>Ga0315914_1003010_pt1 | contig 25755 bp, 12 predicted proteins | sample MpolenodulesMG_FD_203920 | JGI IMG/M metagenome (GOLD analysis project Ga0315914, IMG submission 203920) | Medicago polymorpha root nodule microbial communities from Los Angeles, California, United States - elongated nodules | ecosystem: Host-associated > Plants > Roots > Nodule | place: USA... | reverse complement strand
GGTAATGATTCAGTTCAAATGGAGATTGTGATTTACTTAGTTTTTCTTTTCAATTTTTTTTTCTATTCCATATTAAGAATATTCAGAGTCATGGAGTAAGATTGGAAGTGATAGAACAGATATTTTAGATATGAAAATTAAAAAAGAAAATGATAATAATATTAATGTTTTCTTTAGAAACTTTGTCTTTGCTTATGATTTTAGAAAATACGATGACATGTGATGTCATGATAGATTTTAACATGCCATGTTAATACTTCAAAAAAAAAATGCCATGTCAATAACATCTTCCCTGCTGTCTTGTAGATTAATCTAGTATAAGTACAATCCAGTATATAATCCAAAATCGGGTTAGGAACAACAACACACGAAAACGACAGTTGAACAGTAGTCAAACAGTAGTCAAACGATAGCAAAATTAGGGTTTAGAAAAAGGGTTCAGATTTTTGTGTGAAAAGGAATTAATTGATTTGTAATGGTTTGGTTCGGTTCGGTTCGGTTCGTAACAATTAATTACGGTTAACAACGGGTGAAAACATTGCAGGATATGATTGAATGTGAGCAGTTCTGCATGTTCCCTCTTTTAGTTTAAATAAATTTGAACCACTTATTTAATCTATTGGTGTTTTTCTCGTGGTTCACCGGTGAGGGACCTAATTGGACCCTCACCCTAGAATCCACCTAAAAAATAAGTCACATTTTCCGTAACAGAAAACATTTTTAAATCAAAAGTACATCTTTTTGTCTAGTCTCAGTTGAGAAGCATTATTATTTATAGAAATAGGGCTCGTTTGGATTAACTTATTTTAGAGCTTATATAAAATAGCTTATGCAAATAAATAAGTTTTTATGTACTATTTATAAGTTTTTAAGGTAGTTTATGAAAAACCCGTTTATGAAGATACAATTTTTGTTAGTGAGAGCTTATAAATTAAAATAAAAGCTTATTTATTTACATAAGCTATTTTTCATAAGCTCAAACCAAACGGGGCCATAGTGTCATATACAAAGTGACACCAGAGACAGTGATACATAGCAATGCATTTTTTAGTATTTTCTATAACTTAAAAAAACATGGTTCAAATATATTAAACTGGTTCCGAACCGGTTTTAAACTTGAACTGAATTGTTTATAAAAATAAACCAGTTTTTCTTAAAGTGGTTTTAAAAACTGAACTGAAACCATTAATGTGGTTCAGTTCCAATGCAGTTTAGAACCATGAACACCCTTACTGACGATAGAATTTTTTTTATCCATGTTGCCAAGCTGACTTAATGGGAAAAACTTTCGTAGTATGCTGATTATATATCCTCCTTTATTTAATAATGAAAAATATAGCAGCTGCATTAATGAAACAAGCACTTCTGAAAGGAAACTCAATTTGGCAGCCTATGTTTCCTTTGAGTTAAGATATGAAAGGTTAAAACGGAGGGCTATGTCTGTTAATTTGGAAACCAGCAAAGACTTTCATGTTTTTCAGATAGAAAAGCCACTTTTTGAGTTAATTTGTATCCTTGTATCTTAAGTCAAAAATCTTAAAAGAGGAGCTGTGCTCTTGTTGAACATGAACCAATGAAAGTGACTTGAAAGAAATGAGAATATAAATTTCATTTGTCATATGCTGGTGTTGTATATGTGCCTTAATAAAAGTTGGGTAATTTCAATCAGGAAAATTCTGCTAAATCATTTCTAATGATGTTTTGTACTTCAAATGACTGGTAGACTTTACAAATTTTGACAGAAATGAAGATGGATAAACACTTTACAGACATCAAGAATAAAAAATGGTGTCGATTTTGTAACATTAAACTGTTGTTATTAGCCTGTAGAACAATAAAACAACAATTATGCCATATTCATAATACCCTAGCAGATATAGTGTAGAATGTGAAATTTGATTTTTCGTTATAGAAATAGTTATAATATGTACACTGAAACAAGCAGGCAATTGGCCTCTAGTTTCAAAGTAGACATGGTTGGATAGTTTGAAGCACATTGAGGTTTCTCAATGACAGATCTACAAGCTGTGCTGAATTTTAAATTAAGAAATTGAAAGCTAACAGACCATCTTTCTATTACCTCAGAGTCACTCACAGCCACTATCATCTGTGAATTTAAAATTCTAACGAGGTAAACAAATTAACTGTGATTTTAATACATGATATTGGAATCACGGCAGCTTCTGATAAGTAGCCAATCCCGCCTAATGAGATAAGACTTGGTTGAGGTTGTATTAGGTCCCTGGTCAATCTTGATTTTTTTTATTTATATATTTTTGTCATGATGTTTCAAATGGCTTGGATCTTTGACAATATAATTTGCTTTTTCATGCTTGATGTGTGTGACCGCATAATCTGGTTTTGTTATCATTCTTTGCAATTGGAACTACTTACATAAGAAGGAAATATATAAAGTTGTTCTAAAATATTTATGCAGTTAATATTATGATAGCAGATACGAACAATCAAATACTCAGTATAGATTGATGAAAAGTGTCCCATCTGGATATTATTCTTCGCCTTCTCATAAACAAATATTCAGTATACAAGAAACATGGTTCTATTTAAAATGTCGACAAGTGAAGGATTGGAAACTCAATAATGACAATATTACCAAAATTTTAAAATAAAAGAATCCAAAAAGGACTGGAAAAATGAAACCTAGTTCATCTTTTCTTTTTGTTGATAGGAAGAGGGCAGCATAGTACTGATCAGTTGACACTGGTAAGGCTGAAACAAGCAGCAGCACTCTTCAGTTCATTCTCAGAAACATGCTCTGTGCATTTTCTTGTATCTTTTAGTGATTCTTCCGAACTGCACGCAGAAATGTACAAGTATCAAATATCAGCATTTTCATTTCAAAGGATTTTGATATATAACATGCAAATGATTATCAATTTCCCACTATATCAGCATTTTCATTTCAATCTCATTTAGTACGATCACTCGGGGAGGTTAGAATTGGTACAAACCCCCGACAAGATTACCTCTGGTCGAGGGAACCTGTGGATCAATGATCATATAGAAAATAAGTGTATTTTTTTTATCTACTTCAACGGTGTGCTTAATAATTATGTCATAGTTAATTGATCAATTTACCTCGATTCATAAGCCTCCTTAGAATAAATGTATGATTGCCTATCATCAACTGTATCAAAAAATGAATGCATCTCATCATAATTATCTTCAACAACTCCTTGTTGGACAGATGATAGTGGCTGCGACTCTGAGGTAACCAACTTATGAGGTTGCATTGCTATTGAACTGCTATTATTATTTGTGTAAGGGCACTGAAGCCACAAATTAGGATTTGTAGCATCATCCTTTGAATCCATATAGAGGGAGGAGTTATTATAATCCACACTATTGCTGTTGGAGTAGGAATGTTGCTGAGATGCAGACAAAGGTGCTGCAACTGTGTTATTGTTGTTATAAGTCTGTGGTTGTGGAGAGTGATTAAAGAGTGCGAGCGCATTGAAGGAACGTGTCGCCATTCCTAATTCTAACTGTGAAGTCACGTCATCATGAGGTAACTGTTGTTGGTTTTGTTGTTGCCTGCAAATTTCAAGCTGTTGATAAACAGCATGAAGTTCTTCTTCCATCATCCATATTTGATATTGTAGCCTGAAAATTTCCTCACAACATCCATGCACAGGATGCTTATCCCTATAATTAGCTTGAATGATAATAGAATCCATGGCTGTTTTCTTCTGACTAGGTTCCAGGTACTTTAGTATTTTGACAATGTTGCTAACTCCAAATAATTTGTGGACATTTTGGAAAATTTTGGGTTGGTCTGCAGGGAAATAAGGAGCTAAAAGGCACTCAGGTGTGCACTTTCTTCTTTGGAATTTGCATGCTGCACAGGCTTGTGTTGTGCCACCCTTAAGGGTCATTATTATTATTATTTCTTTCCCTTTCCACCACCTAGTGAGAAAGATGCTGGAAAAAACTATCTAAATATGATCCAGAATGAATGGATGATGAAGTTAAGGTTTGAAGGGAAAGGGATGATGTGTATGCATATTTTTGATGAAAATGAGAGCTGTAAGGTGTCTCTATTAATGTGTGGATCTGTTGTTAGGGTATGGGAAAGACTGGGTAAAAGTGGAGAGAGGACAAATGTTGGGATGAGGTTATTTTCAAAAGTGATTCTGTTAGAGACTCCTAAGTTTTGGGGTTGCCATATGCTTCGGTCATGCCTCACTAACAGCTATCTATTCTAAGTCTAACCTGACAATACTCTTATACTGGAATTACAATTTATAGAGAACAAAAAATTGTTGCATCCACAATGTTTCAAATAATAACTGACTAGACATTTTCAGTCAAAGGAAAAAACTAAGAAGACATTTTGAGTAGGCATGACAATGGGTGGAGCGGGGACGGTTTTTGCTTCTCGGGTATCCACGTACCCGTCTCCGATTCCGATAGTGTAAAAAAATAGAACCCCAACCACATACCCGATGGATCTGGGTATTCCAACCCCGTCTCATCCCGACATGAATTTGGACTATATTTTGATACTTTTTAATTAAAAAGTAAATAAATACCCAAAGGTTTGACTTTTCAACAATCCAATATTTCTAGAGGAAACAACTTGTTCTAGGCTCACCTTAAAAATAAACATGAATATAATTAAGAGTTTGTTTAAGGTTTTCAAATTTAAGTGAGGTAAAGATATAATTTTGATACAAGTGAGACGAGTTCGGGGTGGATATCAATGTCATCATTACTCATTCTCGTCTTTTGAAACCGGAGAAAACCTAAATCCAATAAATTTGAATTTTTTTTCTCTTCAATGTTAGTGCGGATTCATACCCGAGCGGGTATAGCTTCTGTTGCAATACATCCTTTTGAGTTTTTTTTTTTTTACATGAGAAAAAAGGGAGAAAAAAAAACTAAGTCCTGATAATGGACACTCCTCTAACATCCGCCAGAAGCGTCAATGACAAACTAACTCATTAACCATAATCAAAGAGTCTGACCAATTGGTGAAGAGTATGTTTCAAAACTAAATTACAATCCTTTCTCATATAGTTTTTGATAATCTCCAACGTATTAGCATAGTGGTAATATTGATGTTTTATCCAAAGTCACTAGCTAGACCATGTGAAGGGAATATGAGTAAAAAATGACCTTTTTAAATCCTGCAAATTCCCAACGCAACTTGATGCAAATTAAAAGAACACTAAAAAAATATATGCATGATGGATCCAAGTATGATTTCTTACTCTTTATAAAAAAATCATGGTCAGTGAGAATCATAATATTACAATCCTTGAGTAAATTTGCTAACAATGATGTCTCCTTGTTTATTTTCAACTTGGTGGTAACAGGGGCGGATCCAAACATTGAATTTTGGTGTGGCAAAAATATGAAAGAATTTATGAATTAAATTATATAAAAAATAATAAATAACATTGTTTGATTCAATACATTTACAATAATAATTGTTTATAGACGAAACAACAAATACAATACAATTAGAGAAATAAGTTCTTCCGTCATAATTAGTGAAACCCAAAATTATGAACAAACATAATTAGAGAAATCCAAAATGCAAGTACAATGCAATAACAAAAATTCATTTCAAATCATGAAGGGAACAAAGCCATAAACATGTCAAGTGTTATTAGTGTCTTGACATAAAACGGTGATGGAGTCATTTTTTTTTTTACAAGGGTCGCTAAAATAAACTAAAACTATAAGATAATTAGAGAAATCCAAAATGCAAGTACAATGTAATAACAAAAATTCATTTCAAATCATGAAGGGAACAAAACCATAAACATGTCAAGTGTTATTAGGGTCTTGACATAAAACGGTGACGGAGTCATGATTTTTTTTACAAGGGTCACTAAAATAAACTAAAACTATAAGATAGAAACACAAAATTTAAGTTGTAATAAACATTACTTAATTATAAAAAAATTAAAAGCCTTAAATTAATTCTCTACACACTCCAAATAACTTAAAATCATCAATAATAAAAAAATATTTTATAAATAATTCATCACATAAAATAATGTATATTTATAATCAAGTATAATAAAAAGAATAAAATATATTTTTAGTTTAATAAAAAATATAATATTATTTAAGGATATTTTAAATAAATAGAAAGATCCCACCAAAAAATAAATAAAGAGAAAAGTATTGTATTTATTTGATAAAAGAAGTTCACTGCTAGCAAAAAAAAAAAAACAAAAGAGAGAAATGCAAAACTATTGATGGAGGGAATCGAACCATTAAGTAACAAACAATGATGAATGAATATAGTAGCTGGTGCTTACCACTAGACACGCTAAATATGTTCTATAAGATTGCACAACATAATATTTATCATATATCTCTAAACTATAATAGGTATATATACCTATTAAAAAATGGATAATAATTTGGTGTGGCAGTTGCCACACCATGCCTTGTGGTGGGTCCGCCCCTAGGTGGTAGATACTTTTTTTATAAAGGAAAATTGGTGTAGATATTGTTAATCCCATAAAAGATTATGTTATTATTGCATTCTTTTTTTAGGCGTGCTACTCGGATAATTTCTCTCATTGAAATTGAAAATGTTATACATAACAGAATAAAGATACATGTGTTTTAGATTGGATTAAGCTCAATGCCAAAAGTTCGAGTATCCACCCAAGGCCATATCCCACTACGAACTAGGTTATAGTCATGTCCAAGAGGCACACGAATCAAGTATGGATATGTAGATAGGACCGTTTGATAAAGATTGCATTATGTTATATCCACAACTGCCACCAAGGTCGGTTGTCCAATAAGGGTTTCCTTCCAAAAACCCTAATCTTTCTTCTACAAACACCGACTCAACTCAGATTTAGTTACACATTCTCTAAACTCTAAAACCCCAAAGTACACTCACAGTTAAACACTATAACTTAATCGTTGAAGTGTTTGCGATACACCACCATCTTTTGCGGAGTGATCATCATCCTCAACCACTCAACGTCAACTCAGAATCAATAGAAAAGCAGGTTTATATATTAATTTAAGGGTAACAAAAGACAAAAATCTACGGATATTTTATATGTCTTAGTCCTCCAACTCAAGAGGTTTTTGTAATTGTTGCAATGACTATTGTGGTAGCAATCTATTATTTGGTTAGTTAATTAAGATGAATGAATGAAAGGGAGAAAACAATTAAATATAAATTTTTTTGTCAATAGATAAAGTGACAAATAAGGAATATTTCCATTGTCACTGGTGTTTTGGGTAGAAACTAGGAGGAAGATATCTAGAATAGCAATATTGTCATTGACACTCGTGTTAGATCTTACAGACAGATAAGAAATTTTAATAGGATAATAAAAATGGAAAAATTCCATTTGATAAAAAAATCTAAAGAGATTGTATATCTTAGTCCTCCAATGTAAGATTCTTTTTATGTGATTGCAATTAATGGTTATCATGGTAGCAATTTATTGTTGGGTTAGTCAATTAAGGTGAATGAAAGGGTGAAACCAATTAAATATGAAATTTTGTTAGGATAATGAAAAATGGAAACTTGTCAATTGATAAAATAATCGAATATATATAAGCGGACCCTTAATGGAGGGGAGGGGAAAATATTTAAAATAAATATATGTTTGGTTCAAAAGAAACGAAGAGACTAGTTTTTTCTCTCTAGGTTTTCTCTTTCAGTTTTTTTATTGAGAGGTAGTTTTGGGTCAGTTTTTTTATCTCAAATCACCTCTCTTCATCTTTTTCTCTCTATTTCAATCTAAATTAGTGATTTTGACATATTTCTAGTTTTTTCTCTCGTGATTTCGTCATCTGAGTGTGGAGGTGTGTTGTTCGTCGTCTTGTTGCGATGTTCATTTGATTCATATTGAAAGATCGATTGTTCAATAAAAGATTTGAGTTTCGACGTTGCAGATCCGGAGGCATGGATATTCAGATCACTTTAATTTTATCATATATTTTTGTAGGCATTATGCCATTATATGTTATTAACTTGGATGTGAGTTTGTTCATAAATTCATCCTTTACGTTTTTAGTGGTATTGAATGATGTACTCTATCGATCTGAATGAATGAATTCTAAAAAAAAAATAATAATCGAATATATATATATATATATATATATATATATATGACAATTAAGCAAATGTTGGAGTCGTTTGATTAAATTAAACTATGCACTGGTATGAGATGTGAAGTCTTTATTTTTTGGGTTAAATATGCACAATTGTATTTATTGCATTGTTTTAATATTTGAATTCACTTTCATCCATTATTTAGTTGGAAGAAGATTGAAAGATTGGAAGATTAAAATATACAATTTGTTACATTTTGTTTTAATATTTGAATTTATTCTTATCTATTTGATATATGTGTTATTTACATTAAAAGTTGAGGATAATTTTAGAAAGAGAAAAAGTCAGCCTAAAAAAACCAAAATAGACTATTATCTTTATATATAATATAGAATACATATGTGTTAGCCTAATCAAAAGAGCGGAAAGATGAAAAATATAAATGATATTTAAAAAAATATATATACTATATATAAATAAAATAACCCTTCTTAGCTCTTTTGGGCTGATTTTTTCTCTTTCCAAAAATACCCTCAATTTTCAATATAAATAAACATGTAAACAAATAGATAAGAATAAATTTCTAGTAAAAAAAAGAAGATAAAAATAAATTTAAATATTAAAATAAAAGTGTAACAAATACAAATGTCCAGTTTTTTTTATCACTAGTGAAAAGAAAGGCACTCACGTGTCGGTCTTTCTGCTCTTTTTATTGCGCTAACGTTTGAAAATTATTAACGGTGTTTTTTTTTTATAAAACTTTGATTTGGATTAAAACTAAAAATATAAATGTTTGTTCCTTTCAAGTTATAACAATCCAAACTATTCTTGATTATTTATTTCAATATAACAAAAAAAAATATAATCTAAATTCTTTTTTTAATGACACCAACAACAATCTTTATTATAGAAAAAAATTGTTTAAGGATATAATTTGGATGATGAAAAAGTATTTATAAATATACTCATCTAATTTGTTAGACTTTTTAAATGATAAAGGGAAAAAACCAGACATATATATATACATATATATATATATATATATTCCTTTTTTTTTTGACAAGTCATATATATATTCCTATCGTCCCTCAAAAAATATATATATATTCCTATCGTGTTTGTTACATTTTTTTTAATATTTAAATTTATTCTTATCTATTTGTTACATGTGTTATTTGTATTCAAAATTGAGGGCATTTTTGGAGAGAGAAAAATCCAGCCCAAAAGAGTTGAAAGAGGTAGTTTTCTTTATATATAGTAATAGTATATATTAGATTTAAAAAGTGTAACAAACTAGATGAGTGTATCTATACTTAGTTTTTCATAATTTCAATTATACCCTTAAATAACAACATTTTGTATGATAAAGATTGTTGTTGGTGTCATTAAAAAAATAAGAATTTAGATTACTTTTTTTTTGTTATATTGTGGGTTTTATTGAAATAGATAATCATGGTTAGTTTGATTTGTTATAATTTGAAAGCGAAAAAACATTTATATTTTTACTTTTAATCAAAATTAAAATTTCATAAAAAACATCATTTATAATTTTCAAACATTAACGCAATAAAAAGATCGAAAAGACGCTAGTATAAATAGTGAAAAGATAAAAATAAAATGAAATGTGAGAGAGGAGCTGAAAAAAAGATAAAGCACATTAATTAAAAAGACTAACTTTTACTCAAAAAAAAAAATTAAAAAGAATAACACGTTGGTTGTTACAAACCCAAAAGATAATAACCAGGGTTTTAAGGAAAGAAAAGGAAACTAATCCTAAATTACTGTTAATATATAAATAGAGCGTTTATTATTTATTAGGTATAATAACTAGTTCCTTCAAAAAAAAAAAAAAACTACACTGCGATTAGAAAAGGAGATCGACCTAAGCAATGGGGTAAAGGCAAACCATTTATAGTATACTACTATAGTTTTTTTTTATATTTATTTTAGTTATATATATGCTCTTGTGTTGTGTTGGTAGAAAGCAGCATCATTAATATCTACTAGCAACATGAATGTAGTATGGTTCTGTATTATGATTTGTAAACTGTAGGTTTGAAGAGACGTTCAATTACTCAAATGGGGATGTCTACGTTGGTACCTTAATGGTGAGATGGAAAGCAGAGATCGTGTATATGGGCTTTTTTGAAGACCATCAAAGCTATTATCTGAATCTTAATCTGCAACTTGGCATCAGGTAAATTATTTAATATTTATAAAAAGTATTATGGAAAATTTGATATAGTATTCATGGTTACGTACCATTGTTTCAACTGTTCTATACTTAACTGTTTTATAGAGTAGATGGGGCTTCAAGTGTTTATGACATCTATTCTCATGTTCACCAGTGTTTCATTTTTCCTATGCAGAGATCAGGACAATGAGAAAGGGTGATCTCATATAAATACTTAACACTAACTTATGATGATGAAGATGAAGATGAAGATTGTTGATTTTTAATGCTTGCTGCCATATTCATCATTGACTGGTATTCTTGTTGAGATTTTTTCCTGCTCTGACGTTTATTTTAGATAAGCAAATGCAAGTTGACAAAATACTATTGGAAAGACTCGTTGAAATATATGTTGACATGGATATGATAATTGAAAAAAAACTTTACCATACATATATACATAACATTAATAGAGAATAACTAGAGTTTACAAATGTTGATTATTTTATCATCATGATTATCTTATGAAACTAACTAGAGTTTAAAGACCTTAAAAACAACAAGTGCAAATGGAATTGATTATAATGTTGGTGACTTCTAACCAAACATACATAACATTAATAGAGAATAACAAAAATCTGGTAAACAAGTAGTAGTTCCTTCGCTATTCTCCACTTTATAAGTAAAAAATCATTTATACCTTTGAATAAGGTTGCTTTTCTTGTCAAGATAGTGCTTGAAGACGGTATGCTTCACACAAATCACGGTGAATTAAATCGACATCCTCATCCTCCTCTTAAAATTGGCTTGTGACATACTCCTTTCGGTTTTATTTATAAGAAACATTTGACTTTTTTAATTCATTGTATAAATAAATGATGTATTTAGTCTATATTCTATACCAAGTACATTAATTACTCAATAAATTTAAAAAGTCAAGTACATTTTATGCACTTTTCGACATTACCAAGATGTCTTGACGCCTTTCCTTTTGTTACTAGAGCTTGTGCCTTTTCAAGTTCCTTTCTCATCTTCATTGAAAAATATATATGATTTATAATCAAAATGTTAGCCTTTATAAAACAGTATAACGGAAACATAAAAATAATACATGTGAGCCTCAATAAAAGGTATACTTATTTTCTTCAAAAATGATCTTACTATGTTTTCTTTGAATTGAAGAAGAGGGAAGGAAACAAACTACTACTATAATGAAAAGGATATTGTAATTTTGAGAAGGATGCACAAGATCTTCACTTTCATTTATGTGCCCAACAATATAAATGGTGAAGTTAGGGTTCAAATGAGAATTTAAGATTATTTAAGATTAAAAAGTTCATACTTGTGGAAGTAATGAATCCACGAATTTCTTTTGAGAAACAACAAATAGCGGTCATGTAACATGTAACATCAATGCATATGTCATTTTCTCCTATAGACACTATCAATAAGAGAAGTATAGAGTATTAAATTGAAGATGGAGTACATCAAAAAAATGTAATTGCTCCTGATTGTTGTCAATTAAACAATGAGTTGAACATGAAGTTGAACATGTTGTTAACCATTCTAGAGGATGTGAACATACAGGACTTGGCCAGTGTATATATTTTCGAGTGTATTTATTTTTAGAAAAGTAAACCTAGTTCTTTCTAATTTACTGATTGTTATACAGTCAAGCTGGTTTACAAAATATGAATATAAGGTGATGAATAACATACAAATATTATATATTTGACGTGTTTGATTTTTTAAAATATCAAGATATCAATCAATTTGGATATTTTATGTCTGTGATTACACACTCTACGACAGTTTTCAAAAATAAAACTTGTATTTCTTCAACAAAAAAATGAAACTTGTATGATAATCACGGGGTTCAACAAAGCTAAACCCAACACTTAGGTCTTCGTCTTATTTGACTTAGAGAGTGTTGTATTTATTCAAATTTAGGGATGATTAAGCTCTGAAATTTAGTCGGACCAAAATCCAAAAACATGATAATGTCAAGTACAATTTGCCCTAACTTCTTTTCGAGAAAACCTTTTATGGGCACAATCACAAATCAATTTTGTTAGGCACATCCTCACATTGTCCTTGTGAGTTAAACTCAGTTGGTTGGGACAATGTATAATATATGGAAGGTCCGGGGTTCAAACCCCGGCCACCAAAAAAAAAAAGGCACATCCTCACATAAAGTGAAAAAAATTAAAGAAAAAGTATTTTTTTTTTTACAAAAGAAAAGATATTTAGTCATATCAATTGATTTTATTCAATTTTATTCTCTTTTATTTTTTTTTATAATCTTGTATGTGTGCCCAACTATATTTATTTAGGCTTGTGCCTAAGTAAGTATACCTCCTTGTTTTCTACTTATAGTTGCTACTTCTATCTTTGTTTGTGATAAGACTTGTGTTAGTTTAGTTAGTATTATTGCAACTGACATGTTTGAGTTGGATACATCCTTTTAAAAAAATGCTTGAGTTGTATACATAGCAAAGTACTATTAACTTTTAATCATATCTGAGTTATTAATGACACAATTTTATATTATTTCAAAATTTGTAACTGTAATTTGAAAATTGATACTTAATCATATTTTAAAAAAAGTTTATACTCTATAAAAATCGTTAAGTAAAATGCTAACATATGCCCCTAAATTACTGGTTAAAGAAATCTATACCAATATATAGAGGGAGTACACTCTTTTTTTTTGCTGAAATTTTTCTTTCATTTTTACCTTTCATTTAAACCATTTTATCATTTTTATAAAATCATTTAAATTTTCAACTAAAAAAAATTAGTTAAATCACGTTAAAATTGGAACAGTTCATAACAATAGGATTAATAACCCACAATAATAGAACAATATTAGACATGATTAAAAAAAACTGTATTTTGATCTTATAAAAAATATTATATTTTCTATTAGTATTACTCTTCACTTGACTACTTTTTACCATTTTATGGTTCATTGCCGATAAAAGCGGAAAGACGAACACGTTAATATCCGTCTTGACGCTAGTCAATATGGTAAAAATATCTAAAAACTTGTGTAGTAAAACTTTTAAAAGTGTAAAAATAATGCTTTTCTTAATACAATTTTACTTTTTTTGTTGCTTTATCTAGTGACACAAAAACTATTACCACCAAAGTGCACCATAGAGTTTTTTTTCTGAGGCAATTACCACCAAAGTATAACGTAAGTGATCGATCCTATAGTACTTGATATTTTTGTTTAAACATATGCGCCTCTTATGCTTTCTTTGAGAGTTTAAAGGGAAATTATGGGGTAATCTGGGAAGGGGGAAAGAAGAGGGGAAAAGAGAATAGTTTGCAACATTTTCAATAAATTACCCAAGAACCTTTGTGCATTAACTTCCTTCCACTCTCAACTTACTTTCATGAGATTTCCACTACAAACATCCAACCATTAGTTTAACACCTCAACTCGATTCTATTCTACACATTCCACTAAAACATTCAACCACCGCCTTCTCATTAACTTCATGAAACGTTTATAGATAAATAATCAAAGTAGTATACCAACATGATATATGAAAGATAAAGTTCAGCCTCTTGTGAACAGTGTCAGCAAAATCAATAGGCTGTATGACGAACTTATTAAACTCCAAAGAAAAATGCTTGCAAATGCCCTAAAAGTACATGTTAAAAAAAACCAAAGAAAATGGTGTATTCGATTGTTTAAAAGTTTTAAAATTATTTTATTTTTTAACATTCGAGGCAATGACGTTTAAGTATGTTATAAAAATAACTATGTAACTGAATGGGGGGAAAAAAGGAAAACATAGAGTGGTTACACATTTTGCATCAATATATATAGAAGAATTAATTATCACATAATAATCCATCTCACTTGACGCTATTTCCAAAAGGTGTAGGACAAAATTGTGCCAAAAACTTTCAGCTTTTCACTCACAGCTACGGTTACTACCTGCAACTATAACTTGATATCATTAGTTAACTTACACGCAATCCACAGAGATCCTACCTTCTCTCCCCCACCCTACAACAAAAAGTAAATAAGGTACAAAGCCAAAGGACGGAATCTCCTCAATTTACTGAGTAGGCACAAAGCCAGACATGCAGCACATTCCATCACAGGTATCGTAAGTGGTAGAAAAGTTGTCCAGTAGATCGGTAATCAACACTCCTTTTTCATCCATAGTTGCAACAAGCTGACACTGGGACAAATCTAATTGTGTAAGAACTATACAGATCATCTTTTTTCTGTTTGGGGGTTGGAGGGGGTGGGAAGGAAATTTCCTCAACAACTGAAGAATGAATTCCCTTCGCACAAATTGCTATATGTTACCCGACAATAATGGGCAATTATTTTCATCTAAAACAGGCTAAGATCTTCTTACAGATTGCTGGTCGACTTGAGGTTCTTCTAGCAATACCAAAACCTGCTTATTGGATGGATACAATAAATGAATCTGATATTCTCAAAATGAACCAACTGAGTTGGGCAATGCTCTGTGCCAAACACCACTCTCTGCTTTCTTCCAAATCAAATCCAGTTACACTAAAAGTATTCGTCATCATTTTCCCCCCGATAATCTGTTCCTATTAAAATCAAGAACTGTATCACAAAATTTATAACACTGTATATCCTGAGGTATGTACGCCAAAACTTGTTGGACACCAGTGAAACTTGCAGCTTATAAACCACTTATGTGTAATGCAACACATCAGCCTAAACAGGGCCACACCAGAAACCAATTTGATGCCAAAATGAGTTCCACCCGAAATCTAGTTTACAGCTTCAAAGAAGAGCACCTGAGGTTGTAGATGCCCTCTCTCACAGACAGTAAGAACATCGCCCCATCCACCAATTATCTGGTCATTCAAAGGGGGAAATTAACACAGCAAGAATGACAACATATATTCATCTATTTAGATTTAACTCACCTTAACAGTCTTGTCATCGTACATAATCCATTGACCGTGGTCATGGCTATAAGCAAAGCAATGATAATGCTGGCCATAGTAGCATACCTACAAGTTTAAATGGCACAAATTAGCACAAACTAGCCCACTATGTTACCAAAATCCATTGGACCTCTGCAAATTCCACAGTAAATGTTTACATTGCAGTCTTTTTCTGTAATGAAATCAAATTCGTCTCAAACAGCAGAAAGAAAAAGCAATCAATAATAAATAGAAAATTCCTAGCATATCATTCAAATACATACCACTGAAACCAAGTTATGGGTGCTTTTAGGATTTAAACCACGATAGAGGACACTGATATCTAACTTGGTGCTCAGGGCTGCCAGAGTTGCAGTTATGTCATTAGCACTCTCGCAAGTATTTTGCCAACCTAGAACTGTGAATACGAAACATGTAAGAGAAAGAGCAAAAAAAACATACTGAAAAAAATTTGACCTCCACACACAACAACTGAGGTACCTGTCATAAAAACATGGGGTGGAGTTGAAAGGAAGTGATGGATGTGGTTGAGCTTGCCACAGCCGCCGACTTCTTGATCACAAGTTAGCCGATGGTTCCTCTCCACAAGATTCAAAAGCTTGTCAAGGGAGCTTTCGGGAAACATAGCCTGAAAGGAGATGAAGGGATCTAGCTAAGGTGCATAACATGCATAATTGTTTGTTCATGCCCCTCGGAGCATAAAATTAGAAACATTATAAATTACAAGCAAAAAGACGGGCACTTACGTGCCCGTCTTTCTGCTCTTATTGTTGCGCTAACGCGTGTAGATTATCAACGATATTTTATAGAAATTTGCTTGTAAATTACAAAGGATATTATATATATATATTACTTTCAAATGTAACAAACTCAACAAATCATATTTAACTTTTTCAATGACAACAATAATATAACAAATATAATAAAAAAATTATCTTTTTTAATAACCCAAAAATATAGCATTATTATAAGAAAATTTGTTTAGGGGTATAATTGGAATAACAAAAAATTCAGCCAAAAAACCTCCCAAAAGGGGTTATTTTCTTTATAGTATAGATTAAATGTTAAGAAAATCCTAAAGATACCTTCATTGTCCTGAGGGCATTGGCATTTATATTTTGAAAGAAGGAAGTATACTTCAAATGTCTGGACTCCAGATTACAATGGTAGCAGTTCATTTGTTCAAAAATGTTCATTCCAAAAAGTGAATGTGCTATACAACTACTAGCTGCACAATCCCAAGACCCCATGCATTTGCTTTCCACTGATTCTGAATCAGAAACACTTGAACCACGAGTAAATGATCTATGAAGGCAATCAAATATCACAGCCAGTACCTCCGAAGCATCATTCATCTGAGCCTGCCAAATGCCAATAATACATTAATTACATTATCAAAAGATGAACTACCTTGTATTCATTTTCTTTCAATGAAGTTACCTCTTGGAAGAAGTTACTATGTGGATATAGATTGCTTAGAGCTATCCGCAGGGAAGTAGGTGCAACTGCTTCTCTCCTTGAATCCTTTGAAGCAAGGTCTAGAGCAGTAAATATGTCATACAACGCACAGACAACACAGGGATTACCCACATGATCATGCTCTGATCTTGATCTGCCAAGAAATTCCACCCGAAAGCGTCTTAAATGCCACAATGACTGAGGTCATACAGAGACATGAAATCATTTTTAGAATAATACATTAGTGACATATAAGTACTGCAATTATTATAATAAAATATTGGAAATTTGACTTTTGAAATACCTACCTGAATAATAACATTGAGAAAACAATTATATTCACCTACTTCATTCCTCAGTCCCGTACCAAGCAAACTAGCTCCATTCACATCCTGCGCTGAGTCTTCCACAGGTGCAAGACCTGAACAGTCTACTTGTGAGGAAGATCTTTGAGACATTCTCAAACTCGAAACCAAAGGCAAACTTCCACGTGCTTGATATGTGTCTGATAAGAAGAATCAGTTACAAGGTTAGACAGTCACAAGATGAAGCCAGAGCTCCTTTCTTAAGGTGCATGATTTATTATAGCTAATTTAACGGAAACAGAAAATATTACGAGACTATCAAGATTTAGTTTGTCAAGTTTTACTGGTAAATTGTAATGAAAGTAGAAACTATGGATGTATCTACAAAAATTAAAAAATGATTATGGCTACAATTATTATTAGTAGCTACAAATGGATAGTAAATAAATATACAGCCATACAGGTAAATGCACTAGAAAGAAAAGAATAAGTACTTTGATGCCAGATAAAGCATTGTTGATGTATATAATGGAAAATGCACCCTTGCAAAGTTAAGTGCAACAATAAACATGGGCTATGAGTCACCATCTATGAGATAGCTAGTCATAAGTGTTGTCAACAAGCAGATAATTTGAAAATCTAATTATCAAATCAAGATTCAAGAAGGAATTTGGCCATGATATTGAAGTATTGAACTGAAACACAAAGAAAGCTTACTGCATGGCACAGACATTGTCAAGAACCTCCTACTCAGACAGCTTAAACTCAGAGGTAGATGCTTAAGAATGATTTTATATGTCATGACACACCTCACATAGAACCTTTGGACTTTTGTGCTAAAATTTAATTAAAATGAAAAGTGGGGGATGGGGGAAGCAAGCGATTGAACTACTAATTACTGCATCACATATTACAGCCTCTAATATCTCCTACAAAGAAACTGAAATTTTATTGACACTGTATGATATAAAAAAATTGCTGTGAAGAGGGGGCTAACTGAACATGATGGGCCACATATTGTAAGATGAGATAATTGGCGAAAAAGGACAAGATCTACACAGGCTGCACAAAAAGTACCAAAAGAAATGGTCATTGGGGGAGCGGGGACAAGAGAGGAAGGGAAATGTACCATCATGGACAGTTGTCATGTGTTAAGTGGAGAAGGGCGGCTACCACCGGTGTTTAATCGCAGCTTCGGACGAGATGTTTTGAGAAGGAAAAAAATGCATTGGCATCTATTTTTTATCTATCTCAAACAAACAGGCTAATAGAAGAGGACTAATAGGCAGAGGAAAGGGGGAGAAAAACTACAGAGTAAAGGAAGGGGCAGGTTAGAGTATTCAATCGCAGCAGAATCTTTATTGTTACTTTCTGGTCATACTTTTTTCTGCATTTTCGATTAAACATAGGGCCAACTCTAATTGTATGGAGCTTAATCTCCTTATTCCGAATATAATCTCAATCTTCTACCAATTATCCATCAAATCATAAAAAAAACTTTGCAGTCAACAAAGCCCTCCCTTTAAAATAGGGGTCATACTTATTACATTAAGCTAGGGCCGATAGTTATATTATTTACTGATCTATAATCTACGATGTTCATTAATTCCATAGCTTTAAATTTAGCCAGGAAAGCAACCGACCAAGGGTACAGAATATGATAAAGGAAAAACGAAAACTTTCAGAGAAATTGGCATTCAAACGGTTTCATTTCCTTTCTTGAGTCATTTACAGTAGGTGGATTTTGTCTCAAGGAAAAGATATATGTTATTAAGCATAAAAAAACACATCTCAGTAGTATAAGATGACAACAACTATTCTACATATGTACGCAAGTACTGAAAGATTTATACCTAGGCTTTGACGTACAGCCATTTTAAGATCAGCTTGGAATCTTTCCTCCTCCTCATCTTCCACTTGCAATTCTTTCATCACCTTTGTTCCATTGTTTTCCAACACTGAAGGTACATTAAAGCAACAGTGCATTAACTTTCATATTTTGGAAAATACCTTCACAAAATGGCATTTGTATATAGTATTTTAAAGTTAAATATTACAATGACTTCATCAAGGCTCAAAAACTGAAATAGGATTTCTGCATCAACAAGTTTAAACTTAAATATTGACATAATTCTTGCAGGAAAGAAGCACAAAATGATGCAATGAAACTTCAAAGAGTACAAAGCAGATTTTGAATCTAATTGAACAGAACAAAAGTAGAGATTGATCAAAAACTTCTTTATTAAGAGAAGGATCCCACTGAAGAAAAACCGCAATCTAAACAAGTGTTGCCAGAGAAAGTATAACTAAAATCAAGATACTAAAAAGATGGAATACTAGGGCAATCAAAAATCGAAATTTGTAGCAACATTTATCAGTTAATCTACCATACAAAACATCACACAATCATAATCCAAACCTAGGTATAAGCGAACCCATGAGAAGATAACCAGGGTACAAAATGGCCAAGATGCCAAAAAAGATAGAGCGTAAATGGAAGAAACTGTATTGCATAGAAGAGCCTAATTCAACATTAATTATAGATATACATTCATACACATATACATCTGATGGTGCATACCAATTAAATTCAATTGAGTCGAACATTATCTTTGTCTTTGTAATGAAATATTAATCAAATACATCTGGTAAAAACCTAATTAGTTGAGAATAAATATATGTCCCAGCATTACATGGAAATAATTTTTCGGCAAGATTAAAACTTACAATGTTTGGCATCTTGATTGACAGTATTTGAATCCTCAATATTCTCATTTTGTTCCAACTTTCCATCAACCATTTTAGATGAATTCTTATTCCGTTTATGTTTTTTTCCTGCACGCCGATCAGGCAAAGGCAGACCATTCTCTGGAACGATTCCATTGGGCATGTCTGTGGGAAATGTTTATAAAAAAAAAAATGAGGAACCGCAGGCTAAAAATTAAAAACTGCATTTTGAGACACCGCCGACCTTGTTTAATTTTTGACTGGTGCAAATTATTAATTTTTTGGGAAGCGGGATCGGCTGAAGATTTAGTCGGCATCATGGAACCATTCACTGTGGTATTAAGCAAAGCCTCTAGATTGCTTGGGCACCCATTCTCCTTTGCCAACTGTTCCTGGAAGAAAAAAAAACATGTGCAAGTTCAGCGGGTGTATTTCCAGCAAGACCTGATTCTTGGCTTTAAGTATTTTCTAATAATTCGTATGTTTGACTATACGTCCATTAACTGTACGATAGTAACTTGAAGATTAGTAACCAGAAATTATGTCTGTATTCATACCTGCATAGGTAGTCTTATATTTTCTTGCACATCCAAGCCATCAGCAACAGGCTTCAATTGACAATCTTGAAGTTTGTCAGTGATTTCCTCTAAACATGTACCAGATAATTTCTTCTGTTGTTCAGCGAGGTGCTTCTGTTTGGCCTCATTTTCAATCCTTCGTTGAAGTTCCAAGGTTTCTTCAAGCTTTTTTTCCTCCTCTTCAAGCTCAATTTTACGTCTAAATTCCTCTTCATGGTGTTCCAAATCATCATCATTCATAGAAACAACTTCATGATCTTGAAATTCACTGTCAAGTGATACTAGATCAGAACTGCAGTAAAAACATTTTTAAGAAAAGTTACATCGTTTCTAGAAGATTACATAAAACATGAAAACTGAGAAAAACAAAGCGAACATATACTGACTCAAGAGTTGTAGACAGAAGCGAGGGGTGCATAGAACCACTTGTGGCCTGCAAGAGAGATACATTTTAATCAGTTATCACATACATTGGTCAAATATATGAACAAATTCAACATGCATGATGAACACCTTCAAATCTCTTGTTTTTCTGTGATCTTTATTCTTCTTCCTATCCTTTGTCTTCTCCACATGTCTCGTGTTCTCATTTCCCCCTTTGCCAATCTTCTTGGAATCAAGAGCAAGTTCAGCCAAGAATGCTTCCCCTGCAGCATCAGATTTCTCCCTTGCATCTTTCTCAGCCAAATCTTCCAAAAGTGTCTGAAAGATCAAAACAAACAAACATATAGTAAGTGAAAGAAGAAATTATGGTACATGTTTGGGCAGTTTGTGTACAAACCTTTAAGTACAGCTTCACTAGAGGCACTAGTATTGCTCGATAATCATAGGTAGAAACATGCCCAAGCTTGAGTTCCAATAGCTGCACCTCTGAAACACATTTAATTATTTCAGCGTCAACTTTGCTAATCTGCAAAGTAAACACATTGGGTTAGAACATCAAGGCATAAGTCCATCCTTGCAATTAACTTAGTAGACACAGGACAAGAACCAACAGACTGACCTCTATAGATGAGTGCTCTTTCAGTTTCTGAATAGCAATTTCTATACAGCCATCCATTTGATGCAAGCAGTCCTTCATTCTCCATTCATCATCTTCGCCAGATTCCAAGTCACATAACTGAGAAGCCACACCAGTATAAGCTTCATCGTAGCAATATTGATTATTAAGACTAGTTGTTTCTGCTTCTTGCAAAACATTTGTTATACAATCAAACTCAACCCTATTGCCGGGATACATCATTTCATTCTCCCTCTCTGCAAGCTCATCTCTCCGCCTTTTTAAGACTGACTCATAGCTTCGCTGCACAAATTCACTCACGTTTTCCCTCTTCTTACCTTCTTCAAGACAAAGATCCTCTATTGTCTGTAGTGCTTCCTCAATACTCAAACGTTCACACTTTTTCTGACACAGGTTATGTAATTGGTAAAACTCCTTGTCAAGTGCCCTGACCATTTCTTGTCCTTGACACATTTTATCTTCTTTGGTCCGACTCCATGACGCAAAATGATCCCCAATAGGTCGACTTGCATATAGCCAGGACAGCAAAGCACCACTACTGTCTGAAATTCCATCAGGAGAACTTGGAGTGACCATGTCCTCGAAGACAGCCTCCTGCGTTATACCAGAAGTGACTTGTGTTCGCAGTAGACACTCATCCAGGAGGAGGCATGATGCATCTCCACTGAGAACAATTTTTTCTTTGGCTTCAGCACCTTGACTGATATCATGCAAATCATTCTTGGGACTACTACTTTTATCAGCATATCTACCCAACCCACAAGCATGAGACAATTCCTGCAGAAATTGAAGAATTTTCTTGAGCTGCGAAGCTCCCAGAAAGCATATACACATTGGCGTTTGGTCTATATCATGTTTTAGAAGTTCAGAACCAGCAGCAAGACCCTGGATCTCACTTATACTAAATTGTATGACCTTGTGAAGATGACCAGCAGCAAGACATTTGTATCTAATAAGTATCTCAAATGCCCCATGGATTTTCTCCAGAAGTTGTGCACGCTCCTCGTCATCAGATACAGGCCAACAATCAGATACAGGATTTGCCATAAATTGTTGATCTTCAATGCCTTCTCTGACATCACTTTCATCAATTTTATAATACTTACTGCTTTCGGTCGTACAATTAACAGAACTGTACCCTAAACTTTCCTGTTCATGGTAAGAACTGTTTGAATCTTTAAAACAATCATTGTAGTCCTGAGTAAGATAGTCCTCCGGACGTGATGAACCTCTGAATTTTGCTTTATAATCAAGCATTTTAACTGCAGCTGAGACATCCAAAGGCTTCCAGGAACAATTAAGAATCATCTCAATCCATTCATTGTCAACATGTTGAGGCAAAATTCTCTGCATTTTTGGCGGGAGAGTCTGAAGGTGAACCTGCATAACATGCTGCCTATGAAATTCCTGATTGGAAAATCTCTCAGAACAAATGCAGCAACTCCAAAATCTCCATGTTTTATTGGCTTCAGCATAAGACAAAGCTTCTGATAAAACATCTTTTAGCAAAGTATCCTTTGTAGAGTTGAAGTGGGACACAATATCACTTATTTTAATCTTAAGCAAGTCCTTTTTCACATCCATACCCACCGAATCCCAATAACTTAACACCCACTTTCTCCTTTCAGCTGTGGATCCATTCTTTCTCAAATGCCTTCGCCTCTCGCCTGTCCTCTGACTAGACCCTGAATTCAAATCCAATGCTCTGTCTTCCCTATCTCCTTCATTCGGAGACTGAGGAGACTCCGACTTCTGCTGCAAAAGCCTCGCAGCAGCCACCCTTACCTCAATCTCTTTTCTTCTTTCCTCGGGTGTCTTAGTCACCTTCTTAATCTCATTCGGCCTTCTAGTCTGAACCAACCTAACCTCCATAGGATCCTCTGTAGCCCTCCTTATCGGAATCAACCGAAACCTCTCCTCCCCATTACTCAAATTCTTCATCCAAGACGACAACGAAGCTATATTCGACTTCTGAATCAACTGCCTCAACTCACCCTGCACATGTAATATCCTATCCTCCATACTAGACACTTTCTGCTCACTCTCATCCTGCAACGTCTCCTTAGCCGGATCAGTCGGGTATTCAATCGCAAGCCCTCTCTCACACTCATGCACCACATCCTCATAGTCCTTCGCCTCAGTAGCGGCTTCCAACATCACACTAGCATGAAAATGTGCATACTCAACCGAATTGGGCGAAAGCTCAACAGCTCTTCTAGCCAAATCAACAGCATGCTTCAAATGCCGTTGCTTCGCATTACAATCAGTAATAACAGAAGCAACTTTAAAACAAATAAAACCATAAATTCGATGAACAAAAGGCGAATAAAACGAACCTTCTTCTTTCAAACACAACTCCTTCATGAGCTTCATTGCTCGATTATGATTCCCACGACGAAACGTGGTTAAGGCACGCTCACATTCTACCTTAATTGCAGAGAAATGAGAAGCCTCGGATTGAGGAGAACCATTATTGGCGAATTCGATCTTGTTAGGGTTAGGATCGAATAAAATGATTGAATTATCGGCATCGGGTGAAGTAGAGCCGTTGATGGTGGTGGCGGTGGCGGCTCCGCCGATGGGAGATTGATTCACCGGAGAAGCCGCCGGAGATAGTTTGGAACGAGGAGGAGCAGAGTTTCGCTTTTTGTGTCCCATGAAATTGAATTGAGGTCATGCAAATCCGATTCACGTGCATCAATGAAAAAGGTTAGAGAGAGAAAGAAAACTAACCTAGAGAGAGAAAGTGGTTGTTGCCGGAGACGGTTACGGTGAAGGATCGGAGAGAGAAAGGAGAAACCTAGAGAGAGAAAGAGAAAGAGAGAGAGTGAAGAAGGGAGCACCTACCCACAGGCACTGCAGATGGGTGAGGTTTCAGTTTCATATGAAAGAGAAAGAGAGATCAATCGAATGAAATGTAATTTTATTTAAGTGAATCAATTAATCAAATCTAAAAATTGATTAACCCCAATTATTTTGCAACTTTTTTTATTCATTAAACAAAGGGACAAACACAATTCTCAATTAGATATATATGTTTTGCCTAATAATTTTGGTATCGTTTACGACTTATTTAAAATAATTAATTTTTGAGTTCATGTAAAATACTTTATACAAATTAATAAGTTTTTATATATTATTTATAAGTTTGTTGAGGTAGTTATCGGAAAAACAATTTATGAAAATACAACGAATTAACATAAAAAAATATTGAGAAAAATTAACATAAAAACTTATTTATTTGTATAATCTAGTTTTCGTAAGCTCAAAAATAAGTGAATCCAAACGGTATTTAGTCTTGACAACACATGCTTATGTTTATTATTTTGGTTTATGTAGGCAAACAAATTGAGATTTTTTTTAATGAAAAAATTGAGAAATTTAGGTTGTCTAATCCATGATTTTATTTTTTAATGTGTGCATTTATATTCTAACAGGAATCTTTTGTTGTTGTCATTGTACAATAACAATAAAGAATGTAGTCTCGTAAGTACGAATCTATACAATTGTAAGCGTGTTGATATGTAAAAGTTTGGGTTTGAATTTGTGATTACTCTCCACTTTAATGAATGAGTCTACTTACTAGACTATCTCACAAAAATAAATTAAGGGTGTAACCACACAGGGTGAATGTAATGAATTCATCTTCGTGTTTTTTTCAAAAATCTAATAAATGATATTTGAATTTTTTTTTCCTTTTTTTTAAGAAATTTGAGTTTTTTCATAGAAAACGCAAATTCTTATCATTATCGATCACCACTTCAACGATCATTGATCACTTCACAAAAAAAAAAAAAATCATTGATCACTATTGTGACCATCCACTACGCCCTCGCATTTCTAATCACCACTGGTCACTGCTACGACTGTCATCAATCACCACTTTGACCACCACACAACCGCTCTAACACACTACTAATCACTTACAAAATCACTTTCAATCGCCTTTTCTACCAATTACCACCTTCGTTAAAATTGATGTGTTTTTCAATCAATTGTTTTTTAACAAAGTTGACTCGATTTTTTGTTGTTAAGAAGTTAAAGTAACTCACCCAAATTAACAGTAGGAAGAATCAAACATGAAACCTCAAGGAGGAACAACCTCCTAAATCTCAAGCCAACACCACCAAATCAACTCAAATGATTATTTTGACTCAACTGTGATTTCATGTCAATATTTTATTATTTTTATGTTTATGTATTTTTTTTATATTAGATGGTTTCATAGTGAGGTGGGGTAAAGTGAGTAATTCAAACAAAAAAGAAAAATTGAAAATCAACTCATAAGAAAAAATTGATTTTGTTTAAAAAAATATAAAAAAAAAAATTTTGAAAGAAGAAAATTATTATTATTATTGATGGGGTGTGAAACCAAGCTCGATGATATAAATAATTTCTTTTTGGTTTTGCAAAAAATCAAAAAAGGATACATACACAGAAAATCGATAGGGGGGTACGAAACCAAGTCTGAC
>Ga0315914_1003009_pt1 | contig 25757 bp, 16 predicted proteins | sample MpolenodulesMG_FD_203920 | JGI IMG/M metagenome (GOLD analysis project Ga0315914, IMG submission 203920) | Medicago polymorpha root nodule microbial communities from Los Angeles, California, United States - elongated nodules | ecosystem: Host-associated > Plants > Roots > Nodule | place: USA... | reverse complement strand
TATCAGAGCTGGGTTAAGGATTGCGATGTGAGAATTTTACCAGACCTATGTAACAATGGTGCATTTAAAAGTCCATTCCACGTGTCACAATTTTATTAGTTATTTATGTGTGAAGATGTAACTTGTGAGTGAGGGTATTTGATGAAGTTTGCATGTGTTTACGACCAACGTTAAAATACACCAATTTTCTCACACATCTTTCATTTTCTCAGGAAAATTTAAACACCGTTTTTTTTATCTTCTTCCCTAATCCGTTTCAGTTAAAAATCAACAAAACAATGGTCACCAACGCTAATGCTAAGAATCACATTTTTTGGGGGGAAACAAGATGATATGAAAAATTATTCCGAATTCCTAATATTACACCACTGCGTTATCATATAATTTATTTGAAGAACTATTCAATCAGTGTTGCGATTTACTGTATATTGCAAAAAATTATGGTTAGTTTGTAATTTTGAAATTTGGGCTAAATTTATCTGTGTATACGGAGATGGAAATTTTTGAAATGAACAGTTGGCTGCAATTATAAAAACAATCAAAAACATTGAAAATTGCATTATTTTAAAAAATGCATCATCTTTCTATCTCAATGATTCAAAATCTCACATCTTCTTATTGTGTCTTTTGTTTTGCAATAGAGATAGTAAAAAATATCGCAAACATCTAAAATTGATTTTGACGTTTGATTCTAACTTGAAGTTAATATTTCTAGCTTTTAACTCAAAAATTAGTTTTTACTCTTAACCTATTGTTTAACTAATTTTGAAGTAGGTGTAGAAGCTTTGCAGCCTTTCATAGAAGGTTGATAGTTACTCCATCCGTCTCACAGTATTAGTCGTTTCAGGTTTGTGCATAATTATTAAAGAAATGATTAATTGTGTTGATTTCAATGATAAAATTAGTAGCATTTACTAAAATACCCTTAGTAATTATAGTTAATGGAATAGTTAAGTTAGATGAAATTTATCCTCGTGAGCTTAGCTCAGTTGGTAGGGATATTGCATATTTTATGCAGGAGCCGAGGTTCGAACCCCGAACACTCCACTTTTTCACAATTAAATTGAGCTCTAGCCACTAGGTTACTTGACAAAAAAAAAGAAGATGAAATTCAATAAATAAGGGTATAACAATGGGAAAAAAATGACGCACTGATATTGTAAAGTGACAATTATTTTGAAAAAAAGAAAAAAATGCTAAAAATACAATAATTGTGAGACGAAGGGAGTATGTTTTTTGCTAGAGTAATGCTCTCAGCACTCATTTTACACACGTTATTTCTAACATCCAATCTCTATTTTGATGAAATACATGTGGGTTACACACAACTTTAAGAATTTGTCTCATATAAAGTAATGAGACCCACATATATTTCATCCAATAAAAAGTGGAGGTTAAAAAAAGTGTATTAAAATAAGTGTTACCAACATTAGTCTTTTTGCTATGATGCAAGTTACAAACCTAATTCATTATAAGTGTTGAAATACCCTACATACTCCATTTAAAACTAAATTATGTCACGTTTAACCAGTTTTTTATCGCTGCAAAATCAAACATACACTTAACAAGTTAAAGTGACATGTGTTCAACAAATTATATGAATTACTAAAGCAACAACATTATATTTCAGGTGTCAAAATTATATTAATTAATTAATAATGTATGCTGCTGAAACAAACAATAGTGTGACTTGCGGGTGAAGGAATTTGATGAAGTTAGCATGTTTTTTCTCACACCAACATTGAAAATAGGGGCATACTGGTAAATTAAAAAATATTGTGCACAAACGCAGTGTGAGAAGAATCTGTAATCATGATCATCCGTTTGCACGTACCATATTTTTCGTTCCACTAATATCTTTCATTTTCTCAAAAAATTTGAACACCAAAGTCAATTTGTTTTCCAAAATAATTCTCATAAGATGAATTTTATAATCAAATTAATTTCACATGCCTACGAGTAGCACCACCATCACATTCACAACGACATCCCCAGTCCCACGTGCTATTGCTAAGCCTGTCATTAGTTATTTATTCATTTTTTATTTTTGCTAATATATATTATTTTTAATTGCAAAGAGATATACTCTGTCAAAAAAAAATAAAAATTGCAAAGAGATATATAAATTATAATAGGTAACAAAATGGTTCACAAGCATTAGTTCAATCAATAAAAATGTCGAAATTGTTAGATTAAATATTGTGATTGAAATTCTAATGGTGGTTCATATATTTGTGTGTATGAGTTTTCATTTAGTATTATCTTTTCGTATACCTACCATAAAAAAATTATCAAATATATACATTGACTATTGTCATTTCGTATCTACCATAAAAAAGATAACCAAATACAAGAAAAAAAAAACAACATCGCTTAACACATGTGGTAGATACTTTGGTGACTTAATTGTTTGATCGAAATTTCGTTTTTAGTTGATGCTTATGAAAAACATTTATAAAATGGTAGCTCCATGCATTAAAGCTCTCGCATACCCAGAGTCCAAGAATGCATCCCACGATAAAAAAGATAACCAAATATATACATTGATTATTGTCATTTCGTATATCTATCATAAAAAAGATAACCAAGGTCACTTAAATGATTGATCGAAAGTTCGTTTTTTAGCGGATGCGTATGAAAAACATTTATCGAAATATGTTAACCTATTTAAATGAGTCTCAACTACATCGAACATATTAGTCTTTGTAATTTCGCGTGAATGATATTATTCATCACTTCAATTTTCTATTTTTATTTTGTTCACTAATAATAATTTAGTACCTCAACTTTTTTTACTAGATCATTAGCTGTATTATTTAATCTTATAAAATCTAATCCATGTACATTATTTAAACTAATCCATAAATGTCAAAATAAAGTCAAATTTTAATTATTGAAATGTTTTTGACTCCAAAGCCACTACCAATACAACTTTTTCTTTCTAGTGCAATTTTCCTAAAATCACGTCATATTGTATATTTGTAAATGCTAACCATTCAAGGTAGTCTGCATATTTTCCCTTAAAAAAAACAAAAATAAAGTAATATATGTATATTGGTTTAAATGTTACCAATATACGTACGTGAAATTCACGATCCAATCAAAACCCTCCTTTCAAAACTGTACTCCACGTGTCACAATTCTATTAGCTATTTACAAACAATGCAATGACTTGCGAGTGAAAAAGATGAAGTTATCATGTCTCTCACTCCCCCAACATTCTAACAGGGGCATATCCGTCATTATGAAAATATTGCATTGCACACACACCCCCATGGCCCCACATGCGTAACGAGAAGAGAATCGTAATCATGAGATATATTTAACGAATCCGTTTGCACGTATAACAAATTTTCATTCCTTCATTCCACTCAAATTTTCTCACTCTTCTTTTCTTTCTTTCTCCAATTTTCTCGAGAAAATTTCAAACACACAAGAAAATTCTCTCTCCAAAACACAACGTTTTCAAGTTCGCATTGTAGCGTGTTTTCATTCTTCACCGTTTATCTATCTTCAATCTAACTTCGTTAAGCTAAATCAAAGTAAGTGTGAAGTTTTTCACTAAGATCTGGTTTTGATTTTCATTTTCATTTTCAGAAGCATTTAATGCTTGTGCAGTTCGTGTTTTTTCTTTCTTTTCAGAGTTGCACAAATTTGGTGTTTTTTTATGGTTCAGTGTTTGTTGTTGAACTTGATTCTGCACAATTTTTGTTTCCATTTTTGGATTCAATAAATGTTGAGACAAATCGACACTATAAACATGATCTTACACAGTACTCTGAAAGTGAAAGCAGATTCTCTGTTTTGCATTGATTGATTGAAATTTTTGTTTTCATTTCATCGATTTATTAAGAAAATTATACTTCATTCATTTTTTTTGTCACATTCATTAATTACACTTACTTGATTTCAATGAATAAATGAACGAATGGTACTTTTTTTTTGTGATGAAGTTTTTTTTTATTTTTTGGTACACTTTTTGTGATGAAGTTTTTTTGTCCATTGTGAATGTTGTTGTGCAGATTATGAAGGTGAGGGCTTGTGATTTGGTTGCTGCTACCAGTGGTGGTGCTGAAGATTTGGTCTGTGATTTCTCTCTCTCTCTCATGGATTTTTTGTTCATGCACAAAAAAATCACTCACACTATGAATAACCAATGCTGCATGCGTTACTTGGTTGAAGGATAAATGCAAATATAGCTAACTTTATGATAAAATTTATCTTTTGATTCATAGTATATTTCTATTTAAATATGAAGACTTTAGTTGACATTTTTAGGAATTTGTTTGACATTTTTTTTATTAAATCTATTAGACATGTGATTATATGATTGATTGATTAAATTAAATAATTGATAAAATGAAATGCTATAAAATTGTATGGAAAAATTAACATGTGGTGAATGTTATTATTTCAAATTCAAATAAATTATTAAATTAACCCTAACATTGTATAACACCTTCAAATAGGTCTTTTAATTATCAATAGTTTAAAATGGTCCCTAACTCTAGTTAATCGCCAAATGTTATTATTTCTTAAATTTCTTAAATTATTTTGTGTTCAGGCGTGTGGCTTGTGTCTAATATGTATGTACTTATTGCTAGTGTACCTCTTTTATTTTTTCATAACAAAATTTGTTTACTGAAAAAATATATGATGAAGGGTGTTGTTTAAATTTAAATGTGAGTCATCTTTCAGAAATAATATTAATATTAATTCATAACATAGAAGTACTATATGATAAAGGGTATTGTTTAAATTTAATTTGAGTCATTTTCAGTAACAATATCAAGTACTATGATGATTTTATTGGGATTTGAATAATTTGTTTCCCTTTCATTCTATACCAGGAAGAGGACCATGTCCACGTCAACAAGGGGAAAAGCAAAAAAATCTCTTTTTTGGACAAACCTGTCCTGCTCTTCCCACCCACCTCTGATTCAACTTATATCTTAGGTAATATTCCTGAAATGGCCATTTTGTATCCTTTGTGCACCGTCTAAAAATGATATATCTCTCACATATTCCAGCTTTTTTTGCTAACAAATGATGACTTTCATTATATGGTAATAATTATAAGTAATATAATTACAATTTACACCTGTTTGGATTTGTTAATTTTGCTATGTATATCCATTTACTTGTCCTTACCCTAAGTTGTTTCCACATTTCTGACCAAGTGTCACTTTTCGCTATAAACTTGAACAAATATTGCAGGGACTCCTGTGGACTTTGAAGTGGGTCGATTTTACCAAATTAATCATTCCTACCTTCCACCAAATTGCCCTGTTCAAATAAAATGTGTGAACCTTGTAATGGTAATATAAAAAAGCTCACTCTTTTTCATTTGATTTTAAATATTACATGAAAAAGCTCTCTCTTTTATTTCAAACACTTTATGAAGTTCTAAAAATGTCATCCTTGTTGGGTTTCATATAGTAGATGTTGAAATCTTGTAGGTCAGTGACAAAGGGGAGCAAAAAGTATCTCTAAGGTATCCAAGCCTCAAATCTCTTAGCACTCACTTTAACGATCAAAGCTTTGGAAAGCCAGAGGGGAAGAAAATCCCTACACTTGACGAGAAATACGTGATGGGAATCCAATTTGCAATCAAAACACTTTGTAGAAGCATTTCAGCTAACGAATTTGCAGAGAAAGGAAACTCGTGGAGCTTCTGGGCCTCTCCTCCTAAGAGCCCAGTTATCAATGATGCTGCTACTAGTTTGATTCCCAAGCATGGTTCATGTTTGTCTGAGATCAAGTCCACTGGTATGATGCAGTGGGGCCAACGCCGGCAAGTTCGGTTCTTGGGCCGTCATGAGGAGCAAAAGGTTGAACTTTTACCTGTGATTCAGAAGGAAAAAGGTGTCATTTTTAAGGCCAGAGAAGGGACTAATGTGAAGAAGAGAAAGAACATTGAAAAAGAAGAAATGGAAGAAGCTGTCAAGGTAGCTCCTTTTGTGGTAAAGAGGATGACTCGTCAATGTAACAAAAATCAACAAGGTGCGAGTAGTAGCAGCGGGGCTAAAAAGTCTAAGAAAAATCACCAAGGTGTGAGTAGTGGAAGTGAGGATAAAAAGTCTAAGAAAGCAGTGAATGACACCAAGAAGCAAGAACTTGTGGTTTATAGCAGAAACAAGCCAAAAATATGGATTGATAGATGGGCAGCTGAGAGGTAAATCGTTATTTGTATTCAAAGATGTAACCTTTATTCAGTACACAGTTCAGTTTTCCACTTGTTTTGATAGGTTCTAGTTAGTTTGTATTTAATTTGATGTTATATACTTATATATGTTACCTTGTACATTTGAAGGTATAAGTTAGCAGAGGAGAACATGTTGAAGGTTATGAAGGAAAAAGGAGCTGTGTATGGAAACTCAATAATGAGGCAAGAGCTGAGATCAGAAGCACGAAAGTATATTGGTGACACAGGTTTACTTGATCATTTGCTGAAACACATGGCTGGAAAAGTGGCACCAGGAGGAGTTGAAAGATTCAGACGGAAACACAATGCCGAAGGTTCAATGGAATACTGGTTAGAGAGTGCTGATCTTGCTGATATTAGAAAGGAATTGGGTGTTCAAGATCCTTACTGGACTCCTCCCCCTGGTTGGAAGCCTGGAGACAGCATTTCACCAGAAAATGTTACTAGTAATGAACTCAGAGAGATAAAGGAGGAAATAATTAAGTTGAAAAGGTATTGTCAATTTCATTTTTTATTTTATTTTTATGATTGAATGACTAGTGTTATTGGTTATTCTATTGATTGAGTTATTCTTACTTTTCTTGATCTGCAAACAGAGAAATGAGGGAGCTCACATCAAAAAGAGAAGAGGAAGCATTGGCTATTGTGACTACTCCTAGTTCTTGTATGTCAAGTCTGAATTTTGAGGACTATGGTTCCCAGGTTTCTAAGCAGGTGAGGGGAGGCATAGTAGTACCAGCTCATTGCTAACGATTAACATGAATAGTAAAGTTGGGACTGGGAATTTGGGAGGTCACATGACATGACAACAGTAGCTTTCAATAATTCTTCTATCTGTTGTATTGCAGGATATTTATTTGGACCTGGTTCATAAAAAGGCTAAAATTGAAGAGCAGCTAAAAGAAATTTCTTTGGCATTGAATGGCATGGAGGTAACATATATAAACTCTCTATTTTATTGAGTGCTCATTGATTGAATGTTTTCATTGCAAAATTATTATGCTACCTACCTTCATCAGAAAACAATACAATAAAATAATGATGCTAATGATTGCTTTGTAACATTCTATTGAGAGCTCATAGGATTGAGCGTTTTCTTTGCAAAATAATGATGTTATGATTGCTATGAATTTTCCCCTCAAAAATCTATATTTATTAGTCCAGAGTGTACCATAGAGTATGAACAGAATTATAAAAAATCCCATTATGATATTGTGTGATGTTACTTGTTAGTATATTTTACTTTATATTCCCATCCATCTATGCAATAAATGTTGAAAACTGATGAAAATCAATACTGTAATTACTGTCTTTCAAGCTAACTGAATGAATTTTGGTTGCCACTGATGAAAAGCACTTAATGCAGGATCAAATGGGAATGCTGAAACTAACACTAGTAGAAGAACCACAAATGTCAGAATCATTAACACCACCGGCGTTATTGCTAGGACCAACATCATTGACAGAAAACATTGGAGAAGAGAAAGGTAATAATGTCAAAAAAACAAAATCAGCAGACACACAAATGGTAGTAGGAAGCAGAGCAGCAGAGGACAAAGCAGCAAAGATAGAAAGGCTGAAAAGTGGTTTCCAAATTTGCAAACCAAGAGGGACCTTTATGTGGCCAAACATGAGCTTGTCTCCACATGTTGTAACCAACCTTGATGAACACACTGTGGTCCCAACCCCAACCTCAGCATCCTCTTCTACCACAGCACCCAAGCTTGTCTCAAATTCCAAAACTAAGAACTTGTCACTGTCCATAACTATCCCATCTTCTCCTGTTAAGCCATTAGCAGAGAGGCGCCCTGTGAGCACAACTACTTTGACACATGTCACTGGACCCTTTTCCCCTCATCTTACTCCTCCACTAGAGACCACAAAAACCACCATCACCAAGAATGGTTCATTTATTAACCTTAATGAAGCTCCTTTTGGCCAAGAGTAATGCTAGCAAAGTCCTGATGCATACATATATACTTATATAGTTATATATATTTGAAAGAAGCCACACCATTTTGAAACTCTGTTGGTAATAGTAGATTGAGCCAACTTATAGGCAGTGTGGCAACTATTTTTACTTATTTGACATTTAATGATTGAAGTTATATTACAATTATGTTGCAAATGAGATTGCAAATTGAATGTTAACATTAAACAGGCCAATTGCTAATATAATTGCTAATATTATGTTGCAAACTTCATATGCCTGGATGTCATTTATGATCAGCTGGTGTCTCTTGGTGTAATGTTCTAACATCATCCAAGTGGAGATTTTAGAAAGGTGCAAAATTTGTGCAGTCAGGTAGGATTTTTTTTCTCGTAACTAGGTAGAAGCTGCTGAAGTTTATAATAGCAGTGAAGATAATATTTTCATTCCACTAGGTAATTAGATGGAGTATGGTTGTCATAAAACTAAGGATTTTATTTCAATTGCATATATAATGTGTGTGCTCAATTAGGAATTCATACAATGTTTACTGGAACTTCATATATTTTACTTTTAATATATAAATACAAATGTTTAATAAAAATATCTTTTAATTGCATTTTTAGATGAACCCATCAACTGAACGAAATCATATATCCTCAGTTTAGTTTAGTTTTGTTCCACTTCTAAAAAACAATAAAACATTGAAAACTAAACCAAATCAATATAAATTTGATCGGTTTGAACAATTTACCGTAAATCAAACCAAATCGTTACACCTAATGATACTCTCATGCCTTGGCCACGAATATAACTACTTTTGATGCCTCATCCAGTTTTCAACTCTCTATTAAGGTTTATATTGTGTTCCTAAAAAAAAGTTTATATTGTGTACTTACCCTCAAATATCATACCAAATAATTTTCAAGAACAGTACTTCATTCATTGGTTTATTAACAACTCTTTATTACTTAACAAGTGGACTGTAATGTTATTTCAAGATTGATATTCTTGTGATATAGAAATGCTGATTCTACTAGAGGTTTTTTTTTCAATGGCAAATAACATATACATTAAATAGAGAAATGAGTATAAGAGGTGCTCAGACCTATTTATAAATAAAAGTAGCAGCAATGAAAGCTGGGACCTACAGATAAAGATTAGGGAGGACAACAAAGGACAAAGAAGATAACCCAAAACAAAGGGACCACGAAAACAACTAAAATCAGAAGCCGACATTCTATTAGGTTGTAATGAACATTTCCTGGATTGAAATCATGTTCTAATAATTTGCTATTTCTAGAAGTTGATATTAAGATGCAAGTGGTTTAAATTGCAATTAACTGTAATTGCAGCTACAATATAAATAGCAATATTTCTCTCGTTCAATTAATAAAATAGCAATAAATAGCAATATTTGTGGAGTCCACGCTAATTTTAATCTCTCGTTCCTCTCTCTTTCTCTACTCAAGAAACATGGTGAGTTTGACATTTCTCTCTATCTTCTCTCGTCCCTCAATCTCTCTTCTTTGAAAGCTTACCAAACAGAGGTTTAGGGTGCATTTGATCTTCTAAGTACTAGAGAGAATAACACAACATAAAATTTTATGGTATTGAATAATTTTTGACTTTTACATTTTTGGTGGACAAAGTTATTTTGGTATTTTTAAACAACTTATACGTGAGACAAGAAATTGTGTTGTGGTTTAGTGAAGGATACAAATTTCAATAATTGTGCTGTTGTTTGCACCTAGTTTGTCATGTCTCTGAAACAATTTTACAATTCAAACAATGTCTCTTGCACCCACACCCAGTTTGTCATGTCTCTAAAACAGTCTTAGAAATCAAACAATGTACAACAAGTTGTTATGTACCTTTAGATGTTATTTTGCAAAGTAATAGTTCTCAAAAAATAAATATTTATCTTGTGCTATAAAATCAAATATAAATATCTTCATCTTAAGTCCATAGTAACTTTATCTTCAACTCTGAAACTCATTTAATATTTATCTTGTGCTATAAAGTCAAATATAAATATCTTCACTTTAAGAAATTTATTTTCAAAATGTAAAAGACGCACTCTTAGCAAGGAATCCAGAAGGTAATGTTATCAACCTAGGATATGGCCACTAATCACTATCATGTATGAACGTAACATATCTTAGTTTCATGACACTCTCTGAGAGATGAGAAAACACTTTATCTAATAGTCCTATAGTCAATTGCCCATTACATTCCAAACTATAAACTTGAGACCCTATCAGTTAGTCCAGAACCAGTATAATCAATTAATCATAGCTGTAATTTTTTGCCAATCCGGGAGTATAAGGTACTCATAGCTATCCATCACCTACTTTGCATTGTACAAGTCTCTTCTTTATTATCAGTTGCAGCACACAAGGCCTTCCAAACATGAACCAGCATTTTAAGTGGTGGTCGCAAATTCTAGCAAACAAATTAGAGATTCTCCATTAATAGGTAAAAAACATAAAACAGTTGTCTGAATGGTATCTCAGTTAAATAAAAGTCTTATCATGTTACCATGAACTCTTTATATATTTAGCATTCCAATAATAAGCAATAGTATTCCAGAACCAAGTAAAAAGACGTTTAGAATGAAACCTAGTGCGAAAAAAATATAGCTTTACCTTGAAAACTAACACCATTTCAGATTCGTCGTGAACAATCAAGGATAGAGTCCAGTAACAAGTTACCGGAGTCACACATTCTAGTAAAACAGGTTTTAGAATCTTGTCAATGGGGACAAAGCTTCGGATGACTTCTCCACTGCAACAAAGCATCAACAACAAAATAAGCACATCATGAAATTGAATATAGGAAAGCCATGCTGGAGTTAGAAGTGTCATTGTGAAAGCCAAGCAAAATAACTAGTTAAATGAGTTAAAAATCTAGAAGAAATTTTCATGACCAATATATGGATGTGGATTCTATACAAGTGAAAGTAATTCCACATTCACACAGTGAAGTATTCTTCCACCATTTGATTCACCCAAAGGCCCATATCAACTCCTTTTTAGTTTTCAATTTTGAGACGAAAAAGCACCATCAAATTTAATGAAGGCGCATGATTGAACAAGCATACAGTTACCATTGACAAATCTGATACAATAAAACGAAATGAACAGATTGAATGAATTTAACATAAACAATTCTGATACAATTTACAGACACAAATCTAATACAATGTGAGCTACAAGTGTTGGTATAACAGTTGCTTTCCTCTGTGAAAATGGGATCTTTATACTTCAGATGGCAAATTTATCCGGTGAAACCCCAAAGCAGATAGCACAGTTTATCACAATGAAACCTTGGTCTTGAATCTGAAATCCCATTGAACCCAAAAGCACAATTTCTTTCAGAAAGAACAATTTACTATCCAAGCACAAGTTACTTTCTAATAAGACCACAAAGCACAAATTCCTGAATCATTCCAAACGTATCCAGCAGAAACTTGAGTCCATGCAAAAAACTTGCCATCACAATCGCGGAAGAGGAAAATGTCGAAATTTGTCCCAAATACTGGAGCATATGTTCCACCTATACTCTCTGCCGTAGACAACGATGGAATCCATAACTGTATATCAGATCTTCTGGGAAAGACCACTACCGGAGATGCCAGGTGTGCTCGAAAGGTGGTGCTGTTTTGCGACTGAACAGTATCCAATCCTAGAGTTGGCCTCGAGACGGCCTCGCGGATCGGAGGGAAAAGTGTGTGCGTTTGAGTTAATCAAACAACTCCTTTGTGTTTTAAGACTTTGAAGCGAAAAAGAAATAAAGTGGACCTTTGGCTGAATCAAATGGAGGATATGTTGACTGTATGATTACGGTATTTTCCTGCCTGCAAGGAATCCACATCCCACAAACAAACTAAAGAACCCTGAACTAGCAACAGCATTCTAATGTCCCAACCTTTTCTTCAAAAGACAATATTTATTATGAGTGCACAATTCTTTATAAAAAAAGCTATATAATTCTACACTAAGCTTTTCATGCATCCTAACTTAACGTTGATTGTTGAGTGAGTTACTGATCAATAAAAAGATTACCTCATATAGTGAGTCTCAAGTTGTACTCCAAAACCCGGCATAATCACGACAGACTCTGCAAGCAAATGCCAACCTTGTTAAAATGACTAAAATAAGTTTCAAACCAAAACATACATTAGATTTATTTTCTCTGTTCTACAATGAAAATAACAATTATCTTTCAGAGCATCACATGCCCTGTTAGTCAAGTACTCACCTTTATTAACAGGCTTCCGAAGTAACAACTTGACAAGAAGTATGTCAAAAAACAAGCTGTAATACACAAGACTGATCGATTTTTCCTGTTAATAGAAGGGATATAACCAAGCAAAAAAGAAAGAAACAAGGAAAAAGTCACAGAATTTTCAAATTCAACATCTTCATGTCACAGACAAAGAAAATTTGTTGGAAGACATACCTCAAGAAAACACAGATAGATTGCACATGCTAACACAAGAAGTGCTGAGGCATACACAAAAAAATATTTTGAACCACTCCTCTTCAGAACTATATGGTGAATGTCAGCATTTTGAGAGGGATTTTCCTGGCCATGCACATAAGTATATCTGGCATTACTTACTGAGAACTCAACCATCCTGAAATAAACAAATCCAACATTTCTTTACTGTACTTGGATTCCAGCTTACATGATTTCAGAGATTATAACTATGATTACATATAATAATTCAATCATATTATCAATATGTATACCCTGAATATACAGCAAGGATCATTCACTTCAGTTTACACCTAGCGTTATTCATTACTAAAATAACAAAACTTATTTGCAAAACATTTTAAAAAAAATAATACGATAACTGCCGAGTTTATAACAGGATCGGTAACAATGTTCTTCACAATTAAGATCTAAGTGATTACAAAACCCAATAAAAATACATACCCCTAAAATCTTCAACTAATAACTTGAAGAAATGAAATTGAACAATTTTCATCTATAAACTCATTCATACTTTAAACACAAACAAAATGTATGGAGTGATAAATAATGTGGTGGTTTGGGGGGAAGGACACAGGGCTTGAATTGATAAGGAGGTAATGAGTTCAATTTCACCCACCACCAACAACAACAACAACCAAGCCTTATCCCGCTATGTGGGGTCGGCTACATGAATCAAACAACGCCATAGTCTTCTACCAAAAACCATGTCTTTCTCCAACTCATTTATCTCGAGGTAAAGGACTAATAACCTCAGCTAATAATTAATATTTTCCCATCCAAAAAAATAAAGAAAAATGAAGGAGTTATAGAACCGAAGATGCAAACAATTTGAGAAATGTCTGAGGCTTGCCTAATAATCTCAGTTTTGAAGGTAGCAAACACGGAACGGAGGGAACAATGGTGACTGAACTTGCTTCAATTGCCAATACCTACAACTGATATGGTCCCAATGTTATAAAACTCACATCAATCATCAACTCGATCAAAATACAACACTAGGTTAATGGGACATCAGCAGAACAATACTAGAAATTGTTTTCACCGTGCAAATGATGTTTGGTTTCTACCAAATTTTACACGAGAATTATCAACATATATATAAGTACTTCCACATGTTTATTTGGATTTCATCCAACTAAAATTTATCAAAAAAAATTCATGCCAACTACTGTTTCAGTCCAGAACTTTCTTGCACCATCTGATTTGCACTACATGCAATCCAGAATTTTTTCACACACTAAAACTTACAAAAATGCAACCAATTTTGATACACAACATATCGACAAATAGAAACAGCGACTTTTCACAAAATCATCACCAATAAGTGCTGAAAATTCACCTGACTTTCAAGCTAAATACAGAAAATTTCCAGCATGCATTGTCTACCATGTTCAATATCTTTGAAGGCTTAACACTCAAATAAAAATCACAAATGTAAATAGACAAGTCCCTAATGTACATATAAACACAATGCAAGCAATCCAATGTCAAAATCTTAAACCAATAGTTCCTAGTAAATTCATGCAGCTCTCATGCTCTGCAGTATCTCTGTAGCACCAACATTTCTGATGGAAGGTGTGTCCAGTGTCAGACACATGTGATTGCGTTCAATTAATTCATTTTTTCATATTTTCCGGTGTCGATGACTCAATGTATCCGTGTCAGTGTCGTGTCCAGTGTTCGTAGTAGTGTCAGTGCTTCATAGTGCAGTATTAACGATATATACAATTGATTCAAGAAAAACAATTTAATTTGTATATGAAGTTGAAATTATAAATTTAGAGTTGGATAGAATTTGGGGGAAATGGATTGGTAAAGTAATTATGTGAGTGTTAACTTACCAGAGCGATGAAAGGGAGGACAGGACGACAACGGCAGCTCTATAATCTCCGACACGGCGGAGAACGGCGGAGGGAACAACAAATCCCTTATGTTTTGTTGTTCAGTGACTCAGTTTAAAAATTAATGTGAATATTATTTTTATTTTCTTTGGTACAAAATGTGAATTTTTTTTTGTCAAGTAGGTGCAGCTCACACGATTAAATATGGAGAAGTGGGGTTCACACGATTAAATATGAAGAAGTGGGGTATTCAGGGTTCGAACCCCTACCCCTACATAAAATATATATTGTACTTACCAACTGAGTTACGCTCACATAAACAAATGTGAATATTATTATTTATTTATTTTTAAGACATCAAAATGGAATATATTAACACTGGCTCTGAAACCACTTTAGTACAAGATGTACCGAAGGGCCATCCAAAAAAGAGAATAGTCAAATAATATTTACAAAAGTACGGTCAGTCGATACCCAGACATAACATAGGTCCGACCACCACATCTGAGTGTCATGCACAAACGAGGCATTATTAGCCTTTAACCACCATAATGAATGAAATTTAATCTTTTCTAACAATTGTGCTATGGTGGTTTGGTTATTATTAAATATTCTGTTGTTGCGTTCATTCCAAACCATCCAGACACAAAGTAACCACACTAGCTGAAGGAAGGATCTGCGCTTCCTTATGTACAATGAATGAACTGAAAAAAATGTTCACAGATATCATTAGGTTCAACCCCTGAAGCAACAACCCACGATCTGATGTACCCCATAAAGGGCTGAAACTGTTACAATGGAGGAACAGATGCGATGCTGATTCGTCGTAACCGCAACCAGCACCACACTCCGCGAATTCGACATGGAGCATACCTCTTATGACAAGATTAGTCTTGGTTGGCAACCAGTCCGGAATCAACTGCCACGCAAAAATGAAAACCTTCAATAGAACCTGCTTATGCAAAACAAGATCATTCATTCCACCCGTTGAAGGGTCATTTGGAGTCAAGTGACAGTGGAACCCAGACATCTAAGGGGATTACACCGTGAATATTATTGTTACATGAATAAATGATAAATGATGAATTTAATTTAAAACTATCATTCTCTAATTTAATTTCTAAACAACTTATTTTTTTTTTTTTTATATTTTAACTTTCTCAAGAAAATAGGTATGGTAATTCAGAATTTGGTTATGAGATATACATGAACCGATGGATATGTATCATGTGGAGGAGTTCATTAAACTTAATTATTTGGTTAATTTCTAAATAGTATAAATATATTTTTTTAGAATTCAAAACGGTATAAATATTAAAAGTGGTGAACAAAGTATATCAAGGTTTTATTTCAAAGTTTATGCAAAACAGCTTATGTAAATAAATATGTTTTAATGTATTATTTATAAGCTTGTTAATGTAGTTTATAAAAAAACAGTTTATGAAAGTACAATTTTTGCTAGTCAAAACTTATGAATTAAGATAAAAACTTATTTATTTGCATAGACTCTTTTTCATAAGCTCAATCCAAACGGAACCCAATTATTCTTGTAAAAAAAAAAAAATCAATTATCACCTCAAAAATAAAAGTATATAAATTATGTTAATTTAGCCTTGTCGTAAGGGATGATAAACAAAGAATTAAATTGATACTTTATTTTGTATATATAATTTTTAAATTAATTTCATACTTATTTATATAGTTAGATAATCATTGTTTAGATAAGACATACTACGAATTATTACTTACTCTTTTCTTTTTGGCTTAATTACATAAATGGTCCCTCAACTTATTTGTTGTTTTTGATTTGGTCTCTTAACTATAAAATTTTCCCTTTTCGTCCATGGAATACAAGAATAATGATCTAGTTCTTGCACCATGGAACCAAAGTAAACTTGACCTTCTTTAACAAGACCTCCATGCTGACACGAGGATAAGAGGCCAAGGAAAGTCACGACATCTAGATTAACACCTTGCTTTATCATCTCCTCAAAGAGACCAGCAAGCCCATGATGCGCATGCCCAACAATCATAGAATTTCTTGATGGCTCAGAAATTGTCGTTGTTGATGCAATAGGCAGTAGTGGCTTGGATTTGAAGGTGTGAGCTTAAGCCAAGTCTAGTTATTTTCATTTAGATGCAATTACTTGTGTTACCATTGTCATTGAAGCCATCTCTTCTTCAAATTGCAGGGAAACAAAAAGGGGTTGAATCTTAAAATTGGTGTTGCTAGGAATGGAATGAAAGAAGCAAATTAGAGATTTATTAAAATTGAAATCATAGAAATTATTCAATTTAATTTATGGAATTTTTTTATAAAGTTGAATTATGAAGAAGTTTTTGTTGTGGTTGATTGAATTTGTAACAAGTTAAAGTTGTTATCGTTGTTTTTGATTTTTGATTTTTTTGGAAAAAATAAAATTTCGGGTTTATTGAACTTTTTGATGAATGTAGGAAGATGATAATGAAGATGAGGAGTGGAGAAGATGAAGAAATATTTTAAAAAAAAAATAGATGGTAGTGATGCACCGATAGATATAATAGATCTCCATAATCTAACTGTCCCCTTTTTGAAGAAAAGATCAAAAGGCTGAATAAAAAATTGATAAGGTATACGGTGTACCACCTACAGTGTCGGTCCACCTAATACATTTGAGGTTAAAGTTTACTGACATTGATCAAACTGATTGGCAGAGCATATTTGAAGGACCAAAAAGGAAAATTTTAGAGTTAAGGGACCAAATCGAAAACAACAAATAAGTTGATGGACCATTTATGTAATTAAGTCTTTCTTTTTTGAGAGGAAGAGGGTCAAAACACAAAAAGTTGTCGAAGATGACAACTCTAAGTCTTAACACATCAGCTAAGTATAAGGACTTAATTTGAGGATGATGTTCCTCATAAAACATCAAAATAGGTTCTTGGTCATATCTCATATTAGTCCACGCGTTCGCACACACATTACCTGCAAAGTAGGAGTGATAAAATTTGATTTCCCAATGCATAGCTAACAAACTCTAACTTAGGTTGAAAATTGTTGTATACACATATTGTTTGGCTGAAACATACCAGTAAAATACGAAAATACCCCCACGACAGTTAACTGCCGCAGAAGTAAACCGGCGACAGTTAACTGCTGAAATCTAATTTTATCCATCGACATCTAAGTGCCGAAGTCCAATTTTATGATTTTATCCTAGTGTTTTCTTTGTAGTAGAAAAACTAGAAAATTAATTGGCTAAAAAAATGAAGAATCTTAAATTTGAGCAAAGAACATGATGAATTGGTATGCGGAGGACAGTGCATGACAGATCGGCATGGAGAGAAGCGTCATGATGTTTTAGCGAGCCGTGATCCGAATGAAGCAAACACCAGACACATTGTATTGGATTAAGCGTTAGAGGTGGAAAACGGTGGCACCATCGCAGAGGTTGATGTCGGTGACGATGATGACAAGATCAATAACGGTTGTGGGGTTTTCTCGATTTGATTAAGTTGAATCGCAGATCTATTCTCTTGTCTTACTTGATGCCAATCCTCTCTTAGATATAATTATAATTGCAATTATTATTAGTTCTTCATACTAGCAGAATACAAAACATGAGGGAGGTGGGAATCAAGCGAGAAGCAAAACAAAATTTGGTTGGAGATGTAAGAAGTGAGACTGATTGAGACCAAAGCAAAACAAAATTGATTCTTCATTTCTCGGCACTTAAGAGCCGATGGAATAAACTGGATTTCGGCAGTTAACTGCCGAGGGGGTATTTTCGTATTTTATTGGAGTGTTTCAGCCAAACAATATGTGTATACAACAATTTTCACTTAGGTTTCTTTTAATTTGGACTAGTGAAAGGTGGGGTCCAACTTGTACTAGTTGAAATCTGACCTTTGATATAATAATAATAATTAATATAGACGGTTGTGATTGATAGTCCAATACCTGGTGTATAAGTTAAATAATATTCAAGCCTTGTCTAAGACTGACTGCATAACAACAATTTTGTCATTTTGTTAAAATGATTTTCTGGGTCGGGTCATAACCTTGTCATTTTGTGAAAATGGTACTATGGACCGGGTCATAACCAATTGTATAACGTTTTAGTTTTTGTGCAGCTTAAATAGTTTTTTAGACAAGAACAAGTTAACTATTAGTTCATCCTTAAAAAAGTTAACCTATTGACTATTTGAAGTTTAGTTCTAATGCGAGTTTGACTAACTTAATCTCTATTTCAAATAGGGTTTGTACAAATTAAAGTTTAGATCAACTAGGTTTTGAACTAACTTAATCCTTAGTTTAATTAGGATTGAACTAACTTATTCTTTAGTTCAACTAAGGTTTTGACTAATTGATGTTTAGTTCAACTAGCGTTTGAACTAACTTATTCTTTATTTAAATGAGGATTGAACTTACATAATTTTTCGTTCAATTAGGATTGAACTAACTTATTATTTAGTTCAATTAGGTTTGAACTAACTTAATCTTTAGTTCAACAAGGTTTTTGACTAATTGAAGTTTAGTTCAACTAACCTTTGAAATAACTTAATATTTAGTTCAATTAAGATTGAACCAACTCATTCTTTAGTTCAATTAGGATAAAACATAATACCAATTTCTTTTCCGAGGGAATACATAATACCAAAAATATTACTAACAATAGTTCATAATATATTAGGGTTAGGGTTATATTTTATTAAAAAAAACAAATTTATCATATTTTCCATCCTTTTGTCTCTCATCTATTTATATTGCCTTCTCATAATTAGATCAGCAAAACTTTTATCCAACCTACATCACATAACTGTTGTTCATAACAAAATCCCAGACTCATTTATCATTTCATGGCATCCTCAGCTTGTTGGAACAAAATATGTTTAACATTACCCTTTGAGTTTTGATGATAACAAGGTATTAAAAGTGTCAATTGGATATGCTAATATTTGTTCAAGTGTGCAGGACCATAGACAAAAAATTTAGTGTCTTTAATTTCAAGCATAGGTTCTGAAGAACAAATAAGAGCAATGGAATCAACAAGAAGGAAGCTTGTGTTGCAAGAAAGAGGTTCTGAAGACAAGCGGTTCTGAAGAAGCCGACGTCATCAGAAGCACCTCTTTAGAAGCAGTTCACCAGAAGCTGACGTCATCAGAGGTTCTGAAGATCATCAGAAGCTGAAAGACTGAAGAACTTCAAATGTTGTTCAAGTAAAGATTTAATTGCGCCTATCATCAGAGAAGACTAGAAACATGAAGCAACGACTATTTCAAATAGATTTTAAGGCATTGGGTGCTTATTCTTTGGAGAGCGTTGAAAAAGGACATTTGTACGAAGTGTACAACCACTATCTCCACTACTCTGTTTTTATGTCTGCTAGTACAAGAACAACAGATGTTCCTGCAACGGTGTTCCTCCAGACTTGGAATGGATTTGACATTACTCCTTCATAGGACAATAACCAAATCAGGCAACAGATCATTGGTGATTTGATCAAGCTTCAAACGACTCTTTTTGATGTGATGGCAATCAACAACGTCTCTTTCCCACCTCTATATAAAGGAGTGAAGACCTGCTGTTTGGACACTCAGGACTCATACAACAATTTACAAGTGCCAAAACTCTGCTGAAATTGTTTCACATCAAAGTTCACTTAGAATTTCTTAACAACTTTCATATCTTAGAAATTCTAGAGTCTTAAAGAGTCTGTATCTGATTTGTATTGTGAACATCACTGATTGTATATCAAGTGTTCAACCTCAAACAAATTTCTTTGTAATCCTGTTTGAATAGAAGTCTCTTGCAGTTGTGCTTGAGCATAGAAGTCTCTTGCAGTTGTGCTTGAGCATATGAAGTCTCTTGATTAAGTTCTTGAGCATAGGAAATCTCTTGTAGTTGTGCTTGAGTAGTTTGAAGTCTCTTGCTAGGTTTAGCAGTGAGCAATTGTAATCAGATATTACATTTTTAGTGAACTCTCATTGGAAGTGCAAGGGGGACATGACTACTTCCGGTTTGTGGAAGTAACCTGTATAATTGCTTTGTGTCTTTCTTCTGTCTCTCTCTCTCTCTGTTTTATCCGCTGCATTTAGTTTCTGAACATCACTTCAGTAGCTGAGTTGTATTTGCTTCTGAACAGTGACTTCAGTAGGAGAAAACGAAGAAAAAGCTAACACAATTCAACCCCCCCTTCTTGTGTTTTTCTCACCTTCAATTGGTATCAAGAGTCTTGGTCTGTTGTCTTAACACTTAATAATGTAACAGAAAAAGATCTGAGAAAAACATGTCTGGTGAAGACTCCACTTCTGGTTCTGATCAGAACAACAATGTTGTGCCATATGATTATGGCAATAACAAAGTTGACTTTAGTAAAGTTCCAAAGTTTAATGGAGATCCTGAAGAGTTCCCTTGGTGGAAAACCAACTTCTACAGTTATGTCATGAGTTTAGATGAAGAACTGTGGGACATTCTAGAAGATGGTGTTGGTGACTTGGTCCTTGATGAAGAATGATCTTCTATTGATAGAAAGAAACATACTCCTGCTCAGAAGAAACTTTACAAGAAGCATCACACGATCAGAGGATCACTTGTTACTGCTATACCTAAGGTAGAATATATGAAAATGAGTGACAAATCCACTACAAAGGCAATATTTGCTTCTCTATGTGCAAACTATGAAGGTAGCAAGAAAGTCAGAGAAGCAAAAGCTCTTATGTTTGTTCATCAGTATGAATTGTTCAAGATGAAAAAGGATGAAAGTATTGAGCAAATGTACTCAAGGTTTCAAACTCTAGTCTCTGGACTTCAAGTACTGAAGAAAAGCTATGTAGCTTATGATCATGTGAGCAAGATACTAAGAAGCTTGTCTGCTAGATGGAGACCTAAGGTTACTACTATTGAGGAAGCTAAAGATTTAAACACTTTCAGTGTTAAAGATCTTGTGAGCTCTCTCAAGGTTCATGAGATAAGTCTAAATGAAAATGAGCTTGCTAAGAAGAGTAAATCTATTGCTCAACCATCTAAAGGGAAGTCATCAAAAGCTCTTAAAGTTATTGAATCTGAAGATGAATCACCTGATGGAGATTCTGATGAAGATCCTACTGAGAAGATGGCTATGCTATTCAACAAGCTTGAGTATCTGGCAAGGAAGAATATGAAGTTTTTGAGTAAGAGAAGTGGCTACAAAAGCTCCAAGAAAGAAGATCAGAATGGATGCTTCAACTGTAAGAAGCCTGGACATTTCATTGCTGATTGCCCTGATCTTCAGAAGGAGAAATCAAAGGACAAGTCAAAGAAATTAAGTTTCAACTCAAGAAAATTCAGGAAGCAGATTAAGAAGAGTTTAATAGCAACCTGGGAAGATTTAGACAATTAATCTGGGTCTGAAAAGGAAGAAGCTGGAGATGAAGCAAATGTAGTTGTGGGGTTAGTAGCTACACTGACATCAGTAGCTGAATCTGACTCAGACTCAGAAGATGAAAATGAGGTATACTCTAAAATTCCTAGAGAAGAACTTGTTGAGTCTCTTAAAGAGCTCCTTACACATTTTGAACTTAGAACCAATGAGTTGTAAGATTTAAAAGAAAAATATGTTGATTTAATGAAACAACAAGAATCAACTCTATTGGATCTAAAAGCTTCTAAAGAAGGACTTAGAGGGTTTGACTTCATTTGCAAAACTTATGAAGAGAAGCTCAAGTTTCTTTGTCAGAAGCTACAAGAAAAGTGTAATGGAAAATCTTTAAGTAAACATGAAATTACTCTTGAAGACTTTATTATTTCTGGTATTGATAGAAGCAAAGTGGCTTCTATGATTTATAGCATTTACAGAAACAATGGTAAAGGGATTGGATTTTCAGAAGGAAAACCTAATGAAATTAGTCTCAAAGCATGTTGTGAATGCATCAAGGAAGGGTTGAAAATCTTCTTTGTACCTGAAGGGGCTAAACTGTGGTTCAGTCAGAACCTGAAGCTTCCTGTTCTAAGGCTAAGAATACTTCAAAGCCAAAGAACTCTAAGTCTAATTCAATGACAAACTCTGATTCTAAAACTTCAAAGATCAAGATTCTGAAGAGATCAGAACCTGTTCCTCAGAGTCTGTTGAAACTAGAGTCTGGTATCTTAAAGTCTAAGTTTCAGAAGAACAAAACAGTTGTTGCTTCCTGGGAACTAAAACCAAAAGGTACCAAACCTAAAGTATTGGTTAACCAGAAGCAATCAAACTTACAGCACAAGGTACAAGAAGTGAAGAGTAAAACTTCTAGTACTAACCTCAAAGGACCCATAAAGCAATGGGTACCTAAATCTGAAATTGTCATTACTGCAGATATGCCTAAGAGCAAAGGAAAAACAAAAATCATGGTACCTATACAGCGGTTGCTCAAGACATATGACAGGAGAGAAGTCTATGTTCCTCACCCTCACAATGAAAGAAGGAGGAAATGTGAAGATTGGAGGCAACCAATCTGGCAAGATCATTGGTATAAGAACTATTACTAACTCCTCAATCTCTATTAATAATGTGTGGTTGGTAGATGGTCTTGAACATAACCTTTTGAGTATCAGTCAGTTTTGTGACTATGGTTATGATGTGATGTTTGGTAAGACCAACTGCAAAGTACTCAACAAGGATGACAATTCCATAGTATTCAAAGGAAAGAGGATGGAAAATGTTTATAAAATCAACTTCTCTGAACTGGTTGATCAGAAGGTGATTGGCCTTCTATCAGTGAATGATAAGAAATGAGTATGGCACAGAAGGTTGGGACATGCTAACTGGAGATTAATCTCTAAGCTTAGTAAGTTACAACTTGTCAAAGGCTTACCTAACATTGACTATCATTAAGATGCACTCTGTGGTGCATGCCAGAAAGGGAAGATTGTGAAATCATCTTTTAAAACAAAAGACATTGTCTCAACCTCCAGATCTTTAGAATTACTTCATATAGATTTATTTGGACCAGTTAATAATGCATCCTTATATGAAAGTAAATATGGATTAGTCATTGTTGATGATTACAGCAGATGGACTTGGGTAAAATTCCTAAGAAGTAAGGATAATGCTTATGATGTATTCAGTAACTTCTGCACTCAAATACAATCTAAAAAAGAAATGAAGATTTTAAAAGTAAGAAGTGATCATGGTGGAGAATTTGAAAATGAACCATTTGAAGCTTTTTGTGAAAAACATGGAATTATCCATGAATTCTCTTCTCCTAGAACTCCACAGCAAAATGGGGTTGTAGATAGAAAGAATAGAACTTTACAAGAAATGGCAAGAACCATGATTCATGAAAATAATTTGGCTAAACATTTTTGGGCAGAAGCATTGAATACAACATGTTATGTCCACAATAGAATCTATATCAGACCTATCTTGGTGAAAACAACATATGAACTCTTCAAGGGAAGAAGACCTAATATCTTTTACTTTCATCAATTTGGATGTACCTGTTACATTCTAAATAACAAGCTTTACCTAAAGAAATTTGATGCCAAGGCCCAAAGAGGAATCTTTTTAGGTTACTCCGAAAGGTCAAATAGTGTATAATTCAGAAACACTTTGTGTTGAAGAATCAATGCACGTTAAATTTGATGACAAAGAGCCTGGAAATGAAGCTCCCGAGCAAGATGAAAGTGTTGCAGATATGCAGGTGCCTGAAGATACTTCGGAACCTGATCAGACTGCTGAATATGAAGAAATTCCAGAAGTTGAAATTACACCAGAAGCTCAAGATGAAGTAGCTTCTGATAAAGCTCAAGATGGTTCTCGGCAAGCTAATCAATCCAAGGATACATTCAAGTACAAGTCATCACATCCTGAGGATCAAATCATTGGAAACAAAGAAAGTCCTAGAAGAACAAGATCATATTTCATACAAGAAGAGTCTATGGTAGGATTGTTATCAGTGATAGAACCTACTATAGTTGATGAAGCACTATCAGATGATGGATGGATGGTAGCTATGCAAGAAGAGCTAAATCAGTTTCATAGGAATGATGTGTGAGATTTGGTACCCAAACCTCAGCAGAAGAACATTATTGGAACAAAATGGGTATTCAAAAACAAGCTGAATGAACAAGGTGAAGTAGTCAGAAACAAAGCTAGACTTGTTGCTCAAGGATACAGTCAACAAGAAGGCATTGATTATACTAAAACATTTGCTCCAATTGCAAGATTGGAAGCAATCAGGTTACTTCTCAATGGAGTGATATCAGAGTAAGTGTTTGTCAAGCAACCTCATGGTTTTGAGGATCTGAAGCATCCTGACCATGTTTATAAACTTAAGAAATCACTATATGGTCTTAAACAAGCTCCTAGAGCTTGGTATGATAGACTGGATAATTTCTTAATTAAAAATGATTTTAAAAGAGGTCAAGTTGACACAACACTCTTCAGAAGGACTCTTGAGAAAGACATTCTTGTTGTGCAGATATATTTTGATGATATAATATTTGGTTCTACTAATGCATCTCTTTGCAAGGAGTTCTCTAAGTTAATGCAGGATGAATTTGAAATGAGCATGATGGGAGAATTGAAGTTCTTCCTTGGAATTCAAATCAATCAAAGCAAAGATGGGTTGTATGTTCATCAAACAAAATACACTAAGGAGCTTCTGAAGAAGTTCAAGCTTGAAGATTGTAAAGTGATGAATACACCAATGCATCCTACCTACACCTTAAGCAAAGAAGATATTGAATCAAAGGTAGATCAGAAGCTGTATAGAGGTATGATTGGTTCTTTGTTATACCTCACTGCATCTAGGCTAGATATTTTATTCAGTGTGTGCTTGTGTGCAAGATTCCAGTCAGATCCTAGAGAATCTCATTTAACTGCTGTTAAGAGAATATTCAGGTATCTGAAAGGAACAACTAATCTTGGACTCCTCTACAGGAAATCCTTAGATTATATGTTGGTTGGGTTTTGTGATGCTGATTATGCTGGTGATAGGATTGAAAGAAGATCAACCAGTGGAAACTGTCAGTTTCTTGGTGAGAATCTGATATCCTGGGCTAGCAAAAGACAAGCAACTATTGCTATGTCTACAGCAGAATACATCTCAGTTGCAAGTTGTTGTACACAACTGCTTTGGATGAAACATCAGTTGGAAGATTATCAGATTAATGCTAACAGTGTTCCCATTTATTATGATAATACTGCTTAGGGGTGTGCATATTAACCGGTTTAAGGCCCAAGCCCATAACCATATCCATATCCACTTTAAAATATCCGGATTTTTTGTAAATGGTTACTAACCAACCCATTTTAAACTGGTTGGATATCCAACC
>Ga0315914_1003004_pt1 | contig 25783 bp, 20 predicted proteins | sample MpolenodulesMG_FD_203920 | JGI IMG/M metagenome (GOLD analysis project Ga0315914, IMG submission 203920) | Medicago polymorpha root nodule microbial communities from Los Angeles, California, United States - elongated nodules | ecosystem: Host-associated > Plants > Roots > Nodule | place: USA... | reverse complement strand
TTTTCGTCGGAAAGCGCGTGTCAGAGGTGGCAGTCTGTAAAATGCTTTCCTGCGAATCTTTCCTCGGTAATTCTGTCGGAAAATATATTTCCTCGGAAATTCCTCGGAAAACCCGTAGGAATAGATCGAAAATTTCCTACAACCAGTTTCCTCGGTAATTTCTCGGAAATCCGTGTTTTCCGACGAAAAAGGTGTGTTTTCCGAGGAATTCTTCCCTAGGAAATCAAGTGTTTTCTTGTAGTGTCTTGATCACCTCCAAAACTTTTCTAAGTAGATAGCTCATTCTTAGCAAATCACAAACGATCTAATTCTGTACTAAAAGCACGCAACTTGACCAACAAGAATAAAGTCGTGGATTCCTTAAATAAAATAACGCGTGCGAAAAACAAGGCAAGGTGCAGGTCAACTGAACAATGCCAGGATGTTGGAACATCGTGTCCAACATCTCACTTGAATATTTGTTTTAGGCAAAAGTGAAGCCAATATACAAATATCCAACACTTTGTCTTTGTTTTCCAACTCAAGAGCTTACATAAACGTAGCTTCTCTGCCTAAAAACTATATTATTTATTTATAATAAATTAGAGGTTTTTAATGTAATTTACTTGTAAAACAAGTCGCTAAGTGCTAGTGAAAACGATCGTATTGACACTTACAAACAGTCACACATTTCACAATAACACAGAACAAAGCCTACTCCTAACCCTCTTATCAAATGACACAAAACCTGAAAAAGACCTAACACACTCATCGTTAACTCCCAAGTCCCAACCCAACACCTATACACCTTAACCACACCGAAGCCTCTACTAGGCATGACACAAACAAATGACCGGCCGTCTCACTCATAAATCTTGAGGTGTTATACTATCAAAGGAAGAAAAAAATAAATTAATTTCCTACAATTATTGAATTGGAAATTCATATCCGTGAAATAATGATTATTTTTGAGCAACAAAGTGCTAATAATTGCTATTAATTTTTTTTTGGGTAGATAGATGAAATGGCTTTAAGTGGAGGTATCTGAGTTCGAACCCCGGTCATGACATTTAGCCTAATAATTTCGGCATTTTACTAGTTGAACTATGACCTGTGGATATTGCTATTAATTTTTATTTCTTAGTTAAATTGACATTATTGATCGAAAGTCTTAAATTTACCATATGACGCAATCCTTAATAGGTTGAAAAATGCGTGACAGTGACGGTATATGGTACAACTACACACCCATTGTGGAACAAAAGCTGCAAAATGCGACTTGAAGTTCTCGTTAGCTAGTTCGTGGAAGTGTCTGCCACGACAATGAACAACACCAAGTCAATTCTCGTACTAACAGCATACTTTCGTTTACTACATTTATATGCATGCTTGTTAAGGCATGTATGTATACTTTTCTTCTCCAATCAGTTTCATTTTAAAAATGAAATGTTTAGAACAATTGCAAGGATATATATATATATATATATATATATTTACTCTTAAGTGTTGTAATTAATTAATATAAAAATTTGGACCTTTACAACTATTAATTATATATACGAGATAAAATATTAAATAAATATATTTTGACAAACTCTCAAAACTGATTTTAATTTTTAAAAGTTATTATATCAATAAAAAAACGAGTGTATCAAATATGGATCTAAAAAAGAAAAAAAATTAAATATGGACTCTTACTTTTATATATATGGGCGGATCTAGACGTTTGATACACGTGAGACTAAAATAGTCTCTTAATGTATCAAAATTTCAAATTGCCCTTGATTGTATATTTTATTAGTCAAAATAATCCCTAACATTAAAATACTTCGTTAATATTGTCATATTAGTCCTTTAATATACTTAGGTACCGTTTAATCAGGCTTTTTTACGGTCTAAAAACTACTTTTTTTTGGTAGTCTTACAATGTAACGAGGCAAAAAGAAAAAGAAAAAAAACAGAGAGTCGAAATTAAGTTCCAAGCTTATCTCTCAGGATGAGAGATTCCATGCTAGGAGGAGGGCAGTTCCAGTGAGCAGAGCACCTTCCATGTGATCCTTCCTTAGCCATAAAATCTACACACATGTTTTGTTCCCTAAGAACATGCACCAATGTTGTATTTCCATTTTCATGTAAAACGTCTCTAATATGAAGGATGTCAGTAGCATAAGTGTGCAAGGTATGATCATGACCATCAATAATCAGGTTAGCTGCTTCCAAACAATCACTCTCACAAATAATGTTGACATAACCTTTTTTACTACAAAAATCAAGACCTATCTGGATAGCACGTAACTCAGCTAATAACGCATCACCTCCAACTTCATAGTGGGAAAACCCAGTTATCCAATCTCCATCGTAGTTGCGAACAACACCACTAGCACCTAAACAACCGAATCTTCTAAAAAGCTGCCATCAATACTGAGTTTGAGTGTACCTTTTGGAGGGGGGATCCAATGAGCTAAGAGGCGCGATGAGTGTGGGTCCAAACCAGGATTAGGATAGTAAGAAATGCATTCATCATGTAACAAAAAAGTCTTTCGCACCACATCTTGAATACGCCAATGGTGATCCTAAAAAATAGCATTGTTTCTCCAACACCAAGCATACCATACTCCTGTAACAAACAAAATAGAGGAAGTACCCTTTGTCATCTCATGAAGCTAAACCTTGACATCAAATTCAGAGAAAAAATTATTATAACGCCCCATATTCAAGCGGAGCCAAAGTTCTTTAGAGTGTGGGCAATCACGTAAACAATGAAGAATATCCTCTATGGGTGCAGAGCAACGGGTGCAGCTTGGAGAAGTTACCATGTTGCAATGATGCCGACGGGCATTAATAGGGAGAGCATTGTGAAAACAAAGCCATAACAAGTGTTGAAGTATTGCTGGTACTTTAAGGCGCCAAAGCCAATTCATGTTACAATACACATTCTAATCTCTATTTTGTTGAAGAAGCCAATAGTATCCACTCGAGCAAGTATATTCACCTTTCTTTTCATTCTTCCAAGTCCACGCATCTCAGAGTCGTACATCCAAGTTATTGGGAGCTGGAAGCTGATGAATATAGTGAACAATATCGGTTGGTATCATAGTGGCAAGATCTTGCAAGTTCCACCTACCATCCTCCCAAACATCCTTCAATCACATAACCGAATCGCTGATGTTAACAAATGGGACCAATTGACAGAGGGGACCGAGTTGTGTCCAGTCAATATTCCAAATCGATGAGTTTCCAAAGCCTACACGAAAACTATACCTTGCAGCAAAATTTGTAATGGCATGTTGAATACCCACGCCAAGTGATTGATGGTTTATTATGTTTCTTATTCATCCATAAAGACGTGTTGCCCATGTATTTATGGGAGAGAACTTTCACCCACAATTTATCTTTATTATGAAGCATGTTCCACACTAACTTACCAAGCAGAGGTAAATTAGTAAGTCTAGCTTCATGAATACCTAGGCCACCAAAGCGTTTAGGGGTTGTAACCATATTCTAATTAACATGATTCCAAGTTTGAGAGAGCCCATCGCCCCCCCAAAGGAAACTCCTTGACATCTTATCTAACCTTTTGCAAACATAAGTAGGAAGATAGTGAAGTTGCATGGTATAAACGGGAATTGCTGTTGTGACAGACTTCACTAGGCAGGCTCGTCTTGCTTTATTCAAGATATTGCCTTTCCAAGTAGCTAGCCTTTTTGAAACTTTGTCAACAACATCATTATATACATCTCGAGAAACTCGATCCTTGACAAGAGGAAAACCAAGGTAATGACCCAAATCCGCCACAAATTTAATAGTTGAAATATCTTGTAGCTCACGCTTCCTTTCTCCTTGAACCATCCTAGAACACATAGCTGTGGATTTTAAGGTATTAATCCTTAATCCCGAAGCTGAACAAAACTCTTCTAATGTATCCATAACCACTTTGACCTGTTCAGTACTAGCTTCACAAAACAACATAACATCATCAGCAAAAAGAATGTGAGATAATGGTGGGCCACCCTTAGATACTTGTATAGGTTTCCATATTCCACTTAGGACTTTCTGTTGAATAGAAAGAGATAGTTTCTGCATACAGAGAACAAACAAGTAAAGGGATAAAGGATCGCCTTGGCGTAGACCTCTAGATGTAGTAAAGTGATCAGTTTTGGCACCATTCCAAAGAACACTCAAATTGCTAGATCGAACACAACTCATGATGAGAGATATAGTTGCCAGAGGGAAACCAAAATCATGGAGAGTGAGTTCCAAGAAGTCCCAATTAAGCCTATCATATGCCTTTTCAAGATCAATTTTAAACGCAATAGAGCTCTTTTTTGCTTGAGAATGATGTATGAAATGAACAACCTCCTGGGCCAGAATGGCATTATCAGTAGTACCTCGACCAGGGATGAAGCTACTTTGAAGAGGGCTTATTAGGTCAACAAGAAACGGTCGCAAGCGACTAACCAAAACTTTTGTTATTACCTTAAAAATGACATTACAAAGACTGATGGGTCTAAAATCCTTTAACCTTTGGGGATTACTCTCCTTGGGTATTAGGACAATTAATGTCTCTGCAATTGAAGCATTAATAGTACCCATATTGAAAGCCGTATGCACGAGATGCCATATGTCATCACCAATTCTTTCCCAAAAATATTTAAAAAATATGGGTTAGAAGCCATCAAGGCCAAGAGCTTTATATGACTTCATACTAAACACGACATTTCTAACCTCTTCCTTAAGGACCGGTGTTGTAAGAGAATCTCTGCATTGTTCACTTAAACGAGACATATCATTAACCAATAGAGTATTTGGAGTAGTGGATTGGTCTACCTTAAATAACTGTTTAAAGTAATTTATGGCCTCTGGTTGGAGGATAACATTATCAGTACTCCATTGACCATTTTCAAGAAAAAGACCTTGAATCTTATTACGTTTTCTCCTCACTAGTGTCTAAGTGTGGAAAAAACTCGTGTTACGGTCTCCCAGTTTCACCCAATTCTCCCTTGACTTTTGGTACCAAAGGATCTCTTCTTGTCTCAAAACATCATTATATTCTTTTTGGAGTGATGCCTCAGTCATGGTGAGGTGGGTTGAATCAATCGTTTCTAACTTGTGTTGCACCTGCTTTAATTTCTCCACAAGACTACTCTTCCTCTTATGAATGTTACCAAACTCCTCTTTGTTGAATGTAGTCGCATCTAACCGAACATGCTCAAGACTCGCTGGTACAATATGTTGACCTTTATCCCAAGCTTTATAGACTACCTCTGGAAAATCTTTATGTGTTAGTCAAGCAGCTTGAAAGCGAAAAGGTCGCACACGTTTAGCAGGAACAAAACCGACACCCCTTAAAAGGATAGGGCGATGGTCGGAATAATTCCGTGTCAAGTTCTCTACATAAGCTTCTGGGAAAGTAGTACGCCACGCACAATCACCAAGGGCCCTGTCTAACCTTTTAGCAACCTTCAGAATCCCTCGTTCCTTACGAGTCCAAGTATACGTACTACCTGTAGCTCCAAGGTCAATAAGATTACATTGCTCCATCATATTTGAGAATTTCTCAGCTTGTCTAGCTGTAAAGATGCCCCCCTTTTATAACCCAAGGACTCAAAATATCTTCGCGAATAGAAATAAGATAACTCCATAATTTTTCACAATTAACTAGTTGAGGGCTACCATAGATAGTAGAGCAAAACCACATACAATCAGCCTTTTTAATGCAAATGGTGACCGCTTGAAAGTAGACATCTATCACGGTAATATCATAATCGCAACCTTTCAGCACCCAAATACCTCCCAAATGACCGGACGCTTCAGAGAGAGCACATATCTCGTAACCCAGACGATTCCAAAATAGTGATGCTTTTGAGAAAGGACAATGAGTTTCCATGAGAAAAATAAATAGAGGATGATGTTTCCTTACCAATTACCTTAGTGTGTCGGCGCCCCTCAAGACTAAGAGCACCTTTGATGTTCCAGCTCAAAATAGTAATATCTTCAAAATCCATGACAAAACATATATTGTAGTGTGATCACAACAGTGTCTTCTCACAATGGGGAGAGAAAAACCAAAACTCTCACAGCGAAGAGAGAAAAACCAAAGCTCTCACAACAGGAGAGAAAAACCAAAACTCTCACGATGAGGAGAGAAAAACCGTGTTTAATAAAAACAAAGTATTATCCTTACAATAAATCACCGAGAGAGAGAAACACTTTTCATAGAGAAAAAATCAAATACTATGCTAGGTTTATAGTCATAACAATTGAGGACAGAACAACAAGAAACACACTCTTGGATTACCAACTAGAAAAGGTACCGAGAACAATTTCAAGCATGTTGCAGCAAAAGAAAAATTGTTGACGGTTTCATGTATTCATGGCAGAAAAGACAATTGGTGAATAAACAAACAAGCATAAAAGAAAAGGACAATTGATGGACAAAAGAATTCAATCGATTGGAATTTGGTCTATATATAAATTATTGGAACCAATAAAAACTGATTATTATTGAATTAAACCTACATGGGAGTGACGAAAACCTAATTACGTAATTGTATTGAAAATATATCACAATAGTTTTGCATTAACAAAAGTGCCTTTGGTTCAAATTCAACAATCGATTAACAGAAATTCATGGAAAAGAAGTAACAAAGAACGTGAATAAAAAAGCGCGTGAAAAGGTGAATCGACGAGAGTCATGCGATTATTTGGTGCGACGATTATTTTGACTTATTTCTAACCAAGGTTGTCTAAAAACTACTTTAAAACAAACTTAAAATAAAGGCCTTTAAGATAGAAGTTAAAATTGTTTTTCTTTTTTTTTTAGTTGAAAGCTATTTTTAAGTTAAAAGTTGTTTGGTAAAATATTATACAAAACTTTGAATTTATTATTTTTTTGGTGGTGTCCGGGATTCGAACCCTGAACCTTGCATATATTTATGCATTGTCCATATCAACTGAGTTAAGTTCACGATGACAAAACTTTGAATTTATTATGAATTAACATAATAAATAAAAAAAATATTCGTATCATGAATACAAATATACTCAATGCCGTTTACTTTGTGTAACATGAATACAAATTTGTATCATCTTTTTTTTTATAAGGCAAGAACAAATGACATCAAAAAGAATAGTGTCCAACTAAGTTGGTACCCTAATCTAATTGTGTGTCAAATGCTCATAAATATTATTAAATAAAAAAAGAAAAAAATTACATAAAAACTGGGGGACATAAAACCTGACCCAGTCAATCCATCCATGTGAATCAACCCTAACGGGTAATATAGCAAAAAAGAACAACACAGTGGATCCAATCCTAAATAATTCTAACAAATGATAGACGTTTGTGAGTACCAAGCGAATTTTTAATTTGGCAAATGAAACAAATGTCAACACAAAATCGATTCACGCTTCATCAACACTCTGCAACAACGACAGTAAGCAATAACGACTCTTTCGAGTCCACACAATCCCATTTCAACGAAAGGATAACAAGATACGAAACTATGAACATATTCTTGAGTGGGGAGTGGATTCGACCGCCAACACGGTAATTAACGAATCCACTCATACCAACCGTTTACTGCGATGAACTACAACAAATTAACAACCATTTCTGGCCAAAAACAGTACCACAACCATCTCAATAGAAAGGACGGCGACGGCGAATTCTAAACAGCCACTCCAGCAACCCATTATGTAACCAGACATTGATAAGCCACTGTCACAGTAAGGGTAGAGAAAGTCACCGCCAATCCACCACACAACACCCAATGCCGACGGAGCAGCCCAGATCTGATGAATGGCTCAGAGAACCGACCCATATGAAGGAGATCGTCGACAGATTCGAACACACCAAGCATACCGTGGTGGATGAGAGACTAACGGCTGCTTTTACAGTCCCAAAGGAAACGACGGCTGCTCTAATAGGTGGTGACGCCACAGATGAGACCGCTGTCACACCAAATTTGTATCATCATATAAAGGGCTTGTTGTATATTTGAATAGGAGAAATAATATAAAGAGGCTCAAATAATAACATAAACAATATCAAAATAGTTTTTTTTTTTTTTTTAGAAAAAATAATATCAAAATCGTCGATTTTTTTCTTTTTCAATTATACTCTATAACAAATTTCATTATAAGAATACCATATTTTTTGTGTCATTAAAAAATATAAGAATTTATATTATATGATATTATATTTGTTACATTGTTGGTGTCATTGAAAAAGATATGCATAGTTTGTTACAATACATAAAGGTGCAAAATATATATAAGTATAATTTTTTTAGGCATATATACTTGTACTTTTAATTAAAATCAAAATTTTATAAAAATAATTATACGCATTATGCAACACTAAAAGAAAATTATACGCATTAGCGTAACAAAAAAATAGATAGACGGACATAAAATATTGTTCTAAACATTAATGTGTGTGTATATATTTGTGAGGTTGAAGAAAGAAAATAAAAATATTTGGTATCATTAAATGACAGTGTGAATAAAAATATTTGCAAGGTTGTGATGATTAAATGATATTGAAATTAAATATCTAGTGATAAAAAGATAATAAAATTAAATTTAACCTCCAAAAAAATTTGAATGGACCGGTTAAAAAATTAAATTAAATTAAAAGGAAGAAAAAAATATATTAAAATATAATATTAAAAATAAAAGAAAAGGTTTCAGCGTGAGTTGAAGAGAGGTGCTTGTGAAAAAATAGTTGAGAAGTAGTTTTTGAAGCAGCATTCAACAACTTTCGGCCAAAGCTCATTCCATTCAACTTTATGCATTCATGAAAAATTACTTTTTTTAGTAAGTACTTAATTGATAATGTGTTTGGCCTAACTTCTGCTTAAAAATGTAGAGAAGTTGAAAAAAAGTCGGGTCAAACAGTACCTTTGATGTGTGACTTTAGCCACACATGACCTTTGAATAGTTCCGCCCCTATATATATATTGCCAATATTCATAAAATATTGGGTTAATCCAACATAAATCATTAAGGCAAAATTACACAATCTATCCTTTATCTAAATTTTATGTGGCACTTTTTTTTATTTTTAAAAAGAGTGATGTTCATTCATTCAAATTGATAGAGTACATCGATACAATACAAATTCAAAGTCGCAAAAAATAAAAAAGATGAATCTGCGAACAAAATCACAACATTCATATTTATAGCATAAAACGACAGAGTACATGTGCATACAAATATGACTATATTCAAGCCACCGAAATACTCATGTTTTCAGATTTACAACGTCGACGACGCAAAAATCATTGAATATAAATCTGCATTTGATCAAAACTAATCTTTCGACCATAATCAAATAAACATTACACTAAGACGGGAAATAAAAAACACACGGACAAAGACGAGAAATCAATTTAATCTTGTATGTTTAAAATGTCAACGTTGTTATATTTTTTTTTATTAAAAAAAATCAAAAACTCATTAAACTAATAAACAAACTCATTAAACTCATAATCAAAAACTCATTTAAATGTCAACGTCGTTATATCCTTAGCTTGCATACCCTTTATCTTTAAACTTTTTTATCCTTAATGAAGAAACAAAAATGGATGAAAAAGTGTTGCCAACGCTGAAGACCATAATTTGTAGGAATCTAATTAAATGTTTAATAAAAAATATATAGAGCATATATTCTAATTCTAATGATGATATTTTTTTCTCATGTCGAATTTTCTAAAGACTTAATAATGATTATGCACCGTGGGAGACGGCTATAACAAATAAAATTTCTAAAAACTTTACAAAAGGAAGAAGAAAAAAAAGCAGCATTCAAAAGTTTGAACGCAATACTTTAGCTGTGAATGTGATGTGATGAAGTTTTACAGATATGGACAAACTTGACAACCAACATTGACTTGACTCACCTTCATTCATTCATTCCAACCTTAATAATATCTTTACTCCTACCCTTATATAATTAACCACTTCAATTATATATTCTATAGTTGTACTCCACCTAATCATGTAACATTTCTTATTATCCATTGGAACCATTGGAACAATATAAATATTTCATACTTTTACATATCTTCACCCGTTCTCATCTCTAGAAACAAAATTTAACATATTTGTATCATATGGTCATGGCTATTGCTTCAACCGAAAGCAAGATGCCTTCATCATCATCAACATCAAGCGTCACCACCATGCACCATGATATCCTCCATACACACATCCTCACCCGCCTCGACGCCGCCACGCTAGCCACCACTGCCTCCACCTGCTCTCACCTCCGCCACCTCTGCATGGACAATGATCTTTGGCAAAAAATCTGCACCACCACATGGCCTTCGTTACTAGACCCCACCACTAGCCATATCATTTCCAATTTCCCAAATGGCCACCGTTCCGTTTTCTCAGACGCATTTCCCACTCTTCATCATTTTTCTTCTCATTCAAAATCAAATCATCCTCCGCCAGAAGAACTTATCTCCGCTGTGGATATACACTACAAAGGTAAGCCACTATTTTCCAGAGTCCAGCTAACTGGAACGAAAAAGAACATGTTTCTCACGTTGCCGTTACATATTGAAATTTTGGAACCAAACGAGTTGGTTCCAACGCCGGTTAAGTTTGTTAGAAAAGAGGAAGAATGGATGAAGCGTTTGGAAGATAATTTATCTTTAAGTTGGATCATCATCGACCCGACTGGAAAACGTTCAGCGAATGTTTCCAGCCGGAAGCCGGTTTTAGTACGACGACACTGGCTAACCAGAGACGTGGAGATTCTTTTCGCGGTGACAATGGCGGGAGAGACACGACGCTCAACCGAGGTGGTGCAGTGTATGGTGAAGGTGACATGTTGTGGGAAAGTTGGGGGTGAATTGTACATGAGGGAGGTGGGTTTAGTGATGGAGGATATGGAAGGAGGGGAGGTTAGTGGGAAAGAAGGGGTTAGGATATTGATGAAGGCAATGGAGTTTGGAGAGAGGAATAAAGTTGGTGAAGTGGGAGAGATGAAAGAGAGGTTTGAGAGATTCTTGGGGATGATTAGGGAGAGGAGAGAGATGAAGTTTAGGAGACAAAAGGTACGCGATGGTGTTTCTACCTTGGTTGCGTTTGTTGTTTGTGTTTGGTTTTGTTACTTGGCTGGTTTATGAGATGTTTAGACTTTTCACTACAATACAATGATTGTACTATAAAATGTTGGTATAAAAATTTGTTCTTGTTGTAAATTATCTTACCTAATTCGAATATATAATGCCATACCAACAATTTCATGTTATGATTCAATGATTCAAATTATCTTAACTAATTCTAATCTAATGCATATACCAATGATTAAACAAATTTTATTTTAAATAAATAATATAAGGATTCAATAATTTTAATCTAGTAGTCTTCCAAATTTGTGCTCTTAAAGCATTTGCACTGAAAAAAGTATGATATGTTTTAACTTTTATAAAGTTAAATAAAAGACTTTCAAACGAAACCCTTCAAAAAAATAAAATTCAAACGAATATTAATTTTCTATTAAGTTTATTAACATGTGCACATTTGTCATCTACTAGTTATCACTACTACTTTTTTTTTTAGGAAAGTTATCACTAATACACGGGTATTGCGAATTATATTTAAAGTCTAAAAAAACATATATATTTAAATTACTCTTCTTTATTCTAATCCTCTAACTTTTATCACAAAATAATCCAACCTAGGGATGAAATCAGGAATTAAATTTAGGGGACCAAGTTTTTTTTTAATTTTTTTTATGGGAGGTGGAACCAAACTTAAAAGTGTATTTAGTAAAGAAAAAAATAAATTTTCAAACTCACAACTTATAAAAAAAAAAAAAATTAAGAAACTATAAGATATATCTAAAGTTAATATTGTCGAACGATTAAAAAAACTAACATTTTCTTCTAATAAATTAATCTTAAGCACTTTATATTTTGCTTAGTTAAAAGGCTTTTAGCGGGACATTTATCATGATTTTGGTAGGCAAACAATATGGATTTCATTAAGTCATTGTACACATTTATTTTCATTCCACCATTAAAATGATTGAAGATAGTACGAGTCTTTTGCGTGTTTTTTCATCATTTTTTGTCTCATATTAAGGTGTTATGTCTTATGTCGTCTGATTTTCATTGTCAACATATTTCTTGTTAATTTAATCAAGTGGCTGACCTTGCCAAGTATGGTATTAGACATATTATTTCTTTAAAGATATTTAATATACTTTTGGAATTTATACCTTTGCTCAGCTTGGGGAATTGAGCTTGTATTCTTCTTTTAAAGGTTTCTAATTTGCTTTGAACATTCGATTCATTTTGTTCAAAAAATAAAAAAGTATTTAAGACTCAACATATTGAGGAAAAAAGTTCGATTATACGATATCTTATAAAATTAAAAAAAAAAAACAAATATAGATACTAAAAAAAATATAGCATATCACTATAATAAAAAAAAAAATTAAAATCTTAGGAGGGACCGTGACCTATGATCTTCCTTTTGAATCTGTCCCTGATCCAACCCAAATTGCTTCTAGAAAATTACTATGCATGCACCAACACATGCATAATTATGATCGCAACATATACCATATCATCTACAAACATGTGCAGAAACTTGGCATACTAATGATGGCCAATAAAAAATAGAAGGTCGGCTTTATTATGGTCACCTATCTACTAACCACAATGGCATTCTAATATATCCTTTTCATTTTATAATATTAATATAACATTATTTATTATTCTTTTCTATTATCTAAATCATATATATTATGATGGTAATACCATGGTGGTAGAAAGGGGTAGCCACTTATTTGTTTGTTGTCCGTCGTTGTTATGCTTCTTTTTCCCTTAAATTGTTGTTATGGTGGTGTCGGGTGGGTTTTGATACTTGGTGGTTTGAGATGTTTTGACTTTTCACTACAATACAATGATTATAAAATGTTATAAAGATTTGTTCTTGTATTACATTAACTTACCTAATTCTAATATATATGCTATGCCAATAATTTCATGTTATGGTTCAATGATTCAAAATTATTGCCTTATCTAATTCTAATCTATTGTTAGCTATATCAATTATGCAACAAACTTTGATTATAATAAAATAATGATTCGACTAGTTTAATCTAGTTATTGCTCCAAAACAATACACTTCCCTCTGCCCTTATTTATTTAATTCATGAGTGTGAAGAAACATATTTAATTATACTTTATTCTAAGAGTCATGTTAACCTGTATCTTAAAAGTACATGTTAAAGAATTTTAAAATAGAAATATTTCTTTGATGCTTATACATTCAATTAATTAAAAGTTGAAAAATTAAATTAAATTGACGAATTTCAACAAAAATTTCTATATTTAATTAATTAATTTGTGCCTTCGAACAACTTTTCTCACAAAATAATCCAACCAAAATTGCTTCTAGAAAATTATGCACCAACTCATACATAATTATGGTTACAACATATCCCTATCCACTACAAATGTTTGTTAAAAAAACATATCCTTATCCACTACAGTGTGTCATGCCAATTATGACCATTAAAAAATAGAGGGTCCGCTTAATTATGACCATGACATATACCGGTTCACTAACAACATGTGTATTAATGGTGACATGCTAATTAATTAGCATGGCCAATAAAATAATTTCTTTTTGAGTAAATTGGCCAATAAAAAAAATAGAAGGTCGTTATTACAGTTTTGCATCTTGTAGCGCAAATTTTGACCCATTGATGGACTGTGGAAAAAAAATATAAAAGAATTTTTTTAGATACCTTAAAATTTTATTGGCTACGATATCCTTAAGACAAGTTTAATTCAAAATTTAAGTATATTTTAAAATAATATGTTTCAACTTTTTTTAGGAATATTTTCTGACTCTTATGATCCTTTGAAACTCAACTCCCATAATATTTTTTTCACAAACAAAAGTTGAAGGAAAAATATAGATTGACATCCTTTTATTTATACCACTCTTGTATCACCCTATGTGGCAGAGACATTTTAGTAAATTTACCCTTCACATGTTTTTTTTTTCTTCATTTTTTTTAATTCATTCCTGCAGTCTTTCTTCTCTCTCGTCAAACCACAATGTGAAACTCTCCCCCTCACTACCAGCGGAACGAGGAGGCCTCTCTCTCTCTCTCGCTCTCTCTCTCTCTCTATCTCTATCTCTCTATCTATCTCCCTCTTTTCTCAGATTTGTTTTCCTGTTCCTCTGATTTATGCATTTTGAGATCGCAATGAGAGGTGGTGTTAGATCTGAGTGACGGTGGTGGTGGTGAGAAGATGAGACGGGGCCGAGAATGGTGGTGGTGATGGCGAGGACGAAGGTTTGGTCGCATTCGTCGTTGAAGCCGAGAACGAAAGAGGTCGGTGACGGTGGAACATAGGGGACGACAGTTAAGAGGGAGATGGGAGAGAAGGCGCAGACAAGGTCGGCAGTGGTTAGATCTGTGGACGATTACTGTGACAGTGGGGAGAAAATGAAGAGAGAGAAGGGGAAGTGTTGACTGATGAGTGCTGAAATGTGAGAGACAGAAAAGGGCCACTTGTTGCATTAGTGTATGGAGGTAAAATGAGTATATGACACCTAAGTATGTCAACGTATCAGTGCTCCAAGTTAAATGATATGATGTTAAGTGTCGTTTCTGAAAGTGTGTGTATGTGTTATGTATATAGTCATAATAATCATAGAGCAATGTAACACATCATGAATAAGTATAACCTAAATGTACATAAGTAAATCAAAGGACTCGCTATACAGGCATGATTTGTTCCAATGTACACTTAGAACATCCATAATGGAGATATCCACTTTTTAGTCTCACATATACACATCACACTTTTTTTTTTAATAGTAGTACCTAATAAGCACTCAATCCCTCCAACCCATCATTTCACACAAATTTCTTAAATGAGACTCACTAATCAACTATCAATAATTTTATATCATTACATTTCAATTTTTTAATATTAAAATAGTTTGGGTCCCGCTTAAGATTGAAGGTCTTAAGTGAGATCCCGAAAAAGTTTCTCCCTAAATGAAGATGCTTAATAGATACCGGATCTTAAATGTTTAAGACCCTCTTATTGAAGATAGTCTTAATCTTACGTGGAAACAAGATCTCAATCGTAATAGTTTCATGCAAAAAGTCCTCTTCTATTCTTGTAGAGTAAACTATCCGCCCTACATATGAAATTTTGTGTATGGGTGAAAAATAGGCCGGGATGGAAAGATTCAATTGATGCCTTTTGATGTGTTGTCTAATGAATTGATGCATGCATGCTTAATTGATAATTTATTTTGATTTTTTTTGTTGGTATATTTACAAAATGTACAATGTGGAAATTTCGTAAATAGTTAAGAATAAAACCCTTCCGCATGGTATTTTGAAGTTATATGTGTATTATTATCAAAAGACATGCATGAAAAGCAAGTGGAATGAACCAAACCTGGATTTTTTTTTTCTCTTTGAAAATGCTAGAAAACCACCTTTCTCGCCTAGCGAATTTGAGAGAACAGTTTATTTTTATTTTTTTCTATTTTGAAAATCATGGTTCATTATCCACTTGTCTTGATTATTAGTGCTACCTTAGACCATTTCAAGATTATCATACGAAGCATGGTTCAATTGTCTCTATTTTCAACGTGCTTCATTTCGCATACATTTCAAAAACCGAACCAAGGAAGCAGACCCAAAGTAGTGCAACCAAGAAACAAAATAATGCATCAACAAGTATATGGTAACCAATGGCGTTGCCAGGATACAAGACCAGGGGTTCAGCGTGTGTTTGGTGCTAGGGTGTCAAAAATTAATTTTTAATGAATGTAAAATGGTTTATGTTTGAATATATTTAGATTAAAGTAAATTGAACAATAAATTCAAGGCTAAAAGCTTAACTAGAATCAATTCTACAACAAAATTAATTATACTTTTAACTATAAATAAATAAATTAATTCTACTTTACAACATCCAAACATGTTTGATAAAAATGACCCGTAACAAACCAAGTGATTGATCTCAAATGGTTGGTAAACTTCGTTTAAGGAATAAATTGTTTGGGAGAATCCGTTATCGATTTCCGAATAAAATAATTTTTAGTCAAATGTTACTTACCTCCTAATCAAAGTCTAGATTATGTCTCCTTCTCCTAAATATTAGAAGGTTAACACTAAAGAATGAACTGGACCGTAACATTAATCTATAAAACAAATAATTGCATGTCATGAGCTTGGCTTAGTGGCCAATTTCGTGATTTTATGTTATACTATTTTCATAATGATATAAAATATGTGCTCAATCAAGCTTTATAGGTTGGACAACTAGCTAGCATGTAGTGTCACAATGTTGGTGCAAAGGACAAATAAGGTGCAAGAGCCAATTTTGAGGTGATTCAAAACAGCAAATCATAGAAAAATTGGTAAAGGAATCAAGAGTTGAGGGGGTGCACTTGCAGCCCCTGGCTGCAACGTAGCTCCACCCCTGATGGTAACTCCTCAAAGATTTGACGGTGAACGATTCAAAAGTCTGGAGCGTGAAAGAATGTACTATCAACTTGAGAAGAAAAAGATTGCAAAAAAGGTGTTTTCACAATGGAAGTAACTTAAAATGTAAAAGGAAACTTAATAAAGTTTGGCATTATTTTACATACATTAAAATAGAACACAATAAAGTTTTACAAAACAATTGGAAATTTAAAATACACTGAAATCCTAAGACTGGATATTGTGATCCCGCTATGACTAACTTAGAATGGCTTATATCTAAACAAGAGATAAGAACGGGGAATGAGATACTACAATTTCAATAAGTTCGACATAACACATCATTTCAAAAAAAACTGTTAATTAAAACATAATAACAAAATATTTTACTTTATCAAACACTTTAACTTTACTGATTGTATGGAGCACATCATTCTATGTGTTACGACCCAAGTTTTGAAGCATAAAAGAGTGATTTTTTTTTTTTTTTTAACAATTCGTCCTAACCATACCCAATCACAACTAACCAATGGTTATTGTCTTTAGCCAAAGACTAATTTTTTCTTTTTAAAATAAAGAAACTAAATTTCTTTTGAAAATTTTATTCATAAACGTCTTCTCGTCAACTCAAAACATTTTACTTTAAAAAATCTTTTTCAAATTGATGTTTTAGAAATATACTATAATTCTTAAAACAAGTACCAACATAAAAAATTAGTGGAAACCCAAAACTTGACATAATTCACCCATACCAAAATACTTAGGCAATTTCTATGTACTCCAAACAAAATTGAGTGTTTTTGTACTCTCAAATGTTTAACTAATAGAAAAGTGTCATTTCAATTAAATGATTCATGTCAACATTATTAAATATTGACTTAAAGGGAAGAGTTTTGGTACACTTTGTCTATTCAATTTAACTCCCTAGAAATTGTACAAATTATTATTTCAGTAAAGTAATTAATTAATTTTTAAAATTCTGGCGGGTTAGCTTTAAGATGTTTTATACGATGTTTCAACATCAGACACAAACAGAATGTCGAGTAAGATGTTTCAACATCGAGCTAGCAGAAAACAAACAGCAAAAGGAAAATATAAAGGACATAAAAGTAAAAGGCACAGTTTGTTTGTTAACCCAGTTTGGCGCAACTCACCTATATTTGTGGCTACCAAGACAGGAAGGAAATCCACTAGTGTAGTCCTTATTCTAAGTTCTCAGCAAACTCCTCGTTTACAACTCTAGACCTAGGACCTACCTGTCTTGACTTCAACCTAGGAACTCCTAGATCTGAGATCTCATCTCACTTCCCTCAATCAATCACAGCCTCTGTGATTATCTGATTACAACTCAAAAAGATGAAGTTACCTTCAAACATAAACTACCTCTGTGCTTCAAAGCCTAGGAGTAGTACAACTTACAACTCAATAAAACACAGTCCTTAACATGTATCAAGGTGATACAAGAAAGGCTCACAAATAAAAATGACTTAAAACTCTAAAAATATTCTTTTGTAAAACTATGGTTTCGATACAACTCAACTACAAGTCCTGCTCAGTGCATCAATATGATATAAAGAGAGGCTCACAAAATAAAGCACAAGGCTTAACAATGAAACCCTAAAAGACTCAATTCAATAGCATTGAATTGCTAAATAAAACTAGGGTCTGAGTCTTCCTTATATAGCCATTTAGCAGCATGGACTTTTTCGTCATAGGCTAAAAAACCAGCAGACCAAATAAAATATTCAGTCTCCACAATATTCTAGAAGCATATATACTGTTTCCTTAAATGTTGCAACAATATACTTAAGAAACAAGGCAAAGCTAAACCGCCTTTGCATCTTCTAGAAACACATGTCTCTTGGACCACAAGTCACTTGAATAAAATCTTCATAGAATCTTCAGTGATCTCACACAACAAAATAGTAACAAATATAGAAACTCCTAAAAAGTAGGAACATCTTTAGGAACTGCCAAACAACACCACCAAGGAATCCTAAAATATTGTCTATACTTTAGGAACAAATCACTCATCTGATTCTGAATAAAAATACGTTACTTGGTGAACAAGAAATAAGACGTGGTTTCCTCAAAAAGATAAAATTGCGAAAACCAAACCACGCAAACAGGGCACACTGAACCGTGCCAAGATGTTGGAACATCGTGTCCAACATCATACAAGAATATTGGTTTTAGCAATAATGAAGCCAATACATAAATATCCAACATTTTTTTTTATTAAAACAAAACCAAATCATTAACCGCCATCACAATTTTCTCTCAAACCTTCATCGTCTCGAAAGTAACCTCATCCTTTTCCTTTTTGGGAACACAAAACTTCATCTGCGTAACAATTTCATTTCAAACATCTTTGAACAAAACTTCATTTAATAACATTCTTTCATTCAGGTACTATGTCTGTTCCTTTGTTTCTTTCTCTCCATTAATTTTGCTTGAAATTCTAGTACTGAATTTTAATTGGAAAATTGATGGCATGACTTTCTTGTACGTGACCTTTTTTCTTGTATTTTAATGGTACAATTTTATGTTTTTTATTTGTTTTTATATTGGTATTTTCAAATATACCTTATTTCTAATAAATAAAATACAGTGAGTGAAAATATAGTGTTGAAGCAAACTCTCTTCTTTGTTATCTCCCTGTTAGCGTGAGTTTGTGTGTGTTTATATATGTCCCACTGATATCACTCTTGGATGAAAGGAAGCCATTAATTTACTCAATTAGTGTAGAATATGTTACTATCAGCAATTATTCTTTGATAGGGAGAATACTTTTATTTGAAATACTTGATCCATAAATTTGAGGTTTTGTTTGCCTATATACAATACTTGTTACATTTGTTTTGTAGTTGTTGTCCACAACCAATAGTCCATCTCAAATCTTCTCATATTATTTGATTTCTTCCACTTTTCAGTCACTCTCGCTTGGGATGTGTTATATAGATAGTGATACATTGATATTTTGGGTGTGAGATGATACTGGTACCTTCCTTAAAATGATATGTAACATATATTCGTGGCCACATTTCAGTTTTGGAGAGGAGGGAAGTGAAGGGTGAACTTACTTTACTTTAAATTTAAGACTTTACAACAACAAAAAATTGGACAATTCTATAGAATGTCCTTCAAATTAAATGAAGTGTGCCTGAATACTCTTTTTTTTTTGGGGAGGGGAAGTGAATTTTATTGGGAAACAAATTGTAATGATATATGTTTCTTAATTTTATTGGAGTGGTATATGTGTGATGAAGTGAATTTCCATTTCGTTCAATGTTATTTGTAAACAAAACAATAACACTTAAAACCATTTTGTGTGCAATAGAAACATATTAAGAAACAAAAAACACTTCATTGGGTCATTTCCCGATATGTGTAATGTGACTGGTATTTCGTTCAATGTTTCTTAGTTTTATTGGACTGGTATATGTGTGATGGACTGGTAATGTGAATGGGAAACAATAAAACTTACTTTCCTAATTTGTTCCCATTTCCTGATATATGTGTGATGGACTGGTATGATAACAATGTCAATTTTATTAGGTCAAATATTAATATTAACTTAAAAAGGAAAGGGTAGGTGCTATAGAAAAAGATTAAGTTTGCCCTCATGGATGATGATTCTGTAGATTCATGTTTCAGCACTCTTGATTCATTTTTGTATTTTTCATTGCTGGCTTTTATGTTTCTATGGGAAAATTGACCTGTGTATTTTCTTCACATGTAAACCAAAAACTACTAAAATTAAACTTTCTCAATTTTTACTTGAAATTGAGGGTTGGAGTATTAAAATTTCAATATGAACTTGTTGGTTTATTAAGATTTATAAGCAATAGTTGGTTACTATGTAGATGGATAGCTCTAATGATTCTGATTTTAATTTTGCTGAGGATGAAGATAATGAGTATTCTACTTTTAGTGAAGACATTGAAAGTATTGATTCTAAAGCCCGCGATGTCTCTGGTGATTACAATGAGAATTCAGATTCTGGTGTAATAGATGGCAGGTTTGTTAAGATTAATACCATGATGGTTGATGATATTATGAATCTTGATTTTGGTAGTGAAGAAGAAGCTTATGCCTTTTATCAAAAGTTTGCAAGAAGCACCAATTTCGTTGTTAGGAAAGATAAAGTGTACCATAACAAAGTTGGGAAACAAATTGTAATGTGACAGTTTGTGTGCAATAGAAACGGATTAAGAAACAAAAAACACTTGACTAGGGTCGATAGGAAAAAAGATCATAGACCCCTCACCCAGAATAATTGTCCAGTTCGCCTTCGTATACGTTATAATTCAGAAATCTTGAGATGGAGAGTGATAGTTTTTGAAGAGTGTCATAACCATGAACTAACACCATTAAGATATATACATTTATTTCCTGCCTATCGGGGATTGACAGATGCTGATAAGGCTCAGGTTGACAATCTGCAATCATATGGTATCAGAACATGTCAGATAATGGGGTACATCGTGGCAAATAAGGGTGGATATGATGTTGTTGGTTTTACGAAGAATGACTTGCATTACTATTTTGGCATGAAAATGGGTATTGATATTAGAGATGGTGATATTGTTGCTTCTCTAAGCTATCTTCGGGGGAAGGCGTGCTTGGATCCTATGTTATATGTAAAATATGAGACTGATAGCAATGAGAAATTGAAAAGTTTGTTTTGGGCAGATGGATGGGTCGAAATGATTTTTTGTGTTTTGGCGATGTTATTTCGTTTGATACCACATACAAGAAAAATAAATACAATTTTCCTTTGGTAATATTCTCTGGCTGCAACAACCATTTACAAAGGATTTTTTTTGGGGCTGCTTTGGTTTCAGATGAAACAACAAAGACATATATATGAGTGTTGAACTATTTTTTAGAAGCAACGGGAAATCAACAACCAAAAGCAGTAGTGACTGATGGTGACATGGCTATGAGAGAGGCTGTAAAAGTTGTTTTTCCCGAAGCATTTCACAGACTGTGCCTGTCATTTGCACAAAATTGCTTATGAAAATGTTAAAAATAAAGATTTTTTGACAAATTTCAAGAAAGAAATGTGAAGGTGAGAAAAACACAATAATGGGGGGTTGAATTGTGTTAGCTTTTTCTTCTTTTTAAACTAAGTTCATAGTCCAGAGTCTGATAGAGTTCAGAGTCTGAAATAATGTTCAGAGTCTAATGCAGCAGATAAAGTAAAGATAGAGAGAGAAGAGAAAGACACAAAGTAATTATCATGGTTCCTTCCACAATCCAGAAGTAGTCCAGTCCCCCTTGCACTTCCAAGGAGATTTTCACTATAATCCAATCTGATTACAAATGCTTAAGCACACAAACAAGAGGCTTCAAATACTTAAGCACACAAGCAAGATATTTCCTATGCCCAAGCACAAAAGCAAGAGACTTCTAAACAAACAAACTACAAAGAAATAAGTTTGGTTGAACACTTGATATACCATCAATGGTGTTCACAATACAAAACAAATCAGACTCTTAAGACTCTAGAATTTCTATGATATGAAAGTTGTTACTAAATTCTAAGTAATTGATGCACAACAATTTCAGCAGAGTTTTGGCACATTTTAAATGTTGTAGAGTCTCTCCTAATATTCAAGTCTTCATTCCTTTATATAGAGGTATGAAAGAGACGTTGTAGAGGTACCAACACATCAAAGAGTCATTACTGAAGCTTGATCATCACCAATGATTTGTTGCTTGATTTGGTTAATGTCTTATGAGAGAATAATTTGAAAATCATTCCTTGTATGGAGAAATAACCAGCAGTGACACAACTGTAGTAGTACTATGCACAGGAAATGTTGGAGTAGTGTAGTAGTGGTTGTACAATTGTATTATTGTCCTTGCATTGTCCCTTCTCTGTGGATAAGCATCAAATGTCTTCTAATTCCTCTGAAATAGTCGTTGCTCCAGTCTTCTATTACTTCTGCACACTTGTGTCTTCAAATAACTAAATAACTAACTCCAGGTTCTTCACTTCAGACTCTTAGGGTCTTCAAACTCAGACAGTCAGCTTCTGATGGTCTTCAGAGTCAGGCTTGCAACAAAGCTTCACTTCAAAATTCTTTTGATCTCAATTGTTCTTCCAGAACCAATACTATATCTTAAGACTTATAAATTTTAGTCTATGATCCTACACACTTGAACAAATATTTGCATATCTAATTGAACTTTTAATATCTTGTTATCAACAAAACTCAAAGAGACAATGTTAAACATATTTTGTTCCAACACAATGTACTCAAATTTTACCCCAAATGAATTTGAAGAGTTTTGGGCAAGTGTTGTTGAGATGAATGAGCTTCAAGGTAACAATTGGGTTTCCAAAACATACAAGAACAGGAAACTATGGGCAACCACATACTTTCGAGATAAGTATTTTTGGCATACGTACAACTTCTCAGTGTGAAGCTATCAATTCACTAATGAAGAAATATGTTAGAAAGAAATGCAACATTTATGAGTTTATGCATAACTTCGACCAAACATTGAGAGAATATAGAAACAATGAACATCTTGCTGGTTTTAAGAGTAATAATTTTGATCTGGTGTTGATCACTGGTCTGGAAAATATTGAGAAAGATGCTACAAAAATGTATACATTTGAGATATTCAAAAAGGTTAGAAAACACATTATCAAGTCTTCAACGTTAATTATTCATGACCGACTGGATGTTGAAGATAAGTCGATGTTTAAATTCAACAAAACATGTAACGACAAATATCCGAAAGAGGTTGTATACGAAACTATAGACTCTTCTTTTCACTATGAATGTAGATTGTTTGAGTCTCGCGGATTTCCATGCTCTCATATTATTTTGTCATGAAAGTAGTGCACATTGATCATATCCCAAGTTGTTCGATCGTGAAAAGGTGCACTAATAATGTTAAGATTCCGATAATGGGAACCAATCTTGGGAATTGAATAGATTCTAATATGACAAGGCTTGCTCGGTGTGGTACATATTCAGCAGCCTGTAATAGGTTTTGTAAGGTTGCTGCTGAAAGCGGGGCTTGATTTAATGATGTAATGGATGATATTCTAGAGCTTACTGAAAAGTATACCAAACAAAAATTGAGTGGTGATGTCAAGACACAAAATTCAGAAGTGAACAAACATATTGGTGATTCTGATGCTATACGATTTAAAGGTGCTCCAAGAAGAAAACTATTCCCATGAGGAGGTCTAGACATTAATCAAATTGTAGTGGCGCTAACCACAATGTTATGGCATGTCCCAAGCGTAATGGTGTCAATGGATCGCAAATTGACAGTGATGAGGAGTCTAAGTCAGATGCTGCAAAATTTAGCAATGCAGCAGATAATACTGTAAGTTTATCTGTCAAATTGTTATTGTAAATAGGTGTTATACCTTTTTTTTAGTGAATCATCATTTTTAACATCTTGCAGGACAAAGAAATGTGTACATGCGATTTGAACAACATTCATGGTTTTGTAAGATCAAGATCAACAGAACATGGAAGACAAATTGATAAAGTGATTGAATTACTGTCTTATCAACTTATATGATCGTTATTTGCCAAAATTGTATGTATTAATTTATCCTTTCATATTTTACAGAATGTGAAGGGAAACAAGTAAATCTAAAAGGAGGCAGAAGAAGGCAAAAGAGTTGAATGCAGTTAACCATCCCATTGGAAATCAAATTGTTAGCGTGAAAGTTGTTTAATAAAAGTGGCTTGGTAAATGGATGGAGCTTAGTACTTTGTTTTTTCTAAAAGTTGTAGTTATTTTTTCAAAGTTGGGTTCTAATTGTGATACACTTTTGTTGCATTAATTGCAAATTGTTAATTATTGTTGTTGTTCTTTTTGTGGTGGTGTATTCAAAGCAAATGTATTTTGAATAATTGTTAATGTTGTAGGATTCAAAACAATTACATTGTGAATATTTGCAATGGAGAAGTCATAGGGCGATTTACGTTGATATTTAAATCCCATGGATGAAGATTTTGTTGGTGGTGGTGCATCTCAGATTTCAGGTGGAGTATAGATTAGTGATGGTTGTTGCCGAATTTTCTATCAAATTTCAAGCAACTAGTGCGTGTACAAAAATTGTCAAGTATTGTTTTTATGAATTATAATTGGCTTATGCATCTGATTTATGGTATTGTTGAGTAATTGATGTATAGGTCTCTAGACACGATTGCAAAGTGTAGTGGAAGGAGCTGCCAAAGTAGTTGACAAGTAAGATTTTTTTTTTAGTTTGAGGATTGGTGTTCACAACAAGTTCTACTTGGGTGGCGAAATTCCAACTATTTCTTTACTTCAACCTTAAGATGAATAATAATAATAATAATAATAATAATAATAATAATAATAATATATACATATTAATAAAGGTAATACTATTTTTTGGTGTAGCGTTTTTTTGTAAATCCCAAAATACACTTACTTGATGGTAGTTATTAAAAAAAACTGCCTTACCCACTAATAATCACACGCGTGGCAGACGCAGTTATTAAAAAAAAATCTGTCTTACCCACTTATCACACTCCAAAACATAACTACAGCCTTTCTCTTTGAAAAAAAATATGGCTTACCCACTAATCACACTAACAAAATAATAACCGTTGCCTTTCTCTTTCTCACAATTGCATGGTTTAGTTTTTACACAATTTATTAAACAATTGTTCGAAGACGAAGAAATAAGTTTGTGCACATCAAGTGGAGGACTATTTCAAGCTATCTTTGCCTACTACAACATACATGTTCCACTAAATAAATGTATGGATTATTTTACGTTATGCGGTCATAAATTTGGTTGATTATATCATGGTTTTGTTATCTTTTTAGTTACAGGAGAGAAATTGAAACATGATAGAAAGTAGAAAGTATAGTCATGAAATTGAGGAAGACATATTTTGAATGGTGGTGCCTCTAAAAGGTATGATATCATTTTCAACTATCGGTTTAATTACTATTTGATGACAGTTTCTTTCTCCCCTTTCTTCAACCAATTGGTTTCTCATTCATTACTTCTATCATGGAGATGAAGTTTGATCCCCTTTGAATTTTTCTTATTTGTAATCATGCATTCTTTTTTTTTATTCTCATACTTTGGAGTGGGAATAATGAAGGTGAGAAAAACACAAGAAGGGGGGGTTGAATTGTGTTCTCAAAAACTTTTTCGTTCCTTTCGTTGAAGAACTGTTCTCAGGTTCAGAGTCTGAAGTAATTCAGAGTCTGAGTGAGTTCAGAGTCGTGTGCAGCGGATAGAAGTAAAGAACAGAGAAAGAAAGAACACAAGCAATTATACAGGTTCCT
>Ga0315914_1003003_pt1 | contig 25787 bp, 17 predicted proteins | sample MpolenodulesMG_FD_203920 | JGI IMG/M metagenome (GOLD analysis project Ga0315914, IMG submission 203920) | Medicago polymorpha root nodule microbial communities from Los Angeles, California, United States - elongated nodules | ecosystem: Host-associated > Plants > Roots > Nodule | place: USA... | reverse complement strand
TCAACACAAATAAATAAAAGAAATAAAAGTTTAATTTAATAAGACACAACTTAATTAATCAATATATCATAATATTTGTACAATCCATAAATAGTTTTCGTAAAAAATCATAAATATTTAAATAATATTCATACAATCTAGAAAACCAACATAATAAGCTACTGATCATAATATTCAAACAAATTTGATCCTGGTCTCCCTCCTAGTAATTTGTTGCTCGTATTTCCTCCGGTGGCATCGGAACAAAGGATGAATGATGGATTGCGAGTTCAGTTCCTCTTCTACATGGCTTTGGTGGCGGAGATGGCTCTTCTTTGTCCATCTATAGATAGCAAAACACAAAATCAACCTGATGACAATTTTGTTGACATAAACAATTGTACACAAACACACTCCAAAAAAAATACAACTATATTTATACATAAGCATTTATCATGTTTATAACATAGTCAAATTGTAATTGAGATAGTGTAATTGAAATCTAGTTGTTAATAATAACCAAAAGGGGAATATCAAAACCATTAGCATCAAAACAGAGCCAAACCATACTTATTCATAAGCATTTATCATGTTTATCCAAACTATAATTGAGATAGTGTAATTGAAATCTCTCTGTTTTTTTTAAAGGTAAGGTAATTGCATTAAGATAAAGAAAGATGATTACTTGATAGTCTTGGACATGCCCCATCCATGTTCTTGATCCTACTAATTTTGCTATACCCACTAGCTTATGGGCATCACCATTGTTTTCTCTACTAGTATAACAAACAGAAGCTGAAACAAAAGTGTTTTAACAACTCAACACAATCAACAATAATAGGATCTAAATTAGCATTTGAACTCTTGCCTGAGATACAATCTGCTACCACCAGAGCATCAATTTGGATTTCCAATTTTTGAAGACCTTGATCACGCGCCAATTGAAGACACCACCCAACACCAAGCGCTTTTGCCATACAAGGATCAATCGCAATACTTTCTTTCTTGCACACAGCCATTGAAATGTCACCAGAATTGTTTTTAACCACACAACCCCCAAGTAGTGTAGCCATCCGAAAAACATCCAGCATCCACTTGAGCAATACACACATCAGTATCAGCTATGCTTCTGTCCTGGTTTTGCTGCAATCTTCTTGTACTTTGTCTCTTTGGATTGGCCTGGTTGAATTCAAAAAGGAGAAAATACAAATCTCTTTGTTAATTATATCTAAACGGGGAAAATCAAAACCATAAGCATTTATATATTAGCATCATAACAGAGCCAAACTATATTTATACATAAGCATTTATCATGTTTATCCAACAGCTCCCTTTATATCACAGTACCATTAATCTCACATAGAAATTTCAATTAGGGTTTCAATTAGGGAAAATACAAACTGCTAACAACACAAAAACAAAAAGGGAAAATCAATTAGGGTTTCAATTCTCATTCTATTGCATGTCAATTTTCTTAATTATACTTGCTGATTCCAATTCCCTTTTGCTTAAATTACAACCTAATTTAAGAAACTCACCTCAACAGATCCCTCAAGAATGAACACAAGTCCTTTACTCCTTCACCAAGCTCCAAACCTTCATTCTTCTGCTATTTACTCCTTCTTTAACACGAGCTCAAGCCGTCTTCTTTGTCATGTAAACGATTGAGATGAAGCATGATTTAAAAGAAAACGAGAGAGGATCAACTGAGATGCTTCAGCGATTTAACAAAAAATGAGATGAAGGGAAAACGATTGAGAAGGAAGGACGATCTCAGATAAAAAGGGAAAACGAGATGAAGAACAACAGAGATGCTTCTAGATCCCTTTACCCAGATTTGTGTTTTGTTTGTTTTTTGTTTTTTTTACGTTAGATGTGTGTTTTTGGATAGCTCCTTATTTTGTTTTTTTAATTATAAATTATAACTTGAACTAATAATTGGGTACTGGCGGAACTAGAGAATCAGTGGCGGATGTATTTTTTTGAAATACTGTCAGAATTAGTGAATTACTAGCGGATTCTAAATTCATAGGATTACTGGCGGATTTTAATGGATAGTGACGGATTCTTTATTATTATTGACAGATTTTATCCGCCAGTAATATGATGTCATGTGCAGCTGTCTTGCACAATCATCATTGACGGAAATGATCTGTCAGTAATGCAAGGGAGATTTGTCAATGACTTTACTGAAGGATTTATCCGTCAGTAATGTAATTATCCGTATTATTGAGGAGTTATTCCGCCAGTAATGTTATTGAGGGCTTTTTCTTAGTTACTGAAGGCTTTTTCTGCCACTAATTACTGAGGGGCTAAATCCCTCAGTAATGTAATTTTGAATTGGTTAGTAATTTGGGGAATTCTTGTAGTGTATCTATTGAATATCCTAGTGTCTTATCTCCTAAACATCTGGTCTATTTTTCTTGTTTATAAGGATAGTGTTCTTCAGACCTAAGGCCGAGGCCGCGGTTATTCATGACATAATTAAAAGCTGAATGCAAGAAACCACTCTCACACCCATTCCTAGGGTTGTCTCAACCATTAGCCAAGTAAAGCCCTTGTTTTAGGCCTCAAATTTTTTATTTTTTAACTTGTGTGTGTGCGTGCGTGCAAGAGGAGGAGGAGCAACATCATTAGTAATGAGTTAACAACGACTTTTTTTAACTTGCGATTTTCACAAAAGTATTAATTTTTTTAATCACACTTAAAATTAATATAATTTTATCTAAGATCCACAATGTCTCAAAAAAAATTATATGACAAAGAGTCTAATTTACAGGTTTGATAATATAAGATATAGACTATCAAGTAACATAGTAAAGTGATCGATGGATTTATTGAGCACCCATCTTTCTATTTAAAACCGGAACTCTCTCCCAAATAGTTTACTGTGAAAAAAAATTCTCTTACTCTTAAAAACATTTTGTTCATATAACAATTACCGATAACAAAATCCATAAATATCTCAAATAATATTGACAATTTTTCTAACAAACAAGAGGTAATGGGAGAGTACCACTTGTATTATTTTTCAAACTAGATCAGTAGAGATGACTAAGAAAGGAGGAGATAGAAATATATATGGTGTCTGTTGTGCTCAATGAAGAATGGTGTTTGATGAGAGGGAATGATTGAGGGTACTTATATTAAGGAATAAAGAGAGATCGAGAGAGTAACCGAAATAAGAGGAAGTATGTGTAATATGCAAAGGAGGAAGTATATGTAATAACAGCTATTGGTTTTTTACTTACAGAAATGCTTGATCAATTTTTTTCCTTCTAATTTTCCATTTGAAAGAATGGTTGCATTTGTAAGTATAGAGCTTTACTTTGTCTAAAAAAAGCAGTAATCAAATGCGCGCATTCGTGAGATAATTTTCGTAATATATAGCATTGCTCTTTTACTTGGAGTGAAGGGAATGGTCGAGGTACTTATAGTGAACTTTTTATTGAGACTTAATGCACTAAAACTTTCTTTTTTTTTTTTTACAACACTAAAACTTTCTATTTAAATGACACAACATTGTAAACTTATGAACTCGGTTATCTTTTGATTGTGGTAATACTTACTTTTATTAATACCTTATTTTTTAATAATACCGTGTATTTTACACCCCTCTTTTTTTTGCAATGTACTTTTATTTGCAATGAGTTGCTAATAAGACAGTGCAAATGTTTCTCGGTTTTTTCAATAAGTAATACTTTGAAGGAAAAGTGATGAGCATATGTGGTTAATGACAATGTGTGTATATTACGTTTGAAAGTCACAAATTTTTATACTTATAATTTTAATCTATATTAAAAAATTTATATAAAATATCGTTTGTAAGTTATACGTAAAATTTCTATTAAATATCGTTGATAATCTAGACAAGTTAGGGCAATAAAAAGAGATGAAAGATGGTTCCGCTAGTTTGTTTTAACAAAAAAAAAATCAAAATTTCATTAAAAACTATTTGAAGGTTAACATACATATGGATTCCCTCAAAAAAAAAAAAACTTACATATGGATATTTTATTTAGGTTTCAACTTTCAATGAAAAAGAAAAATATTCAACCACATGCGCCGGAAAAAGAATATGCGCAATCAGCAAACATCCCCAAGTTGACTTACGATGACTCGGTCGTCGGTGTTCCTCCCTGATGATCTCATCACTGAGATACTTTCCTTTCTTCCAGTTAAATCTCTTGTACGATTCAGATGTGTAAGTATATATTGGAAAACCCTAATTTCTGATCGTGCCTTCGTGAAATTGCATCTCAAGAAATCTGCAATACGAAATCCACTCTTCACAGTCCTTATGTTTCACGATGAATATATCTCCAAAGAGTTCGCTTTTGCAATTGACGAGATGAATCTGCGAAGGTGTTGGTGTTTACTTGAGTGGAACTCTTAACTGGTTGGCTGTTCACAATTATCCGACAACCTTCTTTTGCTATCATATTAACCATAAGAATATCACAGTTGAACAATTTATTATTGTTTCTCTTGATTTGGGGACAGAGACCTACCATCAGTATTTACCGCCTCATGGATTTGATGAAGTGCCACCTGTAGAACCAACCCTTGGTGTGTTGGGAGGCTACCTTTATTTTTCTTATTCTTACGAGGAAACCGAATTTGTTATATGGAAGATGAAGAAATTTGGACTTGAAGATTCTTGGTATCAATTCCTTAAAATTAGTTACCAAAATCGTCAAATAGATTATGACATTATGGACGTTTATTTTCAATTGGTGCCATTGCTTCTTTCTGAGGATGGGGATACATTGATGTTGCATAGCAATCGAGAACGGGAAGCAATTCTCTATCATTGGAGAGATAATAGAGTACAACGATCAAAAATTATTGAAAATACTTTTATTGATTAAAGAGCTAGCTATTTTCCTTGTTGGTATTCTGTTAAGGATTACGTCGAAAGCTTAGTTCCAGTATTTTAAAAGTTAGTTCCTCTTCCATGCTTTACTTGTTTGAATTTATGTTGATTTGTATATGTTGTTTTCATAATAATAGATTGGCCTGAATATATATTATGATTGCTTAGGTTAATTGCATATTGGAGCATGTGGCTAATAATGAGAAGAATCTATATGGTTAGTAGTACTATTTGAGCATGTATCTATTTCAAGATAATGTTTGCAATAGATAACATCATTTTGGATTATATTTTCCTTGCCTCTTTCTTAGTTCTTTTTTGATACACTGTTGATTTGAGATACTGGATGTTGCTATGCGATACAAAATTGAAGTTCCATACCATTATTCAAAACATTGATCTATTAAAAAATACATATATACACTATGTGTTTTACTGTTTATTCCATGGTCTGTGTGGTATTGATTTTGTTATTTTTTTTGGCTTAAATATTACATCCGTCCTTGCAAATATGCTTCGTTTGAGTTTTGGTCCTTGTAAAAAAAAATTTTGAAATTCGTCCTCGCAAAATTTTCTGTCTTTTAAAAAAGTCCTTGGGCCCATTGAAGCTGCTTGGTGGCACTTAGGTGCTGACGTGGCATATGCTGACTATGCATAAGTGGTCACGTGGCATTTAAATTAATTTAAAAATGTAAAAAAAAATTGAAAATTAATTTTTGAAATAAAAAAATTAGAAATTAATAAAAAATAAGTTTTTTTTTTTAAATATAAATATTTAGATTTTAATTTTCCAAATTAAAAATAAAAAAATTAGAAAATATTTTTCGAAAATTATAAAAACAAATTCAAAGTTAAAATTTTTTTTTTGGAAATTAATAAAAAGAAAAAGTTACATAACATTTTTTGAAAATTTTAAAAAAATTAGGAAGTTTATCTTCAGATTTTTCTTTCAAAACTAAAAAGAATATATTTTCAAAAATCTTGGAAAAAAATTTCAGAATTAAAAAAATCAAAAAATAAAATTTATTTTCCAAAAATTAGAAGAAAAAAAAATTGTTTTTTAAATTAAAAATATTTTTTCTAAAAAAATATGAAAATTAATTTTCATAATTTACAAAAAAAATTCAAATTTAAATTTTTAAAAATTTACATTTAAAGTTGTTGGAAAAAATTATTTAAAAAGTATTTTTTTGATTTTTTAAAATTTTGGAAAATTAATTTCCATATTTTTTTAAAAAATTTATAAACCGAAAATACATTTTCCAAATTTAAAAATCAATTTTTAAATAATAAATGCCAATTCACCTGCCACGTGACACTTATGCCTAGTCACCGTGCGACACATCAGCTCCACAGTGCCACCTTGCAGCTTCTATGGGTCCAAGGACTTTTTTAAAAGACAGAAAATTTTGCGAGGATGGATTTCAAAAAAAAAAATTCGCAAGGACCAAAACTCAAACGAGACATATTTGCAAGGATCAGTGTAATATTTAAGCCTTGTTTTTTATTTACTTGGTGATGGTGTTTGTTTAGTTCTCAGTTTTGACTTTCAAGAATTTGGAGGCTGACAGAACGGAACAACTTTGGCATGTTGGCGATGTTCTTGAAAGTCTTAAAGATCTTATGGTTTTACATGATTGAAATTCAATGCAATCAATTGACGAGAGTATTAGATAATGTATTATTGATTTATAACACAACTGCATAAAAGATAATGGGTCTAATGTTATTTTTTGTTTTGAAAAATTCACATGTGGGATTTCAGTTGGATCAGATCTTTCGCTTTGACGGAAGCTTCTGGACCTAGCGAAAAGGACTTAATAAGCCTTCGCAGTATGATGCAACTAATGATTCTCATCAATTTGAATTTACTGGGATTTCATTTTGCCACTTTTTTGTTTCTGTTGAAGTACAATCGAAGTGCTTTCAATGTATTCTGGCTCCCTCGGCCTAAACTTGGCTCTAGGCTAGATAACGAATCCAAGATGCACTAAATGATCTAAAATGGTAGGAATGCACAGAAAAACATTTGTAATTTGTACTTGTCAAATAGGTAAAGTATTCATTTTGGGAGCCTAATTGCACTAAATTAATGATCTTCAATTTCAAACTTCTCTAACCCCTCATGGTTAAAGGCTTGGCATAAATCAATTTTATCAAAGGTTTTTTTCTTGGTGTGGAGTCTGTTTTATAATAGGATAACCACAAAGAATAATACTATTAGATAGGCGTTATTGGTCAGGGATATGTTCAACATGTTAGAAAATGTGATAGTGAAGAATCGATATCTCACAAGTTTTTTTAGTGTATTTTTTTTCTCCAAGGGATGGAGTGGTAGTTGTGTTGTATATGGGTCTCACTGTTGAAACTCAAAATCACCATTGCGGTTTTTCACTTTTTTGATGGCTGCGGCGGCGTACGCCATATACTTTTGAATGCCCGGCAGCTGCCGTTACTTGTGGTCTTCTTCCTATTAAAATTCACAACATAAATTTTAATATTTTGGACAATTGAACTATAACTTGTAGACATTGTTTATAACAAGCATGTGTGCGGACACGAATACCGAAGACAACACTATTCACCAATACCGTTAAAAACTTGAAAAATCATACAATTCCATGTAATTATATTTGCCGGTGTTGTGTCGGTGTCGGACACGCCTAATCAAAGGAGTGTTCATGCTTCATGGTTTATAACTTTTTTTAGTAATTGTTTATGACTTTATTGTATTCAATTCTAAAAATTGAAATATATTCTATCCTACAATTTTGATGAATTTTTTTTCCCCTGATTATAAACAAAGTTTTTCCTTTTGACAGTAAATATATTCTACACTATATCCCAACAATGAAACACATTTGCACGAGATTAAACAATTATGAGAAATCCAACGACAACTACCACCAAGAGGAGATAAAGAAATCTTACTACCAGACCTTGAAAACTAGGTCATCTCGCCCCTACCTAGATCTCTCCATTTAGAGCCCTCCACCTCTTTTTGCCCCTTTGATATGATATCATTTGACATACAATAGAATTAACAGAGAAAATAATGTGCAAGATAAAGAATGTGGAAAAAAACTTATGCAAATTGACACTGTACAACAAGATACAAATTACATTTTTTATCAAGCAACAATAATAGTAGCTTAAGTATACATTATATACAAGTCTTCCTCTTAAATAAATTTTGCGTGGAACTATACATAATCACTATCGATACCAGCTAGTAATCAAGAAATATTGTAAACCTGGTGCTACAAAACTATGCTATTGAGAGGTCTACGGAAGGGTTTGACCTAATATCGATTTATAGTAGACAACCTTACGATAGGTATAGATTTGAATTGACTTGTCCTTGGATCTCGCTATAGCGGGAGTTTTATAGCACCAGGTTAAGTTAACTTCTTTTGATAATAAACTAGTTTCGACGGTGATTATGTACAATTTTCACTATTAAATTATATGAGGAAGGACCAAAAGAAAAATATTGTGCACACCAAATCAATAGTTTAAAAAGGAAATTAAAGGAGACCTCCTATATACATACACCCCCTCAAACTAATATATTCATGCAGTAACTAAGGAAAATATAATAGTATTTTTAGTAAAAAATTGTAATAATACACTATTTGGTGATCGATTGGTTTTATGTGATAATCTGCAAAGATCATTGTTGAGGACACAATCAATTCATCAAATTGTATTTTTGTTTTTGTTGAAAGAATCAATTCACGAAATTGTTGAAGACAATATTTGAAGTGGAAAGATGTTGAGGAAGAAAATAATTTTGATAGAAAATCATAAAGGCCGTGCAATGCCTATAAGAATGAAATAAAAGGCTGTGTAACTTTTTGAACAAAATGGAATAGATGCATTAGCATGTTCAATATTTTATGAAATGTTTGATTCATAGAAGCATATTTATATATGTAAAAATGTCATCAGGTGCATGTAAACACATTTAATTCATGATATTTTCTACTGCAATTGTCACAGAGTGCATATCAAAATATTAATTGTAATATTATAATTTATACTTACTACGTTAAATTACTATATTTCCACGGTACCTTAATCTTATCCCAAAAATACAAGGAAAAATACTAAATCATTCATCTAAAAAAATATATTTTTCTTCGTGGGAAAGATTATTTGTCACAGAATGCGGGTTTCATTCATAAGAATAAATTTGGACACAAACTCTAGCTAGCTGTCACCCCTTTCTTCTTCTTTTTGTCAGAGGGATGATTTAGGGTTAATTTTGACCCAAAAATCACCCATTCGAGTTGTTTTTCCTCCTTACATCCTAATTGAATAAATGATTTCACATATTTTTTGTTTTCTTTCGTTTGTTTTTGTGATTTCGTTGTCTCTGAACGACTCTGTTTGTCTTGATTTCCCGTCTTAGTGCGGTGTTTATTTGATTCAGGTTGATAGATTAGCTTTGAGCAAGTGCAGATCCGATCAATGACAATGACTTTGGCGTCGTCAACGTTGCAGATCCGGAGACATGAATATTTCAGAGACTTTAATATACTCATATTAGTCATGTTTGTAGGCATAAGTACTTTGCCGTTTTATGCTATTAACATGGATGTTGTGAGTTTGTTCACAGATTCATCTTTCTTGTTTTTAGCGAATTTGAATTTGTATTGTATCGAGGTACTCTATCAATTTGAATGAATGAATATCGTTTATTTTTTTCAAAATAAATAAATAAATAAATTTGGACACATTTCATCAAAAAAAGAAAGAAAAAAAACTTGGATACATATTCAATTATTTTCTATACTTGACCAATTAAATATATTCTCCATAATTATAAATAAATGTCAAAATAGTTCCTTAAAAAAAATGTCAAAATAGTCATGGCTCCATAACATATTATTATAAAAATTTGGAGGAGTCGGAATTCAAACCTCGGTCAAAACGTCCAACCTAACAATTTCGGTCTTTTTGTCGGTAGAGGTAGGACTTAAGGACCGTATATATTAACATGTTATAAATAAATATTTAGAGTTGAGTGAGGACCGGTGGACAAGTAAATAGAAATTCTATTTTGCCATTATTATTTTTATTTTTTTAGTGTAAACTTTCCTGAATTCATGGGAATAGGGTCCCGATAATTTTATTTTTATTTGGTCTTGGTTATCACACAATAATGCAATAGAGAGAAACTATAGTAATTGAACACGAGCAAGGGATTTCTTTTTTGTTACATTGATTGAACAACTTGCAAGAATGTTTTTTTTCTTTTTTCTGATCAAATATGAGTATTGAGTTTATGTGCCTCTTCTCTGCTTCTTTGGTTCGTGTATGAATAATCAGTTACATGACTTCTTTTACATTTTTTAACATATAAAATGTCTATTTGCATCGGCGGGAATACAAAGTTATGAGGACCAGCAACTAGTGCAGTGTGTGTGGGAATGATAATAATAACATTTTGACTGTCAAGTATTAGTCATTCTTTCATTTACACTTTGTATTAAAATAAGTGATCAATTTTAGAATGAAATTTATGTGTGAAACAGAGGAGATTGCAGCTTATTGTAAACATATCACATACATTAGAAACAAAATTTGATGTTATTTCAGAAACTATAGTTTGATTATTGTCATAAAGCTCACGTCTTAAAAAACCAGTGTATTGAATCAAGCCCCCTTTGAACTTTATAAAGTTTAGTGTTATATTTCAAACACTCAGGTCATGGCTCAATTATCCTGCATGCATTTCTAGGATAACAATCTTTTAAGATATATAAACATATGCCCCTACGACTTATGTTGGTAAAAAATGTTGTCATTAGCCCTCTTGCGAAGTTGTAGCTGCGTGGTAAATTTATACGGTTTTGGAAAATATATGAAATCTATGTTCAGGAGAAGCCATTGGTAGCACCCTAAGCAGATGCAATAGCATTCTCTATTTTATCAATGAGGGGTTTGCTGCAATGTCTCCAAGATTTTGTTTTTCTCCATGTCAGCACCGTAAGATGACAACAACCGCCTCTTCTTGAATTTCAAAGGTTTGTTGAAGCGAATCATTGGGTAGATTTTGATTCCATACTGTAATAAGAAATGATGTTATGATTTTGACTAGCAAAATATCAAATTCTACTTGCATTTGAATCAAATACACTGCTATTGAGGCTGTCGACTTGCGCAATACCTAGCATTACTGCATAACAAGACATGTAAATTTGCCAACGGGTATATGGAAATGATCATGACCCTAAAACGATTAGCAGTAGCAACAGAACACCGTAGTGAACATTAAAGAACGATATCATTACCTTCCCTTTTCACCAGAAACTATATATGAGTTTTATTGGTAATTTACATTGTCAGCGTAAAATGTTTTACATATGTATCTTAATTATCACGAGAAACGGATAAGTAAATATAACCAAAATCATATCCAAAAAAAGAAAAAGCTTTAGACACCCCAATTGAATAAGAAATCAAAAGCATAAAACCGAAAGGGTATACATATGTTGACATATATATAGTGGCGTATGTATAAGCACCAGTAGACTCATCATGTGTACAAAAGAAGAGGCCAGAATAGTGGCAGATATATATAATATCTAAGCAACTTTTTTTTTTTTTTAATTGTAAATGTTAGTTGTTAGATCAATTTGTTCTCCTTCGTCCGGGTTTGAACCTCGAATAATGGCATATGTAAAATAATCGAAGTATATAACGAAACACACTTCATTAATTGTCAGTGTTAAAATAACGCAGCAAAGCAAAAAGAACTTGAGCTCATTTGGTGTCCACAACTCCACATGCCTATGGTTTTCGAGTCTACTAGTCTATGGTTTTGAATATCACTCTTAAAAACTAGCTCAAAGAATGTCTAAGCACATATATGAGCAAGGCAAGACCTAAAAATTCTGGCGATGTGAGACACCGATAATGCAGCAAATCGTACAAAAATGCTTTTGATTTTAGAATCAATGAAAAAAAATTAGATAACACGCAATTTCAAATGCTTGTGGAAACAAAAGAATGAAACCAGAATTTGATGATGCAAGATATATATATGTGTGTGTGTGTATATATATATATATATATAAACTTGAAGGAGAAAAAGAAGTGAACACAAATACACAATAGACTGTTAAAGAAATTCAGAGCAATGTGCTCCTACATCTCTGAGGTAGCATCCTACTGCAAAAACCACGTTCAAACATGATTCAACAAGGAATCATCAAGAATCTCTCAGTGATATCCTCTCTTGGTTTATTTTTTCTTCTCTCTCAAATTCTTTTCTTTCAAGTATCGTAAGACACTAATATTTATAGCCACTACTACTCTAGGTGTAAGTTAGTTACAACCATTAAAACAGAATAACCAACTGCTGAGTTGGCTTGAGCTTCAAGCAATCGAAGGAAAATGGAAAATGCCAAAAGCTGAGTACAGCATTCAAGGAAAAAGTCTAAAAATGTGATCAATACGAGTTTAGGCAAGTGCACTTTCTTTTGTTATTTCAGGTTCATTGTTTTCTATTAGCATACATAAGATATTTGAACACAAATTGTCTAAATAGTGAAAAGGTGCATATGTTATATTTTTTTAAAGAGATTTTTTATGTTCAAAGTAATGGTAATTTATGAAATTTTGGGAGGAGTTTATAAATTGTGGGCCACCGCAAAGGAGAACCTATGAGCCTATCATATAGGAGAGATGTGTTTCACCAAAAGATCAAGGGAATACTTAATTGGATTTGTGTTTGGATCTAATTATGCAACTTTGGGGAAGGTTTCGAGCTTGACACTTAAGATTAGGCTCTTAGTGTAATTCTACGGTGGTTGATTCGACTCTGGAAATGTTTTTTTTCTTTTCAAAGATGGCAAAGTATGTTTTCAATGTGGTCAAGTATGTCATATCTGGAGAGATCGTCCTTGGCAACTACAACATAATCATCATCTTGTCACAAATTAATATCAATAGCTTTAGTATATATTTTGTTATGGTTATGAGTACAAATTGGTCGTCCTTCCATCATGCCACCCTAGACTATTAAAACAAGGTAGTGAAAGATGAGAGACTCGGTAATCACTTTTCTCTTTTCTAGGAAAACGTGGTTGGATACCATATAGTACAACCTCGGGTTTAGGAGCTAACATGTTATTAAAAAGTTCAAAAACATTTGGATTCCCTAATCTTTTTCCTAAAGAATTTCTTGGATTGCCACCTTATAGAGAGATTGAATTCTCTATAGACTTGGTTCCTAGCCTTCAACTCACATCCATACCTCTTCATCGAATGACTTAGCCGAACTTTAGAAACTTGTGAAAATTCTTGGTACACTTGATTGTGGATTTATTATATTTTTACACGGTTGTTAGCTTTGTAAATTGAAATTAAATTAGAGAAAAGATATTATTCGCGCCCTTGCGTGGTTCCCTTCTAGTTGATGGTGGTTGTTGTCTCCTCACTGAGTCTTTGTGACTTACCTTTTCATATTCTATTTCTTTTCCAGATTCACAAGCAGCTGAGGCTGCTAGCTAACTCAAAGTTTAGATGTGTCACTCCTTTTGGTAAGTGTCCTTGATACTATTTCTTTTGGGAAAAGTTAATCTTAATGGTTTTTTTTTTTTGTCAGGTAGCCTAGTGGCTAGAATTCACTTTATAAGGTGAATAAGTGGGGTGTCCAGGGTTCGACCCCGGCCTCTGCATATAATAATGCATTGTCCTACCAACTGAGCTATGCTCACGGGACAATCCTAATGGTTTTTTTAATAGAGTAAAAAATGATTATTTTGATAAAAAAAAATTAAATCCTAAACAAATGCTTAAAAAAGACAAAAGTATTTATGTGTTTATTCACTTAATCAATCTCAAAGCCTTAATTTAGAATCATAATTTTCTAAACAGTCTTCTACTCTTCTTTAAAGCAATACTTTGATTGCCGCTGGGAATTATCGGCAAGTAAGTTTATTACTCAAAAATTGTTGTCAAATGTCTTAATTCAGAGCATAATTTGATGCAATGAAAATAGCAATACATCTTGTAGAATGAATAACTCGTTTATTTATTGATATATTTTTTATTACATGTGCAATAAAATTGTCTAAGGATGAACCCTTACTAATTTTAGTAAAAAATGAATTTTATAATAAAAATAGAGAACAAATATAATATAATATTAAAATCAAATTTACTAAAAATAACAAGGTCTACCTTTGGACTAGATCCATTAGACACCCCCATAGTTTTTTTTTTGAAGAAGCTAAACTACCCCACCTAAATTGGCACCGGAGGGAATCGAACCTGAGACCTTGAGGAGGAGCTAGACACCCCGTAGTTATATCCATAATTAGGACAAATTTTAAGAAGAATGGTGTATCCTAGAACAAACTTGAGATACTGCTGAAATCATTTGCTTCTCAAAAATGCCAATATTGCACATATAAGCAAAGACTCTTGAATATTTCCTTCCGTATGTTGATAAGATACCACAATGACTCTCATAAGTTTTAAACTGCATAAAATATTATGTAAACTTGGTGACTTAATGTGTAACATGTATAATACCATCATATATATGTCAAACAATGCATGTATTCAAAACAATTGATCATAGATGGTTAGTGTTTGAAAAATAATATGGTATGCAAGGCCTAACTTAAAATTCAAGAAAGTGGCAATACTAATAATATTTTGTGTTATTTTTCTTACAAGTATTTTAAGACAGTTCCAATCATCGACAAGAGGTTGACCAGTTGAATGAAAATCGAACATCATAATGAAGCTGTTCTTTTCTCCAAACAAAATATTTCCTATAAGATGGATATTGTGGTCCACATGCTTTCTATGAGCAATTTCAGCATCTAACTCGTTTTGAGCTTTCAATTTATCCTTAGAACCATCAAGTGCTTTTTCCAACTACAATTATTCAAAAGATAATAATTATCCTTTTATGAGTGGAATAATAACATTTCAAACTTCAATGATAAAAACATGAAGAATAAAATTAAGCTTAAATATCCCCATGTATCTGCAATTTGAGCCTATACATACAAAAGTTAGTATGCAAGGATAATATATTAATTGCTATGTTAGTATTTTATTCTTTACCCAAATTTAAACTTTAATACTTTAACTCCTGCCATGCATTCATGATAAGACATTGAAGAGAAAACTACCTTAAGTTTAAGATGAAGTAAATAAGCATCATCTTGGCTGACAAAACTTATTGAAGTATTGAACGGTTCAAATGAATACACACTTGTAGTGTTAGTGAGATTGTAGTTATCACTAACATTATTATGAGTGGTAGCACCAATATATGTAACTACAAAATCGTTGCTGATATTTAAATCTCCTAATTGTGTCACGTGAGAAGTAATTGTTCTATCCCGAACCTGTACACCACTCACAAAAATTCAATATCGAGTCAACATTATATACACATATGTTTATAATTAAGAGAAAAGTTTGAAAAAAATAGATCACTTACAGTAACGTATTGTTGTTGCAAAGTTTCATTCGTGCCATCATTTTTGTCGCTGCTCCATGAACAATAGCACAAATTCAAAAGGTTAATAGTTTTATATCTAACCATATACAAGGTTATTTATCTAGAGTTCAATTCATTACTTGCATTTTAATGTAATAATGTTAAATAAATTAGTGTTATTTTTGTAACAAACTATTAAAATAAAATCATTTTTGTTAATTTAAACGGTTTTCAATATTTTATCAAATATTAATCATTAAATATAACAATATATATACTATATGTATTAGGGGTGTTCATGGATTGGATTGGTTTGACTTTGGGAGGAAAAATTATCTGATCCAATCTCTTCGGTTTTGTTATTTGTTCATCCAATGAGTTTGGTTTTAAAATCAAATTCAATCCAATTTGATCCAAAAGGTTTCAGTTTGGATTGAAGTGGTTTTCGGTTTTCATTGTAGTATATATATTTTATTTTCTTTTAAGAAAATATATTATTTTCTGACATTTTATAAAAAGGTAAGGTTACGAAAAAGATGAATAAGTAGAAAATAAAAACAATATAATGAAAATAAAATAGCAGGTTAAAGAAAATAGTTGCATAATCGTAGATTAATAATATTTAGAAGGAGAAAAGGTCAACACTTAGAAAATAGTTACAAAATTGTAAATTAAGGAAACATTTATAAAAAAAATATATAATAATATATATACAAGTATAAATATTTCTATTTGGATTGGATCGGTTTATACTATGGGAACCGTAAACCAATCTAATCCATTTAAAATTACGGTATTTTTTTTCGGTTTTTCAATTTTGTTCGGTTTTTGGTTTTTCGGTTCGATTACGTGGTTTGAATTTGATTGGATTGGACATGAACACCCTAATATGAATGCACATGCACATGACATACATTAATTGTGGTATTAGAATTATAATGTGTATACATATAAAAAAAAGAGACATACTTTTTTACAGATAATTAATATCATTATATATTGAACCATAATTGATTTTATTATAATGCAAACCTGTCTTCCATCCATGAAATACCAAAGGTATCTCCCAAACATGTTGTATACTCAGTCGATGAAAGATTTGTACTGCTCGGACAGTAAAATCCATAACCCAACTCACGTGCATTGGTAGATGTAGTTACATAGATGCTTATATTATTTGGAAGAAGCCCTTCGAATAAGCTCGCAGAATAACATGCTTCCACATATATCACCTATTTTTCATTGAGTGAATTAATCAATGAAATAAATATTTTGAATTACCTTGATTGATTTGGTGGATTTTTATTTTATTTGTCAATGTAAAATACTCAAGGACACTCACCATTTTTTTGTAAGAATTAGAAGTATGTTTTTTCTTCAAAGCATCCACAAAATCTTTTGCATAAACAATGCCATGATCTGCCATACCTGATCAAATAACAATACTAGCTCACATTTATGATTTTTAGTGAATGATAACCAACTCATATATCATCTCAAGATGTCTTTGATGAATATTCTAGGATAATATTAATTTTGATATTAAAAATCACATGTACTGAGGATGCGTCTAAAAAAAGTAATACAATTTGTTTTTTAATCAAATGTACTGGAGTCTAAAAAAAGTAATACAAAGTTTTTTTTACCGACCGATCAAGCCTGGATAACCATGGCCTGAATAGTAAATAAAGATGGTATCATTTGGGCCACTGTTCAGTACTTTACCACTTCCTCCGGTGATACCACTTAGGTTACCATTAAGCACAGCAAAAAAGTTTTTTACATTTGTATTGTTCCCCGTATAATCCTGAAATTTCACCACTACATTATAAAATATCTAAAAAGAAAAAAACATTGAAAAATGAAATCTTTTCAATTTCACTCTATTGAACACTATCTTTTTGTAGTGGAATATAAATTTCAAAGTAAACTACCACTAAATTGAATTTTTTTTATAAAAATAGATAAAACGAAGATTTGATAATCAAATTAAATATTAAATGTTAAAAATATTGATAGTAATGTAAATTGAAAAAATCGTGCTAAATTAATTTATCCAAGAAATTGAAGTATATACCTTAGGAACACCAGGATAAACATTAGGACCATCTGGTCTATTAATTATAACACCAGGCCTTGGATTTTCATTATGGTAGGCAATATCATCATACATGAAAACAATTATGTTTTCATCTTGAAGACCACCACTTTTTAATATATGGTAGGCATGACAAATATTAGATTGGTGCCTATAATTCGAGTAACCTTTTGAACCAGCAACCAGTAAAGCCCATTTTTTCCCTACTACTTCAAAATTACCTTGCTCATCATGTTCATGAACCATAGGACGAACACCCTTTGATAATGTCACTGTGACACTCATCCACACTATGGTTATTAGTGCACCACAATAACTTATTATTTGATTCATATTTTTGGAAGATATAAATTATCAACAACAAAAAAGATATGATATTTGTGATACTAAGAAGAATGTACAAACTGTATGAGAAATCACAACTGAAATGATGCATCTAATTGACTTAATCAATTTATATATACTTAAAAGTTTGCATCAAATTAAACAATCGGTTTAATTCTTTTTTTGACAAAATTAGTGATTAAAACAATTAATATATTTATTTTTGTTGGAATTGTTTAGTGTAGACCAATGCTTTCAAACCCTGACTATATGACTATTGACCATGCCTTTAATAAAAATTTATAAAAGAATAAATAACATAATTTATATTTTATGCATAATTTTTTTTCAAATTTAACTAAAATATTTTCAAATTAATATTTACATGATGACCACAAACATAATATTTTTCAACTTTTTTTATTTTGGAAATTTTATTTTAAAATTATATCTATATATATTTTATCTAAGCTCAAATACTCAACTTTGTCAAAAAAAAATAAAAACTAAACTCAATATATATCGAATGCATAATATCAAGAAAACAATTTACAATACTCCTTCTTTCTTAAAAAAAAAAATTTACAGTCAGACATAAAAGTGCAATGGAATCACACAGTCAGACATTTTCCTATAATTGACTCGGTCAAAAATTTTAAATAACATTGAATGGTGGAGATTGGCACTGGACCATATCCAACGAATATTTCACTGGAGAGGATCCCCTAGACTCCTAGTTGAGATTTAATAATTCTTTTATTTGAATTGACTGCATCAAAGCACAAAACTAATGTGGTCAATTTTATCTTTGCTATTTTATTTTGAACAAACCAAAGAGTTGATTTATTATTACTTGTTATTATTAAGAAACAAATATCTTTTTCTTGTTTGGGCATCAACTAATTATTTGTTGACATTTTGGCAGACTGTTTGCATATTTTAGTGTGATACTCCTTGTGATAACTAAGGAGACTACTATGGCATTGTTAATATATTCCATTTTTACTAGTGTCTTTTTTGAATGCCAATAATATTATTTCTGTCAAATATGTCTATCCAGATTTTTAATCATTTCCACAAGACCAATATAATTTGACAAGCACTATCATCGATTTTAATTACAATTTTACAATTTTCGATTTTTCCCTTTTCTTTCGACCCAAAGCAAAATCCCGATTTTAACAACATTGATTATAACATGATTTTTCTGACAACCATTGTATGAATAATATGTAATGTTATTTTTCTTTTAAACATGCACAATGCAATTATAATTATTAGACGGGCTTTGGGATTGTTCCAGAAGAACGCGACTGCTCTAAAAATAGGAGCAAACTTTAGAGGATAAAATTAGAGGACTGCTATTTGGTGCGAAGAGATTAACGTATGGCTAACATTCCAAACATGGGGGAGAGTGGTATTATAATTTTAAAATAAATAGAAGTTAAACTAAATTACAATCTGAAACACATCTAATGGTTATTATAGATCCGTTGTTTTTCGTTGTTAACACATCGAAGTAAGAAGCTTTGTCCATAAAATTAACTTTAGACGAGTCAAACCTATAAGATTATTACATAATGATTATTGATGGATGAAAAATTAAACTGTGGCTTTTGTTAATCTGGAATAAAAATGTCATAGCTGGCAAACTGGAGGCAATTTCAATTTCAAATTTGGTTTTGACAATTCAACCGACACTTATAAGGTGGCAGCGTACCATTACAATCCAAAGCAAAGAAAAAGAAATGTAAAGATTCTAGGTTCGGGTGATCATGTTTGGAGAGATATTGCATTTTTCCTTGTTGTTCCTCTTGGTTTGGACTATAGTGGTCATAGTGAACATACTGTGTATGACGGTGTTTACTTAAGTGGCACTTTTAACTGGTTGGCTATTCACAATGACCTTCCCTATCGTGTTAAGAATGTTAAGAATAAGAATAGCAGAGTTGAACATTTTGTTATTGTTTCTCTTGATTTGGGAACGGAGGCATACAATCAATACGGTTTGCCTCGTGGTTTTGATGAAGTGCCAAATGGAGAACCAATAGTTGGTGAGTTGAGGGGCTGCCTTTGTTTTTCTTATTCTTACAAGGAAACCTATTTTGTTTTATGGCAGATGAAGAAATTTGGGGTTGAAGACTCTTGGTCTCAATTTCTTAAAATTAGTTACCAAAATCTTCAAATAGACAATGACATTATTGACATTTATTTTCAATTGGTGCCATTGCTTCTTTCTAAAGATGGTGATGCATTGATACTCAAAGGCTATAGAGAATTCGAAGCAATTATATATCATTTAAAAGATAATATAGTACAGCGAACAGAAGTTGATACTGATACTGATGATAGAATCACAGATTGGGTATGTTGGGAATCTGCGAAGGATTATGTTGAAAGCTTAGTTCCGATTTTTTGAAAGTAAGTTCCTATTACGTGATTTACTTGTTTAAATTTATGTTCGTTTGTATATGTTGTTTCATAATAATCGATTGCATGAATATTCTTTTGAACGATTGCTTTGGTTAATTGTATATATGAAGATGTTAGGATAGCCGGTTCCATATGATGTCTGCACTGCATAAAACTATTATGGACAGATATTGGATTATCTCTTTTTTCACATGAACATGATAGTTTCATGTTTAAATATAGGAAAACACATTTTTTTCTGCTGGAGTTGCACACCTACGATTAAGAAATAGAAAAATGGAGTAAGGACTAAGGAGAAGGTTTAGGCTAGTGAACTGTAAATTGACTGATTGGTACCATTACCAACAACATTGCATGAGAAAAGGACACAGCTAGATTCTGATATACGTACCGTCTCGATATTTATGTTTTGTATATATTATAGGTTTTTAATTCATTGTCTTCAGGAATTTTCTTTTCTTTACTTATTGGATTTCAATCAACTTGGAAGATGTTTTAGAATTTTGTTGCACGATTTCTTACTGCAGTCATGCTTCTTCCCACATATATTATAGTCAGGGAGCCAATAAATTGATGACTCAGTTTAAAACCAAAAGTAAAATTGACCAAAAAAAAAACGAAAAGTAAAATGTGGGGTTTTGTTCTGTTCTGATTGTTACAACCTGAGCCTGAGAGAGACCATATGTATATATACAGTACAGATGTCGCATACCTTTATTTAAAACATCACGTCTAATTCTGTTTCAAGTTCATGTATCTTATTAAAAATGTATGTATACACTGTGTTTTTCTGTTTATTCCATAGTATGTGTATTGATTTTGTTGTACTTTTTGATTTCCCTGATGGTGGTGTCTGTTTACGTTTCAGTTTTGATTTACAACAATTTGGAAGTGCCGGAATGGAACAGCTCCAGGCATATTGGCGAGGTTCTTGGAAGTCTAAAAGATCTTTTTATTTTACGCAATGTGTTTCAAACCAATCAATGTCGATGAGTGATCAACGGAGTATGCCATCGGCTCTGTGTTAAGTCTTTTGGGCACATCTAATGACAGTAATAAAAAAGAAAGGAGGCTGTAGCATATGAACTTTCATTCTTGAAAATATAGATTATGGGTTGATGGGTTTAATATTATGTATTTCGTTTTTGGTTTGTAGCCGTGAATTTCTCTCTCTTTGTAAGATTTGGTTTCATATTGTAGGGGTCAACGATGGCAAATTGAGGAAGTCCTCTCTCTCTCTCTCTCTCTCTCTCTCTCTCTCTCTCTCTCTCTATGGAAAGATGAATGATGGAAAATTTGGATGTTTAAATTGATTGCAATTTGTCGGGATTGTACTTTGAGAAAAGTATATTTGAGGTTTTTAATTCATGAATTCTGATAGTTTGGAAGGGAAATAAGGTGAAGGTGGCATTGAATGAGTGAGTGGATTAATTTGATAGTATTAATATTTTTTTTTTCTTTCATATTTTCATAGTAGTTATTTTTTAGGCTTTGATGAAGATGGAGGAGATGAACGAATAATATTATTTAAAATATTTTTTCAATAATGAAACGGAACTTTATGAACAACTTGTTGTTTGGAAAATATATGCATACAATTCAAAATCGGGATTTGCTGCTGTCAAGCTTTCACACATTCGACATATCTATAATCATTGGATTGAAACCAGTAATGAATATATAAGCCATTTGGATCGCTGAAGTGGCATGTTTTGATCTCGTTGATTTCATTTTATTGATTATTGAAGGATTGATAGCACGGATTGATGACGTAATCAGTAATGTATATATAAGCAGCCATGATCTCTCACATTCCCACTAGATTCACCAAATCAAGTCCTAATTTCTGCTACGCTCTCTTCGTGGAGAAGAAAATGTCTTCTTTTGATCATAAACCAAAAACCAATGCCAAATACCCTTCTTTCTCTTTCATTGATTATTCAAACTGTTTTTTGAATAAACCCAAAAACCTACCTTCAACAACAAATGAAGCTTGAAAACAGAAGATCATATGGTTTTTTCTCTTATTTTGTTCCTCATAATCATAGTGATGTTGGAAAACAGAACAAACACTCATGTGATGTTTTCAACAAGGTTTTTACTTCTAACAAAGCATTGAATAAACATAAGAGATCTTACGCACAATAGGGTATTACTCACCCACGTATTGCAGCACCAGCACCATCTTCCTTCACACAGATTTTTAATCATCATTTTCTACCACCCAAGAAACGGCAGGCGCTCAGGGGAAAAAATATATGAATATTGATGATGAAGTCACTGCTGTTGAAACTCTGTTGCATATATCTCTCGGGGGTTATGAGGGATCAACTACTAATATCGATGTGAATCACAGTGGCGCAAAAAGGCAAAAAATTCCAAGCAATATGGATACCGAGGAGACCAAGGAAAACAACTTCGTGTCAAGCTTAAAGATTTTTCAAACATCAACGAATTGCAAGACCTGCAGGGCCTAATCATGATAATGAGGAGAAGAATCAGACTAATGTTGGTGAAACTGAAATCGGGTCAAAAGTTGTGCAGAATTTTGATTTGAACAAGCTTCCATGTGATGATTTTGAAGATGAATCCTATTAATGTCTCATCTTGGTTTATATCTTTTTAATGATTTTGAATGATATTTGATTTTTGTGTGGGATGGATACCCTTGATGTTATCATGTAATTTTCCTTAATTAGAATTTTATAGTTAAAATATCATCATGAATTATTGAGCAATTTTGAAAAGATTTGATGTATGAGTAATTTAAATTTATTTAGATTTATGTATCATATATGTTAATACTATTACTATTATATCTTGTACTATTGATAAAGAAGATAACAAAGTTTATCATGAATTGAAATACTTTTATATAGGCTTTTGTTAACTTAAGAAGATTTTTTTTATCTCAGTGGAGAAAGTCCTGTAAATTAAAAGTTAATTTGAACTGGGGTCATGTCAATTGAGTTTAATTCTCTCGTTTGCATGAGTTTTACAAAAACGATAAATACTTCAAATATTGCATCCTACATGTTATGGTAAGAAGCGTTCATTATTGGCAGTGACATTATCATTCATTACATCTGAGGAAAAGAAGCAATTATGTAATTGCACAGATTTCATCATGTTCCAGAACTCGATCAAGGAAAATGAAGTTTCCGCAAGCGACTAACTAGCCATATTGAAAAGCGAAAAAAAAACTGAATGTTGATCAATAAACACCAAGAATCAGCCCTCCCAATCTTGACTCATTAAAGCTGAATATTGATCTGTAACCACCAAGGAAGTGTTCTCTGTGCTGCAACAAAATCTGAGGAAGTCTGAATCTCTCCCACGCTGGCTCAAAGCAACAGGCCTTAGAAGGTGTCTCAATTTGGAGTGCAAAATGTTAGAGATTATTTTATAGAGCTAAAAGAGTTGCAGCTCATAGTCTTGTAGGAATAGATAAGAGTATTGGTAGAAAAGGAATCTGGAAATACTATATGTTGCATTCGCAGTGATCGAGGTGGAGAGTTTACCTCACAAGAGTTTAATGAATGTTGCAGTTCAAATGGAATCAGTAGACAACTCACTGTGGCTTATATGTTAGGTAATCAAGTGTGAGTGATTATGTCCCACATCGACTAGGAATGGAGAAAACAAAGGATATATAACAGAGGGAACCCATAAACCCATTGCCTTAAGGTTTTGGGTAAGAGTGTGGTGTTCAAGTCTCTTATGGTCCTGGACGTTTGGCCCATTGCCGCTCCCCGGACTCCCAACAGTCTGGCCATTACTAAGTAGCTTATTTTTAAGTTCAGGTATATAGAAAACATCAATGATTACCATATTTGCTTCATTGACTTGTAATTTGATGCTTTAAATTGTTAGGAATTATTGATGACATGTCAGTTAGACTAAGTCATTTAGTTGTTGTTTTATTGTTTAATAAAGTCTTATTTGTTAGGAACTAGCTTTGCTTATTTTGCTGAACTACCCACCACGTCCATAGGTGTAAACGTGGCTGCAGTTATTTTCTTTATTTCTGTTGTAATGCTAATATAAAGCATCATCAGTATTACTAAATAATATAGAGTTTTTCCACTCCAAATAACTCTACAAAGTGGCATCAGAGCTCCACAAAGGGGCCTAGTGCTTGAGTGAAGTTGGGAGTTGCAGTTTCCTAAACAAAACAAAAATATAGTGAGAACCAGAAGAAAAAGAGAGATGGAACCTGAAGGAAGCAATTGTGTGCAACCTGCCATACCTAAGTTTGATGGTCATTACGACCATTGGGCTATGCTAATGGGAAATCTCCTTCGGTCTAAGAAGTATTGGCAATTGGTGTGGAATGGTGTTCCTACGCTACCAGATGGGGTTGAGCCGACAGAGGCTCAAAGCAAAACAATCGAAGATCAGAGGTTGATGGATTTAAAAGCAAAAACCAACCTTTTTCAAGTTATTGATTGATATATCATGGAGACTATCCTTGATAAAGAGAGTTCGAAGAGCATATGAGACTCAATGAAGCATAAATACAACAGGTCCACACGAGTGAAGAGGGCTCAGTTGCAGGCCCTAAGAAAGGAATTCGAAGTGCTTTGGATGCGAGAAGGAGAAACAGTGGACAAGTATTTTGCTCGAACACTAAGGATAGCAAACAAGATGAAAGCTCATGGAGAGAATATGGGGCAAATTGTTATTATTGAGAAGATTCTGCGATCAATGACTTCCAGATTCGACTATGTTGTATGCTCGGTGGAGGAATCAAATGATCTCGACAAGCTAACAATAGATGAACTCCAAAGCAGCCTTCTTGTACATGAACAGAGAATGAACAACCACAAAGAATAGGAAGAACATGCCTTAAAGATTACTCATGAAGAATGGTCAGGAGGAAGAGGTAGAGGAGGTCGAGGTACATTCTGAGGTCGTGGAAGAGGTAGAGGCAGACATGCTACAAACAAGGCAACTATAGAATGCTACAAGTGCCACAAGCTAGGACATTTCCAATATGAATGTCCCACTTGGGAGAAAGGTGCCCATTATGCAGAAATTGATGAAGAATAGATGCTATTGATGGCTCATGTAGATTCTCACAATTCAAATAGAGAAGCAGTTTGGTTCCTCGACTCAGGTTGCAGTAATCACATGACTGGAAACAAGCAATGGTTTCTTCATTTGGATCAAACCTTCAAGCAAGCTATGAGGCTTGCGAATGATGCAAAAATGATGGTAATGGGGAAGGGAAGCATCATATTACAAGTCAATGGAGCAAATATGGTAATCACTGATGTTTTCTATATACCTGAGCTTACAAATAACCTACTTAGTAATGGCCAGACTGTTATGAGTCCGGGGAGCCCCGGGAGCGGCAATGGGCCAAACGTCCAAGACCATAAGAGACTTGAACACCACACACTACAAGAAAAACTGCATTTTGCGACTTTTAAAATTGTTGATTGCGGCTGTTCGAAGGGTCGCAATTGTACATTTGCGACTGTTTCCCAACAGGCGCGGATGTTGGGGTCGCAACTGTCATTCGCGACCCTTCATAGAACAGTCGCACCAACTGCCGCAAAAGGTACTGCGACCCTTCAGAACTGTCGCAAAGTAGGTGG
>Ga0315914_1003002_pt1 | contig 25798 bp, 7 predicted proteins | sample MpolenodulesMG_FD_203920 | JGI IMG/M metagenome (GOLD analysis project Ga0315914, IMG submission 203920) | Medicago polymorpha root nodule microbial communities from Los Angeles, California, United States - elongated nodules | ecosystem: Host-associated > Plants > Roots > Nodule | place: USA... | reverse complement strand
AGGCCAAATACTTCCCCGGGTCCTTTAAGTTTCAAGTTTGTTTCAGATAGATCCTTTAAGTTTCTAAGGTTTCAGATAGGTCCTTTAAGTTTCGAGTTTGTTTCGGATCGGTCCTTTAAGTTTATAAGGTTTCAGATAGGTCCTTTAAGTTTCGAGTTTGTATAGATCCTTTCTATCAACCTCCGTTAAGCCAAAGTTAAAGGACCTATCTGACACAAACTCGAAATTTAAAGGATCTATCTGAAACCTTATAAACTTAAAGGACCTATCCGAAACAAACTCGAAACTTAAAGGATCTATCTGAAACCTTAGAAACTTAAAGGACCTATGTGGAACAAACGTAAAATTTAAAGAACCCAGCGAGGCATTTGATCTATCTTTTAAAGAGTGTTCCGGGAGCATGATCGGAGGGAAAAAAAATTGAACAACGGAGGAAAAAAAAATTAATGTGCACACTTGTAAATAAACGTATTCTAACACCAAACAAACCTATGTATGCTTGCGCGTTGAGTCCTCCTAATTAACGACCTCTCATTTTCATAGTCCCTGCTAGCTACTGCTTGCTTTCACAAGTCACAACTATAAGCTCCTTCCTCCAATCCTCCCTCCCTCCAACTCCACTTTCTTCTTTCTTTTCTATCACCACATCAATTCCATCCACATCACACTCCCAACCAAAATTCTCATTTGAAAATTCATCTTTAATTACAAGACTCTTCTCACTTTTTGTGATCACCCACAAACAGTACTATCAATCAACTAACCTTTGACATGTTTTGGATATGAAAGAAAATTCCAAAACAAGGAAAGAGCCTCCTCTATGCAGATTTCCTTTTCACAACTCACTATCATTTGTTTCTACATTTGATAAATGCTAGAGGACCTAAACTTTGGGGGAAAAAAATTTATAAAAAAATGAAAAGGGATAAGCTTCTAGTTTTTACACTTATTATTAGTCATTAACCTATTCTACTTAGACTTGTAGGTTTCCCTTTGTTTAATTACCTCTTACGTGTAGTTGATCAGATTATAATCCCTTCCACATTTTTTTGAGATATTAATTTGGCCTCAATAATTATAATATTATTGGTTTCTGTTTTTGATGTTTGTTTTGTTCTACATTCTACGTGTTAAATTTATCCATCGTTTGCATTATATGATTAAGGCATGTCAAAGGTTTGGTGAAGCTTATTCTGTTCATGGGAGCTTGTAAACAGGGATGAATATAAATTATTAACTGATTTTTGTTTTATTTGAAATTTGAAACAAATAAAAATTGTATTTTCTCTTAATAAGTACAAGGTAAAAATGTTGCAGACATTTAATATGCTAGTAAGCATATTCAAATAGAATTCTACTTCTCTACATTGTATGTGTGTTCAAGTGAAGTGCTTAAATATTTGTAATCAACCAAATATTTTCCGGTAGTCATGGCCTCATAGGTAGGGGTGGACAAAAAAAACCAAAAACCGAACTGAATTGCATAACTGAACTGAACCAAAAAAAACTGAATCATTACTAACAGTTCTGAAACTGAACTGAAACAGTTTAGTTCAGTTTAAAACAATTCAGTTCGATTATAAACAGTTCAGTTCAGTAACTAAAATTTGATTTTTTTTTTTTAAATATTTTTTCAAATGTATCAATAATAACAGTTCGGTTTGAAACGGTTCAATTCAATTATTTTAAATTTAGCAAACAGTTCAGTATGATTCGGTTCAGTTCAGTTTCCATCCCAAACTGAACCATGTCCACCCCTACTCATGGGTTAAATATCATTTAGATAAATAACTTAGTCAAATGTTTATAGTATTATTAAATACTTAATATAAGATATATAGCTTATATATAAGTGATTATAATTGGTATTTCTTCCTAAAGATAAAGTAATTAAAGTCAGTTCATATAAGCTATATATCTTAGAAGATCTTGAGGAAATAAGCTATATTTCTGTGAACTCTCTCAAACCATCTCATAATGTTTATATGTTATAGTTCGTAGGCAGGGGCAGAGCCACCCCCAGCTAGCCTGGACACTAGCCCAGGCTCAGCTCCAACTTTCTTTGTAGCAAAGTCCAGCCATTACTAGAGCTTTTAGCTTTTTCTGCGGATTTACGTGTGGATTTTTTTGTAAATTCCGCAGGAAACACATTTCCTGCAGATTTTGACATGGATTTAGGTTTCCAAGTGAGGTAATACCTTAGGATTTTAGGATCCGCAAGATATATTCCCAAGAAATGTGAAATTATTCGCAGGAAGGAAGTAACGTTTTGCGATAAATTTTATGCTCATGCTCTATAAAATTCCTGGCTCCGCCACTGTTCGTAGGTAAACTAAAAGAAATGAATTCAAGCATACCGCAAGTATCATCTGTTATTAACGGCCTAAAAGGTTAACAGTGAAGTAGTCATCACTAGCAATATTTCAACTTTATTATTACCGAAATACAAACTATTTGTCGATTGTCAGAAAACTTATGTTCTAACTACTTTATATGTCCCAAAATAAGGATCATTTTGTAAATAAATATTATGCTAAAATAATTGATTCATTTCACATTTTAATGCAATATTTTTTTTTAATTATAACTCTAATTAATACAATTTTCATCACTCTCAATTCAATATATTCCACATTGCATTTATGATAATGAAGAATGCACCAACACTTGACAAGAACACTTAAAACTATTTTTCGCTCTCCTTCACTTATACATTTTTTTTAATATATGTTAAATGAGCAAATGAGCCACTTAATTTGGAATGGAGGGAGTACATTTTTCCATCCATAAAATTTGAATTTGAAACCTTAAGAGATTGGAATTTAGTTTCACTTTGAGACCTTATGAGGTTATGAGATTGGAGTTTAGTTTCACTTTATCATGTTAGTTGCAATCTTCTATCCTTACTTTTAGGCTCGCTCTTTATGAGGTTATGCTTAGTGTAACGGAACCTGAAATAGGTTAACGCACCTATTTGGTTTGGATGAATTCCTACTATTTAGAAACAGTCTGGTAGTTATCTAGATGTTGTTTACGCTTTGAGGCGATGGAGTGCATATGCACTATGTCATCGTACAAGTTGGAAGGAGGTGGTTTTTGTATATTGTTGAGGTCGTTAGTCTGTTTTACATATCACTCCAAAGTACAAAATGATCAGGGAAGCTGACACATGTATGGTGTGTACCTCGATAAACCTTGCCTTGACATGTTTATCATATCTTCTTATCTTGTTCCTAATGAGTCTTGATACTAAACGATTTATTGGATAATTGGGTCGGGCCTGTTAGTCTCGTATCATTACACCTAGATACATCTTAAATTCGTAGAAAATAAGATATATAGATCCTAATTAATACCATTATACTATTGACTATTTTGGATCTATAATTAAGTTTATGCGTATAATATTGGAAAAATATATAAAATCTGTGTTTTTTTGTTTTTGCAGTATAAAATCTGTTTTAGCTCGTGAGCATTCCTAATATTTAATATTACCCTAACTATTTTGACAATACAATAACTTAATTTGTTTTATAGGCGGGAAAGATTTAAAAAAAAAAAAATGAAACTCTTCAACATGATCATGAATTCACGATATTGTAATGCTCATATCTTTGTAGATATTTTTCTAATTAATTTAGAAACAATTTGTTAAAGAATACTAATCATTTTTCAATTACTTTTCTTGTCAATCAAGATATGTACAAATCTCCAAACAACAAGATATGTACAAATCTACAAACTAAATGCCTGAGATTAAGAAGGCATGTCATATGGTAGATGGATATTAATGTCAATGATAATCAAATTTAAATATTTGATTATAATTTTAGAATTTAGAATATGCCTGAGATTAAGAAGACATTTGATATGGTAGATGGATATTAATGTCAATGATAATTAAATTTAAATATTTGATTATAATTTTAGAATTTAGAATATAAAATTCATATATTTTATCAACTTTAATAATTTTTTACATATTTTAATTTTATTTTTTGTTTTTTCATACTTTAATAGAGCTTAAAAATATATGTCAATTAGATTGTGAATCAAAAAAGAAAAAATGCATTTAGATTTTGATTATACTAAAATGGATCCACAATACTAATTTTCTTTGCATTTTGTGTTTTAGATTTTTTTTGCTAGATTATTAGAAATAAAAAAAATTAAGGGAAGAAAATGTAGATTTTAACATAAGAGAGGTGAGAAATGTAATTCAAGCTTCTCTTAGAGAAGAGAAGAGCAACTTTTTCTAATATGTTTTGCATAAGAGGTGAGAGAGGTGTATCTTATAACAAAAGATGGAAGAAAAATGTAATTCAAGCGTCTTTCTAAGAAAGGAAGTGTAATTTACTCTTATTTATATTATCAATTTATCTTAATATATGTGAAAAGTGTCAAGTGTTTATAAAAAGATACGGAAGAGATGCATATCCAACAACAAGATAACATGAGACAAATTGGTTCATGTACACATAAAGTTAACGTAGAGTTCACATGGATTGTCGCATCTCTGTTTAATGTTGTACGTCATGCATACATAAAGTTAATGCAGAGTTCATATGGATTGTCGTATCTCTATTTAACATCGTACGTCATCATGTGACATGTTTAACGTCTAAACTTGATTAAGTGGTGATATTGATTGGTGTCAAAGAAATTGAGAGACTATTGTGTTAATTGCTATGAGTTAAAGATTAAATTGATTCATAGTTAAAAATCAAGGAATGAGTAATTAAGTGGTTGAACTCAATTGGATTGAATAATCATTTCGTGTATACATGGAGAAATGAAAAACTCGGTGTAATTTTAAGCCACTTCCGAATTATTATGTAAGGATTGTTGTATTTACCTATTAATTAATTTAGTGTAGTTTTTGGTTTTAGTTTTTAAAGAATTAAAATTGATTTCATAAGTGTAAACATGATTTTGAACATTCTCAAGTAGAATTGTTTCACTTTTAAAATTTGATTCAACCATAATGTAATTTTTTTGCCGTAGAGTTAAATTTTAGTCTCAAATTGTTTATTCAACTCATTCTTACACAGCTCTTAATCAAAATCATGATCATTTTTGTTGAATCAATTCGTTTAACCAAACACAAATTTGATAAGCATATTGCGAAGTCCTAATAAGTTGAAATAGAAGTATGAGAAGAGAGGGGATCTGACCAAGCTAATCTAATTTCTTCTATAGTTATAAACAAAAATCTCTACAATGTACAAAACTTAATAGTAATTTTTTTTCTTCTTTTCTTTCTTCAATAATATATACAAGTTGATTAAATCATCAAGGAACATATTATCTTCCAAAACTACCCCTACTCCGGAATAGAACTCAACGCCGCCATAAACTTCCCTCTACCACCATCACCACCACCATAATTTCTCCTCCTCCTCCCACTCATCGACCTAACAACACCAACATCCCCACAATCACTTTCCGGCGCAACTCTCCGGCAAGGCTTCGCATTCCCATCACCAGAAAACATCACAATCTGTTTCCTACTAACCCCCCATTTCTCACCACCACCACTTTTCGTTAGAGCTGAGCTAGCCTTCACGGCCAACGCCGCCATTTCCACCGCCGGTAACGGCTTCTTCAACCGTGTCAACGGCAAAGCAAAATAAAGCTGACCAAGTCTCAAAACCTCATCTTCATGCATGGCTAAAACAACATCATCGATACCCATCTCATCAGAATCACATATGAAACAATCGGGGTATAATTGTAATACATACCCAACCTTAACCTCGTACGTGAATTCTCTCATCGTACCATCATGTACGACAACCTTAGATGTTTCAACCTGGGATGAATCAAACGAGGTACAATTACCCATGATGATGTCTTTGCAAAATTGAAATTGTTTGGAAATGAAAGTAAACTCTAAGAAGTTGAAATTTTTGTTCTAGTTTACGGATTTGGTGTGTGAGGAAGCTATTTGTAGCTTTTATTAATTGGAAATGGAAAAACAGCGAAACCGTGTGTGGTGTGTATTTATAGGAAGAACATTGGAAAATGACAACGATTTTGTTGACACGTAGGATAATACAATTACTTTATGTTTTTTTTTAGTTTAAGGAAAAATAGAAGATTCTATGATTATGTTTTGTTTGTGTTTTGAAGGAACGAGGAAATAAGCCGCGGAATGGATTTCCAGGCTGGTGACAGGGTGTTGTGTTTCTACACACAAACATAAACAGTAGCATTTGTTGTCATGTTGTTTTATTTAGTTGTGGTTAGTTTTTACTATGATTGTTCTCGAAATATTAGGATTGCTTGTTATTTGGTTCAATTTGGAAAACTACTTAAATAAATATTCCATTCAACTAAATATAAGTCATTTATTTTTCTATGTTCCGCAAAAGTTTTCATAGTGTGCCATTTCAAGGAAGAAGTTATAAATGAGTGAAAGAAAATACTTTCTCCTTCCCACAATATTTATTTGTATTAAATTATTTTATATAAATTTTAAATGAAAATGATAAAATGACAAAATGATAATATTGTACTTTGCCTTTGTTAAAAAGATAAATATTTTGAGACTTTTTTTTTAAAATGCGACAATTTTTATAGAATAGAGGGAGTAGCAATTTTACTATACTAAACTCACTAATTACCGGTTGATTCTCATTTTTATAAAGTAAAATACAAAATAATAATCTGAGAGTGAGGCTTGTAATATTGATTAAAGAATATAATTGATTGATTAAATAATCAATATTACATTGAACATTACAATAACGATAATTATTTCAAGATAATTTTTATTGTAAATTTAATTTAGTTATTATGATACATAAGAAGTAGTTTAATAAAGTTGGTAAAAAAAGTAGTATAATAAAACGACGGTGAAGCACCATGTTTAAGGTGAAATACAGTATATAATATATATATATAAAAAAAATTAACATTATAAAATAACAATTATAAATTATATTTTCTAAAAAAATTATAAATTATATGTTTCCTCTTAAAAATTATATGTTTGAAAAAGTATTATTAAAATAAAAGTATTATTAACACAATTAAAAAACAACAAAGGGTAGATTTTTATTTCTTTTGTGTGGTTCAAATGATTTATGTAATATATTTCATACTAGTAAAAAAAATAGATGCTAAATATTTTTGCGCAATTCGTTTAAATTATTTTCAAATTTAAAAATAAATCCAAAATTTAATATAAATAATCCTCGTATTTACCATGAGTGGGTTTGGTCCCATGTTTACGTTCTTTCTTTTTTTACTGTTTTTGTTCACTGTGTAGAAATGGCCATGGGTGCTTCTTTTACTGAATTTGGATTAATCAAATGGTCTGGAATCCCGATTGCGTACTGCTGTTGCTTTACTGACCCAAAAGAGATTCCCTGATTGCGTAAGCGCTAACTTCGAAAACACATGTGAGTAGAAGGAAAAATTGAATTTGATCACTTTAAAGGAAGAAAAATAATTAAATTTTAAAAATAAATTCGAGTTAAATATAAAAAATAAGTAATGCTACAATAATTTCTTAGGTGAAAAATGTTTAATTTAATTTAAATTTGATCATAAGCATGTGCTTGATTGTACTGATATTCGTGGTAAAAACAAATTCTGCTGTTGACAGTTACGTACTGAGCTTGACTAATTTTACTGAAGTGGTGAACGAAATATTATTAATTAAATGTTTTCAATTTAAATATAAATACTTCTTTCGATCTTATTTATAAAAAATATTTGACTTTTTAGATTTATTAAATAATTTATGTATCTAGTCCATATTTGTACTTGCAAAAAATACAATAATCGTATTAGAGGTTGTATTGTATAGGTCATGCCTTAAGAAGTCTTTTAAGGGTTATATTTATAGCCTTCTATGAGCCTGATTTTGGGTTACTTGGCCAGCAAATAATAAGGGTACGATGGATATTTAGGCGGCTTCTGGTGCCTTCCAAAAGCTCTTTAACTCGGCGCCCTGCTTAAGACGCGTTTTGGGCCTCAGGACCCTTCTTGAGGGCGCTGAGGCCTTTGAGAGGGTCTAAAAGCCCTTTTGGAGCTCTTTTTAGGTCTTTAGGAATGTTATGACGGTCTAATATTTTAGTCTAGATACATTAATTATTTAATGTAATTAAAAAGTCAAATATTTCTTATAGATAGGACCAGAGGGAGTAATAAACTAATCTTATATTGATGTTGTACCGAGTGGCTAATTCAGCTTCAGTTACCCTGTATCATTTTATGTGTGGATCCAAATATTTTTGTGAAATGTATCTACAAAAATATAATATTTTGTGAAATGAAATTTTGGAATGGAACAGTCGTTAACTTCTAGATAATACGTGAAACACACAAACACCAGTCTTGGACCAGGCATGGTCATTCCGTCAACTAGAACTCGGTCCTTTTCTTTTTGACAAAATAAACGATATTCATTCATTTAAATTGATAGAGTACATCGATACAATACAAATCCAAATTCACTATAAACAAAAAGGATGAATCCGTGAACAAACTCACAACATCCATGTTAATAGCATAAAACGGCAAAACACATATGCCTACAAATATGACTAATATGACTATATTCAAGTCTCCGGAATACTCATTTCTCCGGATCTGCAACGTTGACGATGCCAAAGTCATCGTCATTGATCGGATCCGCACTTGCTCAAAGCTAATATTTCAACCTGAATCAAATAAACACCGCACTAAGACGAGAAATCAAAAACACACTGCACAAAGACGGGAAATCAAAACAAAGTCGTTCAGAGACGACGAAATCACAAAAACAAACGGAAAAAAAACAGAAAATATGTGAAATCACTTATTCAATTAGGATAGAAGGAAAAACAACTCGAAGGGGTGATTTTTAGGTCAAAATTGACCCTAAATCACCCTTCTGACAAGAAAAAGAAGGAGAAAGGGGTGACGGCTAGGGTTTGAGAAGGAGAGAAGAGAGAGAAAACTCAAAACTAATCTAGCTATCTACTTAGAACTCGGTCCTTGGTCTTCATGTAATCCGGAATCATTCATCACATTAGATCGGGTTAAACCTTATACCTAAATCTTTCTATAAATCCGATCAAACCCATAAAGTTTGAGTTTAACAAGGACGAGACCATACAAAGACAAGATCGAACTTGTTCGTTATCAATACTTACACTTTTTTTAATAAATAATTAATTTATAAAATTTTGAGTCATTGAAAACAACAATATAATCAAAATTAGCTTAGGAAACAATGACATAATTAAAAGTAGTACAATCTTATAAATTAAACAAAAGTAGCAGCAACTAGGGATGGAATTAGAAATGAGAGCAACATAGGTCACGTTCCCCGGACTTTTTTTTTTAAAAAAAAAATTGTTTTTTTTTTTTGACAGAAAAAATTTGTACTAATATGCTAGTAATATATTTTTTATCTCAATATTTATTTTTTGTGAACTGTACATAACAATGTATATTGAACTTTTTTTGACTCAATACATTAATCATTAAAAACGAAAGTTTCTAGGTTTAATTACACTAATCCTTAACTAAAATATTTAACACCTAAAAACAAAATAGACTTTCGAATTAAAGTGTACAATCGTCACTCAAAAAACAAAAATTTGCAACAATGCGAGGTAGAATTGGAGAAACAACGACATTAATTAGACTGAATCGGAGGAGGCGAGGAGCGAAGACATGTGAAGTGAACCCTGGGTTGATGTTCAAAATAGAAAGTGAATAATGTGGAAGGGAAAGAGTCGTGTTTCAAGAGTCTGAGAGGGTATGTGAAATAATATTTTAAAAAAACTTTGTCCTCGAATTAAATTGGGATGAGACGGGTAACCCGAGGGGTAACCTAAACCCGATCTTTGTTTCAATTATGTTCTTGTCGTGTCCCATATTTTTTGTCCAAGTTTTTCTTTTGATCGGGTCAGACCCGACCCAATGTGTTTAGACCGAGACAAATTGTAAGACATGGTTGTGTGTTGTACACCTATGGTAACTTGTATGTATGTTTATTTGAGAGAAAATGATATAGGAGAGAAATAGAGAGAAAGTCATGGTATCTTTGCCTCCATTTCGACACTCAATTCATTGTGCATTGATTAAAGGGTGAAGGCTAAGGTTCTTACGATGAAGCAAAGAACTGAAAATCCTAGTGATGATTCTCGACAAGTTATTTGTAGAATTTCAGGATTTATTTTAAATATACACAAACTTACTCCCTCCGGTCATTATTATTAGCATAAAAATAAGTTTTAAGATTTATCAAATAATTGGTGTATGGGATCTACAAAATGAATGTTGGCTTATAATATTGATTGGATGGGTTAATTTATAAGAATTAGACATGCACTTAGCACGCCTCGATCATATCTTGACAAATAGAATCCACGTTGCACAAAAGAGTTAAATTTCACATCATGCAAAATTCGATTTTACAATAGAATCAATAAATTTTAGATTTTAAACGACCTTTTAAATTTCACAATTGTTTGAATTTGATCCCTTAAGTTTTTTTAATCAAATAATATAATGGTTGAAATTCACACATTTTTAAATATAAAGAAGTATGATGTCTGGAGTTCGAGCCTTAATCCCCTACATATAATATGCAATGTCCTGACCCCATAAGTTTTAATTGCTTGATTTTGGCTCCTCAAGTTTAACAGTTGCTCGATATTAAAAAAGTCAATATTCTACACTAAAAAGCAATTTTTTTAATTAAATATTTATTTGAAAAAGTATTTTTAATTTAATGGAACAAATGATGTTAAATTTTTGGACATTGATTAATTCTACATAAAACAAGCTTACATTTTTTATATTTTCGGTCTTTTTGTTATGATCAAGCGTAGTATATTTTCGTCTTGTTAGTTTAATTAGTTTAATATATGTGGCCTAATGAGTCGCACAATATTAAATTACTTTTTTGAGGCGAATAAACTTTCTCGATAGCTTGCAATTGGACTTCTTAAATGTTGCCTATGTGTTTCACTATTGCATATGCTATATGGGCCCCACCTTACAAAAACCTACATAAAATATTTAGAAATGAATGAAAAAAATAAATTAAATATTATTTTAATCTTGTCACCTTTTTTTTTATAGAATATTTTATTTTTAAATCAAAATATCAATTGGGGATAAACTTGGGAGCTAAAAACGTGCAATCAAAACATGTGACCAACATCAAGTGATTAAAGCTTGGAAGGTCAAAATCAAACAATTGTGAAACATGAGTCTAAAACTGCATTTAAATCTAAATTTTACGATCAAATTAAATACAACAAAATTTATTGATGTAATGGTGAAAATAAACTTGTGGATGGTGCAAACATTATTTTACTCGTTCATGTTAGACAAAATCTTGATTAAAAATGTATAATTGTAATTTTGATAAACCGTTCATCCAATTACTAGTTTACCACCAATGTGTGTTTTGTTCATTGCGACCAAAATAATTATGAAAACTTAATTGTATTCAAAAGTCAATTGAATTTAATTTTTTTGTCAAAACTCTGTCGTCATAGTGTCCAATGTCTTTTGCAGCTCTATGACTTCCCCATGCATTTGATTTCTAATGCCTCCATTGTCACACTCTTACATGGCCGACCTAATAATCTTTAAAAAGTAAGTGAGACTTAAAGCAAATTTTGACATGAGACCTTTTTGTTTGAATTTGAGGCCTTTTTACTTATAAAATTTAATGATTTTTTTTGTTGATAGGTCTACAGCGAGGGCTTTAGTGTCCTTGCCTTTGGACCGACCTTGCGCTTTTGGCCGCCCTACGCCACATGAAGACCAAGGAAGACAGTCTCACCGCAAGCATGTGCGCTTCTCACATCACCATATGTTTGCCAAGGAGTTATATTCTTCGTCTACTTAGGTCATCTTATTATTATTATCATTTTTATTATCCTCAAACCAAACATAACATTCTTTCACAAAAGCCTTAAAGGTTGATTCACTATCAATTAAAGATTACGAGGAATTGTCTTCGTGAACTTAACTCAATTGATAGAAACATTGCATAATATATGCAGGGCCGAGATTCAAATCCTGAACACTTTACTTATTCATCTTTTGCGAGATAAATTTTTAGTCACTACTCACTATACTACTTAAAAAAAATGATTTTGATAAATTATACAAACTAGGGTTGCATATTGCCGTTAATAAATTCAAACATAAGTATATTTTACGTGAGAAGTTGGACATGTGACGTCCACGTAACCACGTAATTTTTCTTCTGATGATATTCGTGAAATTATAAAATCAAGGAAATTGTTTTTCTGACATTCATAACTTCACAATGACACAAAAACCCCCAACGGTAGTTAACTACCGTTGAGGACCCGCAGCAATTAACTACCATTGGCCCCAAAGGTAGTTAACTACCGTCCATATTGATGAGAGAGAAAAGTATCTTCTGCAATTCACTTTCTTCATTCTTGTGAGTTTTCTTCTTCACACTTGCTGGTTCCAATCACATAAAACAAAATACAAATAAATTGAATCAATCTTTGTCTTTACACTGTCAACAAAACCTAGAAACAACACCTGAACCCATTTTTTTTTCTTTCTGTTTTTCTTCCAGTGACATTTCACAACCAAAAATGGTGAATTGGTTTTTAAATATCAAGTCAAACTTTAAAAAAGTGAACTTCATGACAAAATATTAGACACAATTTGGTCTGATTTATTGAAATACTCACTCAGTCCAATTTCTTTCAACCGTGTAGATGTTGAAAACAGTTGGAGAACCCGCGTTGTTTTGCTATATAAATCCAGGAACTGTTTATTGGGTGCATATCATGTGATAGAAAACATGTTTGGCCTTTTCACATTCTTTAACGTTTTGTCATTTGGTTTAGTAGCTAGACGTTATTTCTAAAGTCATATTTCTTCCAACATATTTAGTGGCCGGTTTTTTTTCTCACATGTCTTAAGGGTCCATGCAAGAGTGTTAGGATGAGGAGACAAGAGTTTCTTCTAACTTAATTAATGATTTCAACATCCATTTTTTTTTGTTGGATTTTAAATGTGAATGGATAATACGTTTGATATATAAGAGATGTGACATGTATGTCTAATGTTTTAAGTTTTTATGGGTATGCGATGTCTCCCTTTTTTATAGTCTTAGAACATTGATTTGTTGTTGTTCCCGGTCTTTCCAACAAGTAATATCAGAGTCCTAACCCGTTGTTGTTAGTGACCTCCCATGGTCTCTCCAACAAGTGGTATTAAAACCCTAGTTTAGCTTGGCGGGGGAGTGGGAGCTGGATCTTGAGTTAGATCATGTTATAGTAGGTGATAACTCACATTTGTGGAGAAGTTTTGTGGTCCTGAAGCATTCACCAGTTTGTTTCTCCCGCCCCCTGTGAACTCTCCAATAGTGCGAGCCGGTTATCTCTACATCACAACTGCAGAAACTATTCTCTCAAAGTTGAGATAACAAAACCAAAAAATCAGTCTTTTGATTGATAATGACTATCCATAAACTTAGTATCGTTTTTTTAGTAGCATGTGTGGTATGGTATGTTCTCCTTTTTCAATAAAAATAATTTATGTTATAATTTTAATTTAATAATTTAAAAATATAAAATTGAATAAGGAAGAATAAAATTTTAAATATAATATTTTGAATGAAAGATAAAATTGAAGGGAAAAAAGACTAAACCGACAGTCCAAAACTTGCTTTAATTCAACTTTATAGATAGATATTTTAAAGAAAAAGTTCTTTGATTGGATAAAAGAAAAAGAGTAAAAATTGAAACAGAGAAAATATGATAACAATTTTCCGAAGATAACATGCCGGCTTCAGTTTTCACTTTTCATACCAACACCATAAGTCAAATGTTCAATAACCATAAAGTTTCCGAAGCACATTATTTATTATTATTCACATGATTGCTAACTTTTTCTGGGTTTTGTGTGTCTCACGTGAAGTTCATTATACATGTATATATTCTTTGAATCTAAATAGGAGAATGAAGTTTCGCAGTAATGACAATGCCCAGCTTTATAATCATTATTCGATATGGTCAAAGATATCCTAAGTAGAATACATTGTTTTTGTGTCGAATACATCACAAGAATTGAAATATAATGAGTACGACATAACATAGATTAGGGTTTGTTGTTTGTGTGAATGTCGTCTTTCGTATAAAAAACATTATATATTATTATGTTTAATGTGTTATTGCCTGTTGGTGGGGATAACTTCAACAAAACTTGTGATTCATAAATCATAATCCAATTCATTTAGTCTAGATACATCAATAATACCAAGATTATAATCTCCATTATAGAGTAAGATTAATATTTGGAGGGACCCTCTTCAGCAAGTATGATTATGTATTGTCCCTTAACTGTACTGTATACTTAAATTAATGTTGAAGTAGAGACAGAGTAATTATAGATCTATGAAAGATTATATAATGATTGCATAGATAATACCTGGAGAATAAATTTTTGAAGCTTTTATAGCTTGTGGGACAATTTTCATCTTGTTGAAGAGGTTGACTTGAGATTCTACTTTGAAGTTGTTCCGGTTTGGACCAGGAGGCTCAACCTAGAGATAAGGCCCAAATTGAAAGACGATATTCGCACCTCGTATTCTCATCAAAGAGAAGCTCACAAAACTATTGAAGAGACAAGTTTCAGGTGTAACTGACAACCATACTTTGCGCTGCAACTCCCGCCACAATATGTGCGAAACTGTTAACAAACTAACTCATTGTCGCGCCAAAATGCCAAACAGAATTGCTTTATAAAGGAATGCAAGTCACTTAGAGATTAGTTACCCTTTCATTTTGTATCTTTTCTCGCATTTGAATCTTCACTAACTTGAGTGTTGGAGCTCTTGCGGTGTTGTGCTTGATTTTCCTCACTCAGCATTCCACTCCGGCTACTTCAAGTTCCTTACGGTTCGGAAGCTAAATCATAAATAGAAAGGAAGTGTTTGCTTAATTTCACTTTTAATCTCTAAGTATCACGTTGCGATTTTAGTCCATACTTTTCAACAGCGCGAATTAAGTCTGATGTTTATTTTCCATTTTGCGATTGATGAATGCTCTCAATTTTTTCCCAATTTTACGCAGACATATTAGTTTTAATCCACTTGGCAGTCACAAATGCTAACAGAAATTGAAAATCAAGCAAAGTCTGTAAACTGGTTGAGGAAATATTGTTCGAAGTCAAGAAAACTGGTTGTATTAGTTGTTGATGTTCAGTTATTGGCTGCAATCTAGACCTTGCTTATTTGGAACCCTGGGATGGAAAAGAATTTCCTAAGCCATCCCCAGAAACCATTGTTTAAAAATTCCTCATCTTTTTCCACGTATTTTTTTATAGGTAAATGTTAGTGATTAATTTATTAGGAGGAGGGGAGGGAAATTTTTTAGCAACATGGATCGAATCCTGGATCTCATTTATAGTACTCCTTCGGCGTCCCAGCACGTAATATAAAACAATTATCTTCAAAATTCAAGTTAACAATATACAACCCTTACTATACTATACAAGTATACAATTTTCTCAAGAACATCAAACATACAAAAGATACAATGTAAACAATCCGTTCCCCTCTTCTTTTATCAATCATTGGAAAATCTCTTATCAATCACTCCATCATGACTGCTCTAAATTCCAGATCATTGGAAACTAGTTGAGAACCAATAAATGGAATTTTCATATTTCTTTTGAATTAGAAAAGTAATTATTACATGTTGGCTATAGTACTTACAATCTTATTCTAATGAAAAACAAAAAATATCATCACTATAGTACTGCAATCTTATTCTAAAGAAAATAAAAAATATCAGCACAGGAACAAATGACTTTGCCATTTGCACTCTTATATCATATATCATATAATTCCTATACATATCAATAGTGAGCAAGATATTTCACAGAGAAGGAAATAGCCAAAAGTTAATTAGACAAGAAGCTGATGAAAGAAACCAAGCCAAGATGGCCATAGCAGCAGATATCTGGTATCTACTACATAAATTTTCTGGGCAATAGGATTTATCGGCACTCCGCAACAGATCTGTGACACTAGCAGTTGAACATGCTGCGCCTAATAAGAGATATGACAAAACCTGATACAACAACTTCGATATTATTTGGTGCATTACAACAAAACAATGAGACCTTTTAAGTCTTTTTCGGTTGTAAAGTGTACATACCATATCTCCGAAAGTAATCGTAAAAATGAATCTCCGCTGCTTCGGTACACTTTTGATAAAGATAGAATATGCATCTACCGCCAATAGTGTTGTGCTCCAGGAAATTACCAAACCCATCACCATTACCAAAAAGCTGTGGAATAACAGAAAAGATAATTAAGACAAGATAAACTCCGCGACATTGCCATTGCAGCATCTTCTGAAGCAGGAAAAACATGTTTATACCAAAACCTTTTACCAATTTTGACATTTTTAGATTAAGGCTCTGCTTGGTAAAAAAAAAAAGCCGATATCTGATAAGTTAGCTTATAGGTAATAGCTTAGAGCAGATAAGCTAGTTGATTGAATTTGTAGTGTTTGGTAAAATTAACAGTTGAACTAGCTTATAAACTTGTAATACAAACATTATTTTCAGAAGAAAAACAACATCGACTCTTTATCATAATCACCATGTTGAAGTGGCCTTGGTATTGATATTGCACTAAAGGACTAATGAAAAGAAACAGTGAAGTGAAGATTGCAAAAACAGTGCTGGCAGTTTAATATGAAAGCCAATTATACAAAAAGATTTCAGTTCAACTAACAAACAGCTTGAAATCATTTCCTCTCCGATAATGCCAAAATGTTTTAACTTTCTCTAGTGTTTACGGCCGGCTACTTGGGGACAAACTAATCCGCTAGCCGCTAATTCAATGTAATTCTCTTCACAAATAAATGAATATGATTTAGTAACATAATTTCCTCAACCAAAAATCAAAACCTTATGACAATTGCTAATCAATGTTTAGAATTACCCTTCTTAAAATGACATAGAAGCAAATTCAATAACAAAGCAAGCATAACTGCATTATTTAGCCTATAATTCAATCCACTTACATCAATGTAGGTCTGACACTTCATATTGAAGTTGTGTTCGGTGTCTGACATGTTTCAATGTTGGACACTGACACAACATCAACATGTTTCAATTATTTTCATTTTTCAATTTATTATTAGCATCGATGTGACACTGTCAGTGTCCGTATATGTGTCTCTGCTTCATAGCGTGTATTAGTACCTTTTTTTTAAAAAGAAAAGTTGAAACAATACATTTGCAACCCACAAAAATTGTCCTGACTTCCAAAATATAATAATTTTACCCACTAATTAGCTTAACTAAGACAATACTCACAGTCACATATACATGTGCAATATGTATCCATTAATTCCAATTTATATGGCTTACTTTCTTCCTTCCTAAACTCTACCTCCTTGTAAAATTCCCAACTATTTTTATTTCTTTTCATTGATCAATTCTACCAAACATATTCAGAACTTATTAAGAGAATGGACCCACCATCCAAACACAAGTAAGAAAAAACAGGGACAAAAGTAAAATTAATAAAGTTACAAACTTTACATAAGCAACATCAAAATAAGACAAACCCAGAAGAAGAAGAAAAAACAGAAAATTAAGAATGCTAACCAGAAAGCAGAGTAACCATAGAAATCAACATCCAAACACATGAAGAAAAGAGAAGCAGAGGAAAAGACAGCTTGGCCTAATCGAAGAGCAAAGCTGGAACTTGTTCCTAACACCCCTGGCAATTCCTCCATTCCACCATGTGAATTCTTCTCAATCATAATACATAACATAACATTAATCAAGAGAAAAGAAAAAATGAAACTACTTAGTTGAATTTTATGGTAAATTAATTAATGTTTTTGACTTTGTTTGTGAGCGGTGATGTTATTATTATATTATGATTAATTGAAAGAAAGTATTATAGGTAAGAGGTATTGTGGTCCTCTCATTATATTTGAGTGTCGGCGGTGTACATGATTAATCATTCTCTATAAAGTGTCTATATAAAATAGTTTAATTAAAACTAGAGAAAATTTTGTGTATACTATTTTCTTTGACTTCTTCATCGCTAGTGTGACCCCACACACACCCCATAGACTATATTGATAAAACACAAATCATTTGAAATTCGTAATCAAATGTTACAATGTTTTACTTGTGCAAAAAAAATGTTACATTGTCCATATTATTTTTATTTTTTAGAGCTCGATATTTAGCCAAATGACTACTGATTCATCTAATTATTGTTTTAAAACGATTTGAAAACTGTAATATAAAATATTAATAGTTTAAATTATATAATCTGAATTGTCTCAAATAAACCTCTTGCTCCAACCAGTATCATTTAGAACCAAAGGTTGAATCTACAAGAGATCAAGCCTCGAAACCAACGTGACATTAGATTCATATTGCAAAACAATGTTATCCAGCAACAACAATTTATGACCAACTCATCCTCCCAAATGAATAGATTTTCCCTCCACCGTCAACCTTTACCTTCAACTAGACCGCCGACCCGTGCGATGCACGAGTCCTTTCGACTAAAAATACCAACATAATTATATAAAGATAATAAAAGATTTACTTTAATTCCCCCAACAGAAATTCACTTTAATGTAATAAAGTAATAAACATTGATCCACATCAATCATAACATGTTAGAGATCATTTTTTTTATATAATACAATATATAGTCGTAGTTATTATAAATTATAGAATACTTCTTTAAATACCACAATTGACGTTACATTAGTATCGTCATCGTCGTTATTGATGACTAATATCTTCATCTCTGCTCTTAAAATAATTCTTAACATAACGTATAACAAAACACGTGCAAACACAACGTTGAGAGGTATATATCAATATTTTCGGTGATCGACATTGACTTTTATCAATAGTCATTGCAAATAAAACCATTATGAATTGGTGCCCCTATTTTCTATCCTCAGTAGATAAATGCATTTACATCTATAGTAACTACAAATCAGTGAGTAACTTGTCAAAAATAATAATAATAATTAGTCAACAGAAGCATAATAAGTATCTCCATGCTCTCCTTAAAAAACGTATCTCTATGAACTAGTTCTCCATAAATTAAGCATATAATGGAAATCTCAAAAAATCGGTCATGCCTTGTACATTTCAAAGGATGCGTGAGTGGCTAATTAGTGGAATTGTCTTAAACTATTAAAAGTTCTTTCCAAAAACTCTATTTAATTAGTACAGGTTAATTGCACACCTATTGATTCAGTTTACTAATATATATTTAAATAAAAATTAATCCAACCATGATAGGGTTTAAGTTATTTTACTGTCTATATTATATGTTTGCACCCTTAAAAAAAATTATTTGTTCAAAATAATTTGCATAAAATTTTCCCTATCACTCTAAACTATGTTAATATAATCTATGTATAAGAATCTTTTTTTTAAAAAAAAAATATGTGTGGAAGGAATTTTTTAAGAAATATCAGTTCTATACTATATATATTTGAGGATCGATCTTGGGTAATTTTTTTGCTGTACTATATGTCAACAATATAAATGGTTAAAATAGTAGTGTTGTTTGCTTCAATTTATATATAAAATTGAAAATAAATAGTGGTGTTTTTTGTTATATGCTTTACATATATACTTGTTAACAAAAAAATAATAATAAAGACGTATATTGAATACATTTAATCAAGTACTATTGAATATCTAACTATTAGCATAACTTCTCCTTTTAAAAAAAAAAACCATGTTTTTAGACGTGCAAGTTTTATTAGATGCAAGCTGTAGCAACATACCTAATATACTAATTGATATAAGGGCCAATTTAATGATGGGGAGAGGGAAATTCAAATTCAAATATAGAAGGCAGAAAGTCATCAAGGCTAGTGGGTGAATGTCATTAATTACATTTGTAAAAGCTTCTTAAGGAAGTTAGGTTTAGTTGTTAAGGAGGGAATTAAGGAGTGTAATTAGGGCTAACTAATAGCTTAACCTTATAAGCTTTTGGAATAAGAAGAAGAAGATGTCATAATCCAAAGTAAAATGTTATAAATGTTAACCCGTCTCGCTATACTTAACCTAATTTTAACCTAATTTTTCCCTCACACTTTTGCATTTAATGTTTATCTAAAGTAAAATAAAATTATGTTCCTAATTATATGCTAATTTTTTTGAAAAGGAATAACTTTTAACCCGTCTCGCTATATCTCTTACTTATAAATGTTAACCCGTCTCGTTATACTTAACCTAATTTTAACCTAATTTTTCCCTCCACACTTTTGCATTTAATGTTTATCTAAAGTAAAATAAAATTATGTTCCTAATTATATGCTATTTTTTTGGAAAGGAATAACCGTTAACCCGTCTCGCTATACTTAACCTAATTTTTATGAAATACTATTTGACAATAATGACATTCATCTAAACTATTTTGTTATCTAATACCGTCAAATATTATACCTTCGATATGACCCGTGCATTAGCACGGGTTGATGGTTTAGTTCTAACTAAAGACGCGTTTTCATCTAAAGCTAAGCCGAAAAGCCTACTCAACTCAACTTGGTTGAATTTTTTAAAGTGGACCAGTATAGTCAATTTTTGAGAGAATAGTATAGTCAATTTTATTTAAATAGATTCAAGATGTTTTAGTATTCTTTAAAAAAATAAATATATTGTTAATATCAATTATATGATCATTTCTTGTAAAAAAAAAAAATCAATTATATGATCATCTCTTCATGTTATGTTTATTGGGATTGTTATTGAAAGTAATTTTATTTTATTTTATCTTACTTCATTTGTTTTATTGGAGTGATGCCCGGTATAAGTGCCTTATGTGTAGGTTTATCTATATCTATACTATATATAAAAAAAAAAAACCCCTTTCAGCACTTTTGGGTTGGACTTTTCTTTCCAAAAATACCATTAATTTTAAATACAAATAACACATGTAACAAATAGATAAGAATAAATTTGATTTAAATAAATGTAACGAACATGAGAAAAAAAATAATGTTAAAGATTGGACTTTAAATCCTCTAAAAAAAATTAGTAGCAAAAGTGAGCAAAAAATAATGTTAAAGATTGAACTTTAAATCCTCTAAAAAAAAGATTAGTAATAGACGTGAGCAAAAAATATTGTTAAAGATTGGACTTTAAATCCTCTAAAAGAAAGACTAGTAACAAACGTGAGCAAAAGATATTGTTAAAGATTGGACTTTAAATCCTCTAAAAAAAGATTAGTAACAAACGTGAGCAAAAAATATTGTTAAAGTTGAACTTTAAATCCTCTAAAAAAAAGATTAGTAACAAAAGTGAGCAAAAAATAATATTAAAGATTTGACTTTAAATCCTCTAACGTTATGAATGCCATTGATCGTAAACAGAGTCAAGTATTTTTGTTGATGGTCTAGGCGGAACAGGTAAAACATTCCTTTATCGAGCATTAATGGCAACTTTGAAAAATAGAGGAAAAATTGTCTTAGCAACCGTGTCATCTAGTATAGCTGCAACATTATTACTGAATGGTAGAACTGCACACTTCCGATTTAATTTACCTTTTGATGTACAACCAAATTCCATCTGCAATATAAAAAAGCAAGAAGATCTTGCAAAGCTTATTAGAGTAACAGCTGCCATAATTTGGGATGAAGCCCCTAATGACAAACAGATATTGTTTAGAAGCATTATATCAAACACTAAAAGATATTTTAGATTGTGATGCTCCATTTTGTGGAAAAGTTATGATCATGGGTGGAGATTTTCGTCAAGTACTTCTAGTTATTCAAAAAGGTAGTAAGACGCAAATGATATATACATGTATTATTAGGTCTTATTTGTGGGCTAATACCAAGGTCCTACATTTGGTACAAAATATGCGATCAATGAATGATCCTGAATTTGCACAATTTCTTATGCGAATTGGTGACAGTGTTGAACCTAACAAACCCAATGATATGGTGAGGATACCTCCTCAAATTGCATTACCATGGGAAGGAGAACAGTCAATACAAACTCTTATTGATCATATTTTTCCACAATTAGATTTGCATGGATGGGATGCTCGTATATGATTGAAAGAGCCATAATTACACCTACAAATGATGATGTTCAAAAATTGAATGATATAATTATCAATCTTTCAGGAGACGAACATAATTTATTGTCATTTGATGAGGTTGAAGGGGATACTCATAACTTCTTAAACTCAATTGCTCAAGGAAATATCCCACCACATATTTTAAAGGTAAAAAAAAGGTGCACCTTTGATGTTGTTGCGAAACATAGACCCTAGATATGACCTGTGTAATGGGACACGATTGTTATGTCGTGGTTTATTTAAGAATATGTTGGATGTGAAAATCCTAACAGAAAACAATGCTGGAAAAAGAGTATTCTTGCCTAGAATTATATTAAAAACAAATGTGAGTTCAGGACTTCCCTTTGTACTTAGTAGAAAACAGTTTCCCGTTAGATTAAGTTTTGCAATTGCCGTAAATAAGTCACAAGGGCAGACCATTCTCAATGTCGGAATCTATCTTCCATGACATGTTTTCAGCCATGGTCAATTATATGTAGCTTTATCAAGAGGAGTTTCTCAAAATTCAACAAAAGTTCTCATTAAAGAAGGAAAAATAGAAGGAGAAGATGGAGACTTTACGAAAAACGTAGTTTTTAAAGATATTTTTTTATCGCAATCATAGCAATGTTTCTTTTACATAACATGTCATTTATACATTTATATTATGATGTACTAATTACTATTAGAATAAACAATAAATGATCATTATTTTATATGCAGACAAACTAAAATATGTTGAGTTCATAGATAATTTTATCTTTTGTTTATAAATCAATATATCAATAATTTCCATTAATATTTTAAAATTTAAAATTTATAATCAAAATTATACAAACAAACATAATAAAATAATCACATGTGTTCCGCTAGTTATATATAAAGAAAACACTCCCTTTCAGCTCTTTTGGGCTGAATTTTTCTTTCAAAAAATGTCCTCAATTTTGAATACAAATAACACATGTAACAAATAGATAAGTATAAATTTAAATAATAAAAAAAATGTAACAAACATATATATGTCTGTTTTTTCCTTTATCATTTAAAAAATGTAACAAATTATATGAGCATATTTATACTTATTTTTTCATTATCTCAATTATACCCTTAAACAACTTTTTCTATAATAAAGATCGTTGTTGGCGTCATTAAAAAAATGAATTTAATTATATTTTTTTGTTATATTGTTGGTGTCATTGAAATAAATAATCATGATTAGTTTGGTTTGTTATTACTTGAAAGCAACTAACATTTATATTTTTAGTTTTAATCAAAATCAAAATTTCATAAAAAAAAAAAACACTGTTCATAATTTTTAAACGTTAGCGCGATAAAAAAAGCGAAAAGACAAGCATGTGAGTGTCCGTCTTTTCGCTAGTTATGATTAGTAAATTAGCTTGTATTTTTAACACAAGGAATGCCATATTTTTAGCCACTTTGCAATTTTGTTGCATCTATCAAGCACTTGGGTGTCATTATAGTTGGTGACATTGTGCCATTGGTCAATCACAATGTCACAAATGTCTTTTTTCTTTCTCTTTCACAATATTTTTTTATTTCTTTGTACACTTGTGACATTGTGGTTGGCCAATATCACCAACCACAATGTCGCCCAAGTATTATCCTTTCTTTATACCAAATTTTCTAGATTCGAATAGAGATAGTATCTCTCGCTAGATACACTCAAGAACTAAAGGAGATCTAAGGAGAAACCATTGTTATTACATAATAGGCTAAACTGCACTTTTCACCTCCTAAATTTCAAAATGTTGCGATTTTGGTCCCCTATTAAAAAAAATGGCAATTTTGGCCTCTTTCGTCTCAAAATTGCTGAGAAGACGCCACGTGTCTCAAAACAGGGGTCATAATCGCAATTTTTTGAGAAGATAAAGGGTCTAAATATCATATTTTTCTTATGTTAGGGGGTCAAAAAATGCATATTTCCTTAAACATGAGGTCACTTAAGGCCAAAATTGCTACATTTTAAAACTTAGGAGAAGAAAAGTGCATTTTAGCCAACATAATAATTAGATATATAGTCGGTCTTAAGATTTATTCTACCATATTGACCGACTAAAAAAGCGAAAAAATTAAAATAGTATGATCAAATGGTTACCCTTTTGATCATACTATTTTAATTTATTTTTTTTGCACTTTGGAACTTGAACAAACTACTTGGGGTTCTAAAGTGAACATAAAAATTAAGTTGCAAAATTTTTTTTATAAAAAAAAGAAGAAGAAGGCATATTCATTAATGAATAATAACATTAGTAGGATTGTATGTACAACCAACCAAATTAAAGAAAAACACCTTAATGTGTAGCATACAAGTAAATTTAAAAAACATTACAACAAACAACACAAAATAACACCGCACCAACAATTTTTTTCGAAAATTGGCCAGGCTTTTTGGTCCTAATAAACAACTAAGATTTTTCTTTTGTTGATATGGAATTACCTAAGAAAATAGTCATTCCGATATTTATTTTTGCAGTGAATTGATTCATAAGATGCATGAATTAATTAAAAAGATAAGCATTTTAGAAATATGCGAAACCTTAATGAACGTGAGTTTTATTAATTAAAGAAAAGATAAAAAGACGATTAATTCAAACACAATTCATTTTCTCTCATTCTCACGAATTAAACATGACTTTAAGGGTCATGAATTTCAATCACAATTTACACAATGAACTACACGCATAAACCACCAATATGTCTTACAATGAATACATGTCTCTATCATTTTTCATGTGTTAAATATGACTCTTTTTAAGTCATGTAAGTCAGGTGAGAATAAATATTATATATCAAATAACTGATTTTTTTATATAAATAATCATATAAAATTTTATAAAATTCTACCTTGATCTGCTTGTAAAAAAAATAGAAAAACCCGATCTAACATATATTGAGGCCTGAGAGAAAATTTAAAATAAGGCATTTTTGAAAAAATAGTAATATTTTAGTAAAATTAATATCTTTTTTATTTTTTTTTATTTTTGAGATTCATAATGATTTATTAAATTATTGTAATCAATTTCGTTTGATACTTATTTTTTTAATGATAAAACCAATTCATTTGAGCATTCTTTAATCTTTTAGCCATAATATAGAGAATGCGTTGCCAAAAACTAAGTAAATATAGCTAGATATCAAGTTTCTTATTATGTAAGAGGACTTAAAACTAGTTATCTATACGAGTGATTTTTAAATTAACCAATCATATGATACACATTTTAAATGGATTTTTTTAATTAATTACTGCAACATCCCGATATTTTATATACATTAAATATGTTCTTCACAATAATTTTCTTGAACTATGATATATTCAACAACTTATTTTAGTTGCAAAAGAATTAAAAAAAATTGTAACACTTGTATTTTTAATTAAGTAGAACCTTCAATTTTATTTATTTTAATTATATACTATTTATGATCAATTTGGTGTGATTATAGGACAATCTTCTACGTGATTGTCCTTATGTCTTTGTCTTAGTAAATATATTTTAAATTATCGATTATTGTGTTTATCTATTTTCTAATTTAGGTGGGTTAATTTAGCTTCTTCAAAAAAAAAAAGTTTATCTATTTTATTTAATGTAATAATATGCTAGTTAAATTTACTATCTAAAATATAAATATAATGAATAAATTTGTTATAATATAGATAAGATAATGTGTTTTTTTTTTTAAGGTTATGTG
>Ga0315914_1003001_pt1 | contig 25799 bp, 5 predicted proteins | sample MpolenodulesMG_FD_203920 | JGI IMG/M metagenome (GOLD analysis project Ga0315914, IMG submission 203920) | Medicago polymorpha root nodule microbial communities from Los Angeles, California, United States - elongated nodules | ecosystem: Host-associated > Plants > Roots > Nodule | place: USA... | reverse complement strand
TTTTATGTTTATGATTATGTATTGAATAAATTAATATTGAATAAATAAAATCAAATTTATTTTCTAATTTTGTATTTAATGAATAAATAAATTAGAATAAATATTGAATTAGAATAAAATCAAATTTATTTTAAGTGCATAAATAAATTAGAATATAGCAAATAAATAATTTAGAATAAAGTGAACAAATAATTTAGAATAAAGTAAATAAAATATTTTAGAATAAAGTAAATAACATAATTTGAAAATAGTAAATAAATTTATAAAAAAAAGTAGCCACTTTGCGCCACTTAACTTGCGCCACGTAACTTAACTTGCACATTAGTTTACACTTGCGCTAGTTAACTAGCGCATAGACATTTTGGACATGGCTGCAGGGTACGAGTGTTTAATGCTGGGGGAAGAGCAGAAATCAAAGAAGAAAGATTCAAGAAAGACATGTGCGAGTCCATGGAATAAGTTTTATTTGGGCCCAATACCTTTTAATCCATATACTATTGACACCAAAAATATAGAGAATGCATGTGCCATATGCACCACTCAATCCTTGTACTCTCCAAACTCGTACATAAAATAACGTAAAACGGTGAATAAAACATTTTCAGGACTAAGTTAAACATTTTGTTTTATAGAAGGATCAAATTAAACAATTACTCAAGAATTCATGCACGTATTTATATATAAATTTTCACCCAACAACGAGTTTTACTTTTAAATAATACTCCATGTTATACTAAAAAAATGCAAAACCATTCTAATTATATATATATATATATATATATATATCAATGATTAATTACACATGAATAGAAGACAAGAGTGCAACAAACTACAATGTTAGGCCTTTTTGGATAGTAAAATCAATCCTCGTAAACACAACATTCATGAACCTATGAGTCATGTCAATTTCTGCATGACCCTTTGAACTTTATGTAGAACGCTATGAAGTCTGGATACTCCAAAATGGAGACGTACTTGTATCAGATTTCGACAATTCGTGGATACCCACGAAGTATCAGAATTAATTATTTTAATTTAAAAAAAAAATATTTGATCATATACTTATTAGATACTTCACAGATACACAATGATACTTCTACGATACTTCAAAGATATGTATCCTATAAAAGATGAAGAGTAAAAAAGTGAGACAATGTTGTGAAAATTCAGTGGAAATGTATATGATTCAATTTAATAAGAAAATTTTACTTTTTTTTTATATTTTGATCAGATATATCATTTTTTTTAAATCGTGACTTTTATAATAATATAATAATGAAAAGTAATCAATGCTGGTTTTCTTCAAGTATTTTACATGCATATAAGTTTTAGTATAAAATTTTTGTTAACGTATATTAACCGTTAACTCAACTACCATAATATGTTTTCACAAATAATGCATTCAAGTTCAAAGAGTTTCACCACCCTTGTTATCCCTCTAACCATCATCAAACTTCTCATACTCATTCTCCTCTTCTTCTCCATGAATGAAATTGTTGCTATAATGGGGTTTCCTAACCCCATTGAAGCCCCTCCAACTTCACATGCAACAACTAATACTCCCTCTTTCACACTCCCTTCCACAAACAATTTCAAAGATCCAATAACACATAGTCATAAACACAAGAAGAGTTTCTCGTATGCAATCGTTATACCTTTCGTGTTCGTCGGTGTGATTTTAGCTATTGTGGGAGTTCGGGCATGTTCCATTTAGGTAATGTTCCATTTAGTCCATTTAAGGGTTAGATGCAAGACATGTCTAAAAGACAAATACAAATAGAAACTTTATACATTGATAATATGTAAAAATAAATAAAAATTAAACACATAACAAACTATTAATTACCAAAAACAATAACAAAAAAACACAATAAAACTAGTACATATAATTTCACACGCACGAGCGCACATAAACGCATGCACGCACGCACACACATATATACATATAATTAAGATAACTTATGAATCAAACAGGCTGAACTCTGACCATTAAGTTGTAGACTCTAAATCTTGTTGACGAGTATTGTTATTGTTGTTATGCGTTGTACTGGGCATTTGAATGTTGGGTTGGATTCAAAATATTGAAAATCTATTCCTTATGACCGTTACTTTCAATTTCTGAATCCAAGTTCACAAGGTTTTCTCTTCTCTGTTTTTAAGAGGTTTATTTTTGTATTGAATATTAATATTTTTGTGTTGAACGTTAATCTTTCATTTTCTCTTGTGAATGTTAATGCTTTTGTGTTGTTGAATTAATTGGTAAAAATTGTGTTGATCTTTCATTAATGTTGAATTTATTATATGAATGCATAATAAATTCAACATTAATTGAATAATCAATTTAATAATCATTTATCTATCTATAAGTGGTAATCTATAGTTATGGATGTTGATTTGTTTTCATAAACTACATTGAATAGTTTATGAAAATAAGCTGAAAATAGTTTATGATCATCTCATAACTTGTTTTCACAAGTTCTCTTGACTCCTACAAGTAGTTAGGCTAGTATATGACTTCAAATAAGCCAATGAAAACATATCCATAAAATTTGACGATTTAAACTATCTTTGATCATTCTCATTCTCAGGCGTCATGCAATTTCTTATCATAGTTGTTGTTCTCCTCTATCAGCGGCATTATAGCTAAAATGGAGTTTCCTCGCTCCGTTGTAGCTCCTCCAACTCCATCAGCATCCAACAATTCCCACACCTTGACATTTCCTACCTCAAACGTCAAAGACCCCATCTCCCACAAACACAAGAAGCATTTCCTATGGAAGGTGGTTGCACCATCCTTAGTGGTTGGCCTCATTATTGTAGTTGTTGTGATGGTAGTGAAGAAATATCTTCACCACACTTCCATTGAAGTTCCAACCCCAATTACCCTAGGTTAAGACCAAGAGTCCAACTCTAGCAGCTCTATCAGTACTCCACCATCAACATAGGAAGTATGTATGTTGCAATAACTGTATGTATGTCATACAATGACCATATTTATAAAATTTGATCCTAAAATCCCTCTGCTTTAGTGGCAAAAATATGAGGCCAATACACCTAAAAAACACGGGGCTCCAAATCTCTTGCTTTAGTGGCAGCCCCTTAGACCTATCCCGCTCTTATTCCTAGTGCAGAAGCAGTTGCTGATGGTTATTGATGTGAGTCTGTTATATATATATATATATTATATATATTCCTAAGTAAATACCACCTCTTATATATATTCCTAAGTAAATACCTCCTATATATTCCTGGTTATATCAGGTGGAGGATATGTATGATATCAATAATACTAGTTTATTAGTTTTGGTGATTGTGATGTATTATTATCAGAGCCGTTTTTATGAAAATGGAGGCTCGACTCTCAAATAAAAATAGGTTCTTAGTTAAAATAAAAACACAATTTTTTTTAAAAGAGCAAAAAAATATTATAGTTTTTTATTTTACTTTTTGAGAGAATAATTATAATTTTTTTTTTTTGAAGAAATAATTATAATGTTTGTTGTTAGAGTTTTACTATTTTATACTGGCGAAAAGATGGGCACGTGAGCTAACATTTGAAAATTATTAACGGTGTTCATTTTATAAAATTTTGATTTGAATTAAAACTAAAAATATAAATTTTGGTTGCTTTAAAGTTATAACATATCAAACTGATCATGATTATTTATTTCAATGACACCAACAATATAACAAAAATAAATATTTAATCTAATTTTTTTAATGACCCAACAACAATCTTTATTATAAAAAAAGTTGTTTAAGGGTATAATTGGGATAATAAAAAAGTAAGTATAAATATACTCATCTAATTTGTTACACTTTTTAAATGATAAAAAAAACAGACATATATATTTATGTGTTTGTTACATTTTTTTTAATATTTAAATTTATTCTTATCTATTTGTTACATGTATTGTTTGTATTCAAAATTGAGGGCATTTTTGAAAAGAAAAATCCAACCCAAAAGAGCTGTAAGGGGTAGTTTTCTTTATATATAGTATAGATGACAATTATGTGCCAAAAATTACAAGTGTTCTAAAAAAACATAAAAAAAAGAAGTTATATTTAGTGGAGTTAAACTGAATTGGAAGAAGAAGAGAGTATTTGGGATATATAAACCTCAAATCCATAAAAATTAAGTACAAAAGATTCCCTATTATGCTAGAAAAAATATTAAATAATAAAAAACAAATATCAACCCAACAAGTTCAACATATTCGCATCTTACCACTAGGGCAACGACTTCCATATTGCTATCTTTTTAATGCTACTCATATATCTTAATATTTTCAGTGCATTAAATATATATATATATAAAAAATTGGATCCCAAAATTTTGTAGGTCTAGCTCAACAGTGTTGTTTGCATCTTCCCAAAGACGACCCAAATTATTATACTATGAGGTATCTGGCAGGGTTTTTAACTAATGAAATCAAATATTGAGTATAAAGAATGTATGGCATTCGAAGTACGTTGTTGTTGAGAGACAAAATTATTGATCCACTAGAAGCACGGGTCATATGAAAGGTAATATTTGTAAATAGTTTGGTTGAATGGAAATAAGAGTATAATTCAATTCATAATATTAATTGCCACAAACGTTTGTACTGCCCCATATTAAAATATTTCTTAATATTAATATTCAATTCATAATATTAATTGCCATATTACGGAAAACAAATATAGCGCAAATATGAAAGTAAATACTCTACTTGAATCGAAATAATAGTATAATTCAATTCATAAAATAAATTGCCACAAACGTTTTTACTGTACCATATTAAACAATTTCCATGATATCGACCTTGGTACGATAACATAACATATAAATTTAATGGCATAGTTTATTGAAGAAAATAAAATCCAACATCAGTCAACATAAAAATAGTACCGATATGCAATAACAACAATACTACAAAACAAAGTACTACACATTACGGAAAACTTCTCTGTAGACCATATTTGATGTCACATCAGTATCTTGGTCGTCCTCATCATTGATCAATAACATCACAAGTACTCATACTTTCAATCGCAACCTATGATTTGGTAATCCGGATGCAATAATGGTGTTGAGAAATTCAGGCGTGTGGATGTCGTCCACTGCGTCACCGTCTATGTTTTTATGATAAGGTGTATCATAACTCAAATAATTTTTTTCCTCACGAGGAATCAAATCTAACACATAATTATTAACCTGATCAACAATTGTATTCTTTGGTGCCAATATTGCTCTACTTTGAAAATATTCTGTTTTACTAATGTTTCCTAAACAATAGGTTTGTTTTGTTTTTCACAAAAAATAGGGGACAATTTTTCTTTTGTCTTTAATAAAAAATAGGTTTGTTTTGTTTTTCATAAAAAATAGGGTAATTAGTTTAGTTTAGGTTTCATAAAAAAATATGGGATGATTTTATTTTGTTTTTAATAAAAAAATAGGTTTGTTTTGTTTTCATAAGAAATAGGGTAATTAGTTTGGTTTAGGTTTCATAAAAAAATAGGGGACGATTTTCTTTTGTTTTTAATAAAAAATAGGTTTGTTTTGTTTTTTATAAAAGATAGGGTAAGTAGTTTAGTTTAGGTTTTATAAATAAATAGGGGACGATTTTCATTTGTTTTTAATAAAAAAATAGGTTTGTTTTGTTTTTCATAAAAAATAGGGTAATTAGTTTAGTTTAGGTTTCATAAAAAAATAGGCGACGATTTTCTTTTGTTTTTAATAAAAAATAGGTTCGTTTTGTTTTTCATAAAAAATAGGATAATTAGTTTAGTTTAGGTTTCATAAAAAAATAGGGGATACTTTTCTTTTGTTTTTAATAAAAAAAAATAGGTTTGTTTTGTTTTCATAAAAAATAGGGTGATTAGTTTAGTTTAGGTTTCATAAAAAAATAGGGGACAATTTTCTTTTGTTTTTAATAAAAAAATAGGTTTGTTTATTTTTTTTTTATAAAAAAAATAGGGTAATTAATTTAGTTTAGGTTTCATAAAAAAATAGGGGATAATTTTCTTTTGTTTTTAATAAAAAATAGGTTTGTTTTGTTTTTCATAAAAAGATAGGGTAATTAGTTTAGTTTAGGTTTCATAAAAAAATAGGGGACGATTTTCTTTTGTTTTTAATAAAAAATAGGTTTGTTTTGTTTTTTAATAAAAGGAAATAATAGGAGGATGTGTTTATTTTGCGATCTGTTTAGTAAAATTAAGCAGAAAAATTAGAAGTGGTTTGTTTATTTTGATACAGCGATTTGTTTATTTTGATTTCCATAACAATTAACATTTTGTTTAAATTAAATAGGGTTAATATAATAAAATTAAACAGAGAAATTAGGGTAAATTTAGGGCAAAATTTTGTTTACGGGTTAACTTTAAGTAATAAGAGATGAGGGAATAAAAAAAAAACTTTATTCCAAAGAGAGAAATTAACACAATGAGACGGTGAAGACCGAAGACAATTGTCAATGGTATAATAGAAAAAATACCAACGATATGATAAAGTAATACAATACCGCTGGAAATAAGCCTATCAACTAGGGTTTTGATTATTTCTTTATAAATATTTTGGCTTAAAATTTCTAGACAGTAAATTTCTTGTATTTGTTTCGATATAAATTTTAGGGTAAGAGGTTATTTTGGTCTTTGAATGTGTAAGAAGTTGTCAGATGATCCTTGAGTGTATCAAAATTGCAAAATAGTACTTGATTGTTAGGGGTGTTAGCAGTGCGGTTTAGTTCGGTTTTGAGGTGAAAAGTCATCCGAACCGCAAGATAAAAAAACATGCGGTTTGGTTTGGTTCGGCTGACTTTTAAAATAAAATTCAAACCAAACCAATGTGGTTTGGGTTGTATCGGTTGATGCGGTTTTTTTTGAAGACAATACAATTTTTGTTTCCAATTTAAAATCGAGTTAAAAAGTTAAAACACAACATATTTTCTACAATGATTTCGACAATATTTTTAATTTCATCCAACATTATAATTTTATTTTCACCAAAAAACATATACCAAATTAAAAATGTGGTCAAAAAGTATTTCTATTAGGTAAGAAATGTAAAAGACTGAGATTTATCATTCTCTAAAATTTTAAGTATTACATAAATATATTTTTGAAATAAAAAGTAAAGAAGAAACTTAATAAGAGAAACACACGTCATTGTATAAAAGTTTGGATTATGTTTCTATGAGTATTGGTTTAAGTGACATAGATTTAGTTAATATTTTTCTTATGTTGCGGTTTGATTGGTAAAATAAAAACCGCAAACCGAACCAAACCATGCGGTTGAGTAAAAAAGTGATCCGAATACATCCATACCAAATGCGGTTTTTTGCGGTTTCGGTTTGGATTGGTTCACTTTGCGGTTTTTCTATTAGATTGGTCAGTTTTGAACACTCCTACTTATTATACACTTTGTTAGTCAAAATAATCTCCGCATTAAAATGTTTCGTTAACATTGTTATGTCAGTCCCTAAATAAACTTACTTAGCGTCATATCAATCCCTATAAAAAAAAATGATTATCAACATTGAGGGATTATATTTAAAACATGAATTTTTTTGATTAACAAAGTGCAAAATCAATGACTATTTTAAAGTTTCAATACATTCGGTAATTGTTTTAATTTTCTATTAAAACAATGCTAGTTAAGTGCCTCAATTCCACTTTTCGTCGATTTTCGCACATGTATTGCTCGCACCAAATAGCAATACTCTTAATAGAAAACCGTATAGTAGAACTTCTATCATGCGTGTCCTTAATACTTCCATTTAAAAGAAAATTACATGCTAAAGCAAATACCATTTTAAATTATATGTTAGTGTATAAAAATTATGCAAACTATACACTTTTTTTTTTTTTTTTTAATATTTTCCAATGTATATTTTATTTTTTTTACTTCTAATCATTGCGGTATCAAACACTTAATGTGGGCAACTCTCTCGGTCATTCGAACATGATTTACCACCTCTTCCACTAGATATTAACTTTTCATTCATGTGCGAAGCAAAGAAGTTGCAAGTGGGTTGATGGAGCATAAGTAGAATATCATATTGTCCAAAAACCTATTTGTATCAGGCAACTTGATGACAATATCTGCAAAAAGAATTGTGCAAGTGGTGGTATTGATTGGTTCCATTTCAATACCATATAAAAACTACTATTAACTGGGGAGAATGATTTATTTCAAGCTCTTCCTTAAATAGCAGCATTTCAAGTGGGGCATTCAAATTCAATTGCTGGAGCTCGATCACATGGCCGACCCAGATGGTTAAGGACAATGAAGTGTGAACCGTAGCCTTATATCTCTCTCTCTCTCTCTCTCATTTGTACGATTGAAACTGATGAAACGTATAAGTCGCTATTTAATTTTTTTATGGTAGAGATCGGGGGGATTTATGAAGAGTCTATTAAAAATAGGTACGGAAGACTGAGGTTCTGAGGCCCTTGCTTAGATCGCGATCGAATAAAATCAAATACAATGTAGTTTCGCTCAACAATTTATATCAATTGTTGATTTGAGATCCGGTGGAATTTGGCTCATCTAAAGTGAAATCCTCACTTTAGACACTTTAGAGCTTAAAGTCAACAATATCAATTGTTAATTAACAAATCAAAGGTAGAAATTGTATGTAACAAATCACGAGTTTGTAATATAACAACCCTTAATTTTTTCACTTTACACTTTAGTCATTTTAGAGGATCCAAATCCAAGCGAGTGAGGCCCTCACTTAGATCATGATCACTTTCAGCCAAATACATGCAATTTCACCCAACAATTGATATCAACAGTTGATTCACTACAAGAAAAAAAGCTATCTGCAACCGTTAAAAAAACGGTTTTACGACAATTCAAACCGTCGCAATTTGTTATCTACGACTGTTCGCCTATAGTCGAAGAAATTAGTGTCACTAGACCATTTTGAGACGGTTTAGAAAACGGTCGTTACAACTGCCCGCATGTGCTATTGCGACAATGTGTAACAGTCATAAAGCACTTGCGACCATTTGGACTGTCACAATTCATGAAAAATATTTTCAAAAAGCATATTGCGGTTGTTTTGAACCGTTGCAAGTTGTTGAATTTATTTAAAAAAGTAAAGAAATCAATTTTTTTAATAGAACTTTGAGTAATCATATTTTTATGAAAAAACTAAATTAATTCTTAATAAAAAACAAGAACTAATCCATAAACTAAAATATGAATTTTACATTCATATAAAATGATTCAATAAAACATAAAGTGATACAATAAGGTGTCTTGAGTTTCTAACATGAAAATCTGATCAATTATGTAGATGGTCCTTGACGAGAAAGTTGTGTTGGGTAAATTCAAGAACGTCATGCTGTGTTTGGTAATTCTTAGTCTTCCCGATAAAAATAAATCAAAGATTATATAAGGAAAAAAACTAATTGACACAAATAAGCAAAAAAAAAAGTCACTAAAGTCATGGATTAAAACTTAACGGGTTGGACATTTCCCTGGTTCTTTCAAAGATAATCGGAAAGGTTTGATTCGGGTTTGAACCTACGAAGAAATCAGAACTTTTATGGATAAATCAGATGAAGATTTAAGTTTGGTTGGTCCATGATCTTTTGTGTTTTATCATGTTATTTTACATTGAAGGATTATGTTGTTGGAGTTGTTATATTTAATGTATGTTGTTGAAATTAAATTTTTTGTGTTCTAAATCCTCAAAACCTCAAGTTTTAACACAGTTTGAGATCGGTTCGGATTATCCAAAATATTTTGGGAATAAATTCATATTATATAATTCTGACCAACCCAGAACGTGTGGATTATGGCGTTACAAGTAAGGTTTCGATGGTTTAGGGTGTGATAATTGAACTATAAACATTATACATGTTTCCTTTGATTGATTGTAGTTACAATCTAAGAACGTTTTATGACTATAAATAGTTCTGCGTCCTTCAATATTTTCATTCATTCTTCACTTTTCATTTCTGCTACAAATTTCAATCTTAAATTTAATTTTGAGAGTGAATTATGATATCATGGTCACCCCTCATACTATCCCAAAATTGTTTTCCATATTATGTGAGGATAATACAATTGTCAACATGAATCTTTGTATCAATTACATTATGATTTATGGATTTAAGTAATTTTTTGGTTATATAATCCAAAAAACACTAAAAGAACGTTTAAATTATACCCCTTCCGGTCTCAAATATAAGAAAATATTCTTTTTTTAGGTTCATTGAGTAGTTAATGTATTTGGTCTACATTGTAAAACAGATACATTAATTATTCAATGAACCTAAAAAAAGAATCTTTTCTTATATTTGAGACTGGAGGGAGTATAATTCAAATGAAGTATTTTTGGAATAAGATAAAAAAAAAATTGTCATAAAAATATCTACTCCCTCCGTTTTTAAATATAAGCAAAATTGACTTTTTAGGTTCATTCATTTAATGATGAATGTGGTCCATATTATGAATCACATTCATCATTAAATGAACGAACCTAAAAAGTCAATTTTGCTTATATTTAAAAACGGAGGGAGTATTTTGTCTTGTTGAGCCTGAGATAAAAAGAAATATTGTATCAATTACTCCTTCTGTTCCATTTCATTTCACACTTATTAAGAAAAAGTGTATGAGTGAAAGAGAGAAAAATGGTTTTGAGTGCTCTTATCAACTATTGGTGCATTCTTCTTTATCATAAATGCAAGTAGAATATATTGAATTGAAAGTGGTGAAAGTAGTATTAATTAGTGTTATAATTGGAAAAAAGTAATCAATATTGTATTGAAAAGTGAAACAGATCAATTTTTCTGGGACAATATTTTTTTGCAAATAGCTCAGTTATTATGGAACAGAGAGAGTATATATATTTTTGTCTGGTTGGCCCAATAAGTACCAATAATAAAGTTGATGTTGACAACAGACGACATAACCTAGCTATTCAAGTGTAACTGAAAATTCAAGTATATAGTAAAAAGAGAAGTGTTATTTGAACAACTATACATATTCAAGTGTCTTAGTTGGCTTAGTTTTCAGCATGGATAATAATAATATGATAGATGATGATGTTGTTATTAACCATTGAACAGTCTTTTCTTTATGTCCAGATTCTTCTTCATTGCACTTAACTACCCTAGGAAGTATATAGTTGATCCTACTACCCTAGCACTTTTGCTTTTTCACTATACAAATGTTTTAAGGTATTATTTAAGAAATCTAAAAAAAAAAGTATTAAAAATACAAATCAAAAGTTATAATTACACAATTTTTTAGGTAAAAGTTTGTAACTATAATTGTTTAAACAATGCAATAAAAGTATCCATAATAATGATATTCATTTTTGTGTATTTAAATGAGTCTCACATATACACATCACTCTGTTTATCCTCCAATCGAGCAACTCACACAAATTTCAAATTTCTTAAATAAGACTCGTTAATTATCTATCAATAACTTTATATCATTACATTTTAATATTTTAATATTCAACAAGGTTGGACCTATTTAAAATTGAAATGCGACCTTTGTCCCATTAAATAAACATATTTTTTCCCCAATGAAGATACCTTATAGGTACCAAGTCTCAAAATGATGAGATCCCCATTGAAGATGGTCTAATGGTATTTGTTAGCATTTTCCTACTTAAGTGAGACCTTTGTCCCATCAAACACTTATAAAAAAAATTGCCATCAGATTTTAGTCATTATTAAGTTAAAAGTAACTACTTTTGCATTATTGAAATTGTTTCTAGTTTATTTGAAGTTCTAAATTGCTCCGATTATGGGATTGTTAGGCTGTAATCATATTTTTGTGACGCCATACAAATTAAAGATTAAAAAAACAAACATAGGCAACCTTTTTTCAGGGTTTTTATTAATTCTTCTCTTTGTGTACTATTGTTTTATCCCTTTTGGTACCCTAAGCAAATAGACCATTTCAGAAAGCATTCTCATCTCTTAACCAATACAGGAAAGCTAGGGAGTTCTACTCCAGCAAGAGAGAGAGAGAACAAAACAAAAATGGGAAGAGGGAGAGTTGAACTAAAGAGAATAGAGAACAAAATTAATAGACAAGTCACTTTTGCTAAGAGGAGAAATGGTGTACTCAAGAAGGCTTATGAGCTTTCAGTTCTTTGTGATGCTGAAGTTGCCCTTATCATCTTCTCTAGCCGTGGCAAACTCTATGAATTCAATAGCACCTCCTGGTAACTCTTCTTTTATATCACTTCCTTTGTGTATCTAATTATGTGTTTCTTGTGGTTGGAATGTGTGGTGCAAACATATAGATAATGTTTCGAGTTTGAAAATAATTCGGAGTTTAACTATAGGAGAGACACCGTTAATTCGGAGTTTAACCGAAAGGTAATTTATTTATTTTTTTAAAGAACCGAAAGATAAATAAATATGACAAATAATTATTTCAATTAAGATTCTTTCTGATTTTTTTTTGTGTGCAAATCCTTATGTTAATATTATTTCTGATTTTTTTTTTCATAAACAAAGGGAATTTTTATAAATCAAAACAACAGTTTGCATAAACATGAGTTCTCAGCAGTTTGCATATGCAAGCTTTGAAAAAAGGGGTCCATTTTGTTTTAAAATATATATGTGAATAATTTATTTTTATTGCCCAGATTTGTTGCAAGTGTAAAGTCGATCTTTGATTTCTACTCTCTTTAAACATGTTCCAGATTCGTACAAAAAAAAAACATGTTCCAAATTAATTAAATCAACAATAAACTAGTTTTCTCATTTTATTTACCCCATCATCATGTGAAGATCTGAAACTCCACATGTAGTTGAAATTTTTTCTATTCAGTTTTTGTTTTGAAATTTTTTCTCTATTCAGTTTTTATTTCAAGATAGGTCCTTCACTAGGGCAACATCATATTTCCAGAATGTAAAAAAGTGTAAAACTAAAAAAAAAAAAAAAAAACTCAAAGTCTGTTAAAACGTGTTTAAATTGGGTTATTTTACATTAATGATAATTAAACCATGAACTAGCCCTAACAATAATCAGATATATTTGCAATTTTTTTTATATTTTGGATTTTTGTCCTACATACATGCATCTGATATATATCGAGTATTACCAGACTAGGCTAGGATTTACTGCTGTGATTTGGTGTCAGAGACGGGATGTTTGATTTGCAAACCTGATTTTACTTTGCGTTTGCATTGCAATTTAAGGATGGTTCCAAGAGAGAAAGAGAAAAATGGCATCTTTTGCTTCTAAAAAGCCTGTAAATCAACCTATATCCTTAAAACCATTGGGGAATAGCTAGTTTGATTCAGATTTTTTTTTTCCTGACCCTATTTGCAAATTTTTTTTTAAGTCTGACACCCTTTGAAATCTTTTTTTTAAAATGACCCACTTTCATTTTTGATTTTTTTTTTCAAAGGGGGTCAGACTTGAATTTTTTTCAAAGGGAGTCAAAAAAAAAAAATTCTTTGATTCACAACATATACCAAAAAATAAAACATTAATTGCTCATCTTTTATATCTGCAGAAACTTATGTCATAGAAAACATTTGTTTATCTACCAAAAGTAAATCAAAAACATTTGTTTTTGTCTTTTATTGAAAAATAACTATTGGTTAATAACTTTTTAATGAAATGAAATTTTGTCCAAAAAAGATAAATTCATGAAATTTGATCCTATCTTATCTAGTTGATTATTTCACATATATCAATGCACAATTTTAATATTTAATATCTTTAACTATCTATAAGTAAAAATTATAAAAATTGATATTTTAAAAACAAATCCAACATCTTATATGCTATTATTGATTTTTTTTTGGTACAAATTATTTGTCTTTTTATCTTAATAGAATATATGATCAAAATATGTTATGTGAATAATATACATGGTCAAACTATATCACATAATATAGGACGAAAAAAGTAATAATCAAACAAAAACTATGTCATCCAATGAGGTTGGCTAGGTGAATGTGTATTCGATCTGCAAATAAAGAAAATAGTAATAAATCTCTACTTCCATTGGTGTAAAAATAGGAAAAATGTTTGGTGTATATCCTTCGAGTATATACATCTTGAGAGAGAGAAAGAAGTATAATGGTATAATATATAGATATAATAAGTTGATGACGTGATTAAGATAAGGATAGTTAAAGAGAAAACGATATATTGATTGAGTGTTTGAAAATAAATGATATACAATTATTATTGTTGTTTTTCATAAGAAAAAACTTCATTGAGAGGAGTACAAGAGGTTTTCAAGGGAAAAGGTCTCAAGGTTATATATTTTTATGTATATGTATGTACCCACAATATAAAACCATGTTTATTTTGGTCTTTTTAGGAGGTGGGATGTGTTTGTAATATTTCATTTCAAAAGTATTCAACATTATGTTTTAGAGTAGAGTAGAAGGGTCACATGTAATCTACGTAGACGACACTTTAAAAATCATTTAAAATTTGGATGAGACCAATCTAATACTTCGATTATTAAGTAGAAGTTTATGGTCTTCCATTTATTATAATTATAATACTTACAATTGAGAGACAATGACTTGAATTGACTAGACAAAAACAACGGACAAATGATATAAATTAATTTAGTTTAACGGCACTATTGAATCACATCTCATTATTTCAGTTGTGTGAATAGCAAGTCATACCATGAACTTCTATTTACAGGTTTCCTTTACAAATCAATATCATTAATCTCATAGAGTCTTTCCTTGTATCATATAGCATGATGAAAACATTGGAGAAATACCACAAGTACAGTTATAATGAACTGGAGACCAACCAACCATCCAATGATACTCTGGTAAATCTTCAGCTATTACATGATATATATAATTTTATTACTTTTTAATACTTATGTGGATAATGTTTTTCATAAATTTTATTAACTGATCTCTGCTTCATGATGATGTAATAACAAATGTGTCACCTGGCAGAATTACCAAGAATATGTGAGATTAAAAGCACATGTAGAAATCTTACAACGTTCACAAAGGTAATTGATACTAGACCCAATGAAAAATGCACTTGGATTCTGCTTACTTTGATCTGTTGAGGGTTTTGATAAATGCTTAACTAATTTGAGTGGATAAATGTTTCTAAATGCTTTAGGAACCTTCTTGGGGAAGATATTGCACAAATGAATACAGGTGAGCTCGAGCAACTTGAAAATCATTTGGAGGAAGCACTTAAGAATATACAATCGACAAAGGTAACATTGCTCAACGTCAATTATCAGTTCTGAGTTAAAAGTGGTGTTATTTGAACAACAAAAAATTGACAACCGTATTCAATATCGTATAAAAATATATGACTTATCATTGTTGATGATACTTTGAGAGAGACGAATGACATTTTTTTATCAACTTTGGATAGATTTTAACATGTTGGAATTTTTCAGACTCAATTCATGCTTGATCAACTCAATGATCTTCACAATCGGGTATGTGTTTATTTCTTTTGTGAAAAGTGTTATCAATACACGCTTTAACATACATTTTTCAATACACATGTTTTAATTGGGTTTAAATCTACGTCGGTCTCATCAAAATTATGTGAGTCACACATAAATTTGATAAAACTCACATAAATTTTAATAAATAAATGAATGAGTGTTGAAAATTGTGTTAAAGAATGTGTTGTTATCAATATTCTTCTTTTTTTATTGGTTGAAAGCGAAAAAATTGCTGACGACTATGTAGACCACAACCAGAATATCGTTAACAAGTCGCAGCCTAATGTTTAAACAACACTTTTTTTTTCTTTTTACAAATGATTTGTGTAACTCTTGACTAATACCGAATCAATGCAGGAAACGGTGCTTGTTGAAACAAATAACGATCTGAGAAGTAAGGTAAAAATTATTTCGAAACCAAATACAGATCTTATATTTCCAATTGAAATTTAGGTACAAGTTGGTTTTTCTTACGGTAATTTAGGTACAAGTTGTAGTAATGCATAACTATTGTAAGTATAATTCTCCATCAACGAATTTTTTTTAAAATTCTTATTTGCTTGGATTAGTATTCTTACTTATTGGACATGGATTCTCACTCTGAAATGGGCCCACCATGTTTATAGACCTAAAACAAACTTTTAAATTGATGACTTTTGTTTTTGTGGGGATTTTAAATTGATGACTTTATAAAGTACGAAGGGAAATGTTAACTTGTATCCTTAGGGCATAAGTTAAGAATCCAAATGTAGAAAATTTTTCTTGAAACTTGTGCATTCAATATCTTAAAAATTACAAAAGTTATGTTTTCAATATAAAATTTATTTTTAATTTCTATTTTAAGCTCTTTAACTTGTGCCCTTAGGGCACAAGATAACATGACCCATACTAAAATGAAAAAATTATGGAAAGGTGAATTCAATAATATGGTCTACGTATGTATGTCACTTATTTGTCCATGAAAGTTTTTTGTTTTTGTTACATTTGTCCAAAAAAGTTGATTTTGCTTTTTTATTTTTTACTAATTGTTTTGGTGGGAAAGGTTTATCCTTGAATTATTTTGACAAAGATTCATCCTTGAATTTATGTTCCAATGTGAAATTAACGCTACAATGTTTTGACAAAGATTTATCCTTGAATTTTATAATTTAAAATTACATTAGCTATGGTACAAATTGGATTTGAGCTAATGACCCAATGATTTGGTGCTAAGCTCTCAACGACTAATACTATTGGCACATTGCAAAACAATAAATTAAGCTTCTGATGAAAATTGTATGTTGAAACAGTTAGAAGAAACCGATAACTTACAAGTTCCAGGTAGAATATTGGCTTTGGAAGCTGGTGGATCTAATTTCCATCACGCACAATTTCATTCTCCTCCTCAATCAGATAGGTTTTTGCACCATGTGGGAGTAAATTCCAACTTGCAAATTGGGTAAAGTCAAACTACTCATAAAATTATCTAATATTTTTACGAAATATAAGGTTTTTATGAGTTTAATTTGTATATAACGTAATATAGTCTATAAATCACAATTAATCATACATGTAGTTATGAACGAATGATTTAATAGTTGTGATTGATTGACGATATAAATTTTTATATGTTGTATGTAAATTAAACTTGTTGAAATGTTTTTATTTTTCTTCTTTTATGGTAATATGGCTAATAGTAAATGTTTTATTGATTTTATATATGCAGATACAATCCGATGGGTTCTGCTGATGGAGCTTCATCCTTAAGAATGAATGGATTCGACGCTATGACGTGGATGCTCTAATGACATTGAATTTTCACACTATAAAGATTATAAAGAAATGGTAACGAATGTCCTAGCATTATTTATCAATGTTTACATAAATAAAAATGGCAAGTAGTATTGTCATAAAAACTCCTGAACCAACAATTAACGTTGCATATTCGTATATTTGATAAATTTATTCAAAACTTGTAAGCTTTTTATTTGTGAGAATGAGATAAGTATACTGCATATATGCTGCTAATAGCATTGGATTAAGGTTCTAAGTCTATATTCACCCTTTTCCAAATTATCTTTCTGGTCAAAGGAATAAATATGTGTAATTATTTCTTCTTTTTAATAAAGATACAAACGGACTTTAGGCCACGTTTTTTATTTTTTGCCCTATCATGATAGGGAATTCACCTTTGTCCGAGAGTAATACTCACTTGGACATAAATTTAAATAAAAATATTTGAGCACGTACATAAAATTAAAAAAGAATAAAATTAAAAGATATTAATTAACATGAATAAAAATTATTTTTGTTTATTTTATGTGAATGTGTTTCAATAATATATACAGTTGTATCTATGAAAGATCTTCTCTTCGTTCATGTGATATTTTTTTTTTGAGAGATCGTCCGTGTGACATATATATGTTAGGCTGGGCCTTTTTTGGTTTATCTTCTATGCCCAAACTTAGGACTAGCTAAGAATCTTTATGAAGATAAAAAAGTAACAAAAGTGCTATTCATCCTTCAATGGATGTTAAGTCCACTGAATTGTGGAGAGTATAGATATTCTCCAATATTAAGTTGGATTGACCATTGAATTTTGCCAAATGGAAGATTAACTACCCCTCCCATTATTCTTATGTTGAATTTCAAGTATCATTAGACAAAAGTATATTCCTCGTCAGTCATTGTCCGTGTAATTTATACAACTTCATGTATCTAAGAACATTTGGGTAAACAATTTTAAATGATTTTGAATATCATCTTAAAAGTTAGTTATATGATACTGATTTAGTTTTAACATTGCAATCTTACAAGTTATCTTAAAAGATGTTGTTGCTCAAAATATATATTTATACATTCGATAGTTCTGAAACCTGAACAATGAAGTACTTTACAACAACTTCAATAAACAGATCCACATCTATGGTTAAGAGTTTGTTTCACCTCCTAAACTACAGTCTTAAATGCAGATGAAAAAAATTCGAATTGATGCTTCATTGATTTAATTTTTCATTTTATATTGAATTCTTGAGGTTTCTTATCAAGATTCGGTTGGATCACACTTCTTTTTCATTTATTTATTAATGTTAGTGTTTTTTTCTATCATGTTCCTGTTTATTAGGTTTTTATATTAAATTTAATTCATCCTTACAAAATCAGATTGTAAGGTCAACACGTTGATTTAGGTGGCGAGAGCCCGAATTGATAAACTCTCATACCATATTTCATTTTTATATTGAATGAATTCAACTTTAAAAATAAGTTTGTAATGAGAAAAGTGTCACTTTTTATAAACTCATTTTAAAATTTATCTTTTTTCTATATGTAGAACTTAAATTTTTCCCTATAGTTGTACACTTGTACTCGATTAGGTTACTAGAATAAATGAGTGAGAGATGTATCATTTCAAATATCCAAAAGGTTAACATATGCATTTTTGCCCCTTTTAAATTTTCAATTCAATTTTGTTACACGGTCAATGAAGAAAAAAAAAATACAGTATCATATCAACAAATCACAATGAAAAATTTGTATGACTTTACAATACTCCCCATTGAAGTCAATCATTTTGAACATTTTTTTTAGGGATCATTTCGAGCAATTTAATGATTATGATTGATTAATTTGATAGTATAAAAATATTTATTGATAGTGTATATGAATTAAATTATCCTTAACTTTTATCTAATGTTATTTTGATAATCTATCTTTTAAAAAATAATTTAACTTTTATGTTTTGAAATGAGTCAAGATTTAAACTTTAATGGACTCGAGTGGGACTGACAGCAACTTCTTTTACTGGAAAAAAAAAATACTAAATTAAATATAAAATGTGTATAACTTTACAATAATTAAAAAATAAATAAAAAATTCTAATTACAATGGCTGTAAACAATTTTTTAGTCGAATGTAAAACATTCATTTTTCTTATAGGTTGGATTGCCTCCCAACATTATCCTTTATAATGTATGATCCATATACTTTCTTTGACTTGTTCCTTTACACAGTATATTTTCCCTATCTTTTAAGAATATCGTTATGATTTGATTGCGAGGCACAAAGTTAATCCAATCACTACAGAAGATGGATGAATATATATCTCATCCTCTTTGGCTTACTGCTTACATATACTCAGATGAGGAAAGAATCAATTCATGTGCCCATCGAATCTGTTAACTTGGAGTAGGGAGAAATCGGAGAATACTTGGTGTGATATTATGTAGGCTAAATTACACTGGAGTATTTTAAGTTTGAGGTTTGTAATAAATTAGTTTTTTAAGTTATTTTTGTCACATATAAGTTCTTTATGTTTGAGGTTTGTAACAGATTGGTTATTTTAGTCACACATAACTCATTTAAGTTTGTAAACATTTTCAATTTAGTCATTCTGACACATCATCGTTTTTATAATGTTTGGTTAACAGAAGGACTAAATCGAAAATGTTTATAAACTTAAATGTGACCAAAATAACTTAAAGTACCAATATATTATAAATTTCAAACTTAAAGGACCCCAATGTAATTTAGCCTATTACGTAGCTTAGTTGTTTTTCTAAAGTATATAATGTTACAGACGGCAGAGAAAATTAATTGTTCACTTTTTCCTTTTTATTTGATGGAAAAAGAAAGATTAGATAGAGTTGATAATTAATAATAATAATAAAAAAGTTAGTTATAGTTGCACAATGGTTGGATCTTCTGCTCATATATGTGGTGATTTCGATAAGTCCGAAATTATGTAATAAAATGGTTACATAAAATTTAATTGTAAATCCTTGATCGCAGAACATTGTTTTGTACACGCCTTTACCCATTCCTAATGACATTTGACATGAGTTATCTATGGATTTCGTGTTGGGTTTGCCTCGTACCCAGCGAGGTGTGGATTCTGTGTTTGTGGTTGTGGACCGATTCTCCAAGATGTCCCATTTCATTGTCTGCAAAAAGACTGCGGATGCATCCAACATAGCCAAATTGTTTTTCGGGGAGGTTGTGCGCCTTCACGGGGTTCCTACATCTTTTACCTCCGACAGAGAGACAAAATTCCTCAGTCGTTCTTGTATTACTCTGTGGAAATTATTTGGAACATCACCGAACAGGAGTTCTACCGCTCACCCCCAGACTGATGGACAAACTGAGGTCATAAACAGGACTTTGGGAAATATGATTTGAAGTGTTTGTGGTGACAAACCGAAACAGTTGGACTTGGCCTTACCTCAAGTTGAATTTGCTTATTACAGCACTGTGCATTCTGCTACCAGAAAAACACCTTTTGTACTTGTTTACACTTCTGTCCCTAGGCATGTGGTTGATTTGATTAAGTTGTCTAAAGCTCCTGAAGCTAGTGTAGCTGCTGAAAAGATGGTTGAAGAGATTATGACTCAGAAAGATTCTGTCAAGGTCAAGTTAGAAGCTACCGGGTTGAAAAATAAAGTTGTTGCAGATAAACGGTGAAGACTCAAGATTTTCAATGTGGGTGATGATGTGATGGCGTTCATGCGAAAAGAGAGATTTCCAGTTGGTACCTACAACAAGCTACAACCCCGCAAGTATGGTTCATTCAAAGTGTCTCGCAAGATCAATGATAATGCATACGTGGTAGCACTTCCAGATTCTATGAACATTTCCAACACTTTCAAGGTGGCAGACATATATGAAAACCATGCAGATGAGATCCTTTATCAAGATGAGAACTCGGGGTCGAGTTATTTATAGATGGAGGAGACTGATGTTGACAAGCTAGCAGCGCGAATCGAAGACGAAGTGGCGCGTAAGAAAGGTTCAGTCGGAACAGTGCATCTTTTGCATCCAGTGTCGGATTGACCCAAATTATACCTTTTCGGAAAGCCCCGGACCTCACGAGCAAAACTCATTGCCTTGCCAAGCTTTAGGGGTTATTTTAGTCATTTGAGGTCGTCTGAAGGCCCGAAACTGCCTTTTAATATTTCAGAATTTTCTAGAACTTTCTATTTTGTTTCGTTTTGTTATTTTTCGGCTCATACGAGTTTGTTATTTCTTTTAGTATTTAAACAAAATTTATGCAGCCTAAGAGACACACTTTTGATTCAATAAAAATATTCGAGACTTTTCTCTCAATTCTGGTGGATTCCGGAAACCCTTATTTGATAGGTTTGTCGCTTGCAACATGTCTGTTTATCTTTTAGGTTTAACGTTTGCTAACCCTTGCTTCCGTTTTGCGTCACTTTGTACAACCCAAAACACGTCTATTATTTGATTCACTTTCATCAATTATCCTCTAACTAAATGTTTTTTGGTAGACATATCAACATAAAATATTCACACACGCAAAGAGAAAATTTCATGTTAGATCTTAAGTGACCACAAAAAATATTCATCCTAACAATTTTAACATTGCAAATTGAGGTGGACCTATATCTCTCTCTCTTATATCTCCACCCTCCCACTTTCATTTTTTACCCTTAAAATATACTACCTCCGGAAATTAAGAAAGTTGATAGAAATATTAAATTTGTATATAATTACTAGGTTTAAACGTGTCATTAGTCCATGCACTTTCACCATATTTTGGTATTGGTCCTTGCACTTTTTTTTGTTTGGTTTCAGTCCTTGCACTTTGTAAAAAACTTGGCATTGATCCCTCTGTTAACTTTCTGTTAAAAAAAAAAAAGCAAAACTAACGGAGTGCCACGTGGACCAATCATTTCATGCCACGTGGCACACAAAAAACATAATTTCATAATTAAAATAAATCAAATAAAAGAATTGATTTTTAATTAATTTTATTAATATTATCAATTAAAAAGAAAAGGGAGATGGGAAGCAAATGAAAAACGTCAGTTTTGAGAAAGGAAGAAGAAACGGATTTTCGTGATTCAACTACTCTAACATTGCGATTAGATTTCAACCTTCATCCATCACATTTCGATTTCGTCTTCCATCAATAAAATTGATTTCGACCTCCATCATTCAATTCATGTTTAGTTTTTGTTTCTGTTTCCATTACCGTTCGCGATTTCTATTTCCGATGGCGTTTCCATCATCGTTGGAAGCATTACTACCACTAAATTGTCGTTTCTGCAAAATCGTTTTTGTTCTTTTGTTGTTTAATGGTTCAATTTATGTTTGTTTTCTGTAGCTGTAACTTTCACCTTTCTGCTATTTCAATTTCTGTTAAATGTTTTAATTTCTATTATAGTTTGGAAGCATTCCTACCATTGAATTTTCCGATTTAGAAGAAAGGGAACAAAAGAAAGGTGAAACCTACGATTGAACCATTAACTCACTGACACAACCATACTTTGTTAGATTCGAATAAGAAGAAATTTTGTTGTTTATGTGCCACGTGGCGTGAAATGATTGGGCCATGTGGCATTCCGTTAGTTTTGCTTCTTTTTTTTAACAGAAAGTTAACAGAGGGACCAATGCCAATATCTTTACAAAGTGCAGGGACTGAAACCAAACAAAAAAAAGTGCATGGACCAATACCAAAATATGGTGAAAGTGCAAGGATCAATGACACATTTAAGCATAATTACTATTGTTGTTCCAGTTTTATCTTTAAGAGAGATTTAGTTTATGTTTTCAACATAATATTGATTGTTGATTGAAGAAAATTATGGAAAATAAATAAGGGTATGTTGATAAAGAAATAATTAATTTAATTGAAAATAACAAAATAGTCTTATAAAAAGAGACAATTTTTTTCTTCCAAAAGGGTATAATTAGGAACGGAGATAGTATAGTTTTTTTTATTTTATTTCTAATTATATATCTTAAAAGGGTTTTTCTATCATGTGCAAATTTGCACATGTTAAGAAATTTAAAGTAGTAAGTTTGCATTGGAACTTGAATGTTTTATATTAAATACTCCCTCCGTCCCAAATTGTATGTTGCTTTAGAGAAAAAATTTGTCCCAAATTATATGTCGCTTTACAATACCAATGCAACATTAATGTTACTTTTCCTATTATAACCTTAACTATTTATTACTCTCTCTTCTTTCAATTCTTTCATTTATCTTTCCCATATTATTTATTAAGGACAATTTTGTAAAACAACTCATAATATCTTTTTTCCACACAATATTAATTGCATTTCTTAATATGTGTGAAATGCCCAAAACGTCATACATTTTAGGACAGAGGGAGTATATAACTTTTTATTAAATAGTTATAATTTTTCAATAAAAAGTTGCTAATTTTAGTTTCTTTAACATGTGCAATGTTGCACATGCTAGACAAACCCATCTTAAAATTAAGACAGTTTCATACATGTAATAAAAGAAACTCAATTGCATTGATTGTTATACTTTTATTTATGTTCAACAATCATTATGTACCTGAATGAATACATATTAGTACTATTCGAACATATATATATATATGTGTGAAAATGTATAAATTCATATGGTTGTGTAACTACAAGTTAAATGGAATTAGAGGCCACACTTTTGGTTTTAGTAGGGATTCACTGAGACAAGTAGGTCTCACCCCAATTTCATTTTATTTTTGGACAGGTAAAGGTTGTTGTGGATTCAAAGATTGGCTCTTGAAGAATAGATTTTAAGATTAATTTTATATTCTTTCAAAAAAAGATTAATTTTATATTGTCATCACACTTTACTATATTCTATTAAGGTAAGGATTAGAATTTCCCCTATGATTTGACTCTATATATAATTTTAATTATCAAGTATCAAATTATAATGTTTTATATGATATTTTAGAAAATTATACAGGATGTTACATTTTTTTTTACCAGAAATATAATTATTGTTAAAAGTGACTAATTTGACAGATACATGATATGACCAAAAATTAAGGTGTTTACTTTTAACATTTTTATTTTGTGAAACTATTATAACTATTTTATTTTTCCACTAAATAAAAATTTGGACGGCCACTAATTTTATCCATTGATGACAAGATAAAGTTCTTCAAACTTTCAAGGAGGTGTTTTACTCTGCACTGCAGAACAAGCATATAATGAAATAAAGCTGAACTGCTTGAGAGATGTCAATAGTGGAGGATAGTACAGAGGCCCATTACAAAATTGCTAGATTACTCGAATTTGCTTTAGGAAAGAGGAAATTAGTAAAACTAGAGATATATGATATGATGATATGATTTGGTAGATCTTGTTTAGTGTTAATAAGCAAGAGTGAATATGAGAGGGAATCCACGGGAAGAGGAGTATAATTTATTGTAGTAAAAAATATCATACCTAAGTCATGCGAACATGAAAATATTGATAACAAGACAACATGTTGTTTATACCTCTCCAATAAATTGGTCTTAGTTTTCTCCTTTCCATTTTCTTTAATGAGGGGAACATAAACAATTCACTCGAAAGGGATAACAACATGTTGTCTTGTTATCAATAAACAAGTTGTTTCTCGCTTTTCAGTACGTCGGTCCTTGTTTTCTTTTTTCTATTTTCTTTATTAAGGGAGTGGTTTTGAGTTATTAAATTTTGACTCGATATCATCATCCTTTGTATTTTTCTCTCCATTTCAATCTAAATAAGTGATTCTCACATATATTTAGGTTTTTTTATCATGATTTCGTCGACTGAGTGCAACGTTGTATTGTTCGTCGTCTTGTGCAATGTTGTTTGATTTTCAGTTTTGTTGCGGTGTTCATTTGATTTCTATTAAAAGATATATACTTATTCTGAAATCTCTTTAAATAACACCTACTGACCTACACCCCTCTAATTATAAAAAAGCCCTCCCTCCTCTGCATAGACTGCATTCATTATAAAAATTGCATCGCTTACATCTCGTCCAATCAGTCACTATATGACACAATTATATTTTTTTTATTTAATTTAGAAATGTAATATCACACACACATCTGATATGTGCAATTTGAAATGTATGTGTTAGAAATTAAATCAAGAAGTATTTAGAAGAGTGTAGAAGCTTGACATTACTCTTAGTTATTAAGTAAATCTATTAGACCAAACTAATGGTAGTAGCACCGCCTTATCAGCCTCTAATAGCTATTAGTAACTTACTTGTCCATTAAGTTTACTTAGCAATTAAGAGTTGTATAAAGAGCAACACATGGATACTAGTTGTTTTATGGTTGTATAATTACTTGGAAGCTAAGTATGCTTAGCCATGAATAGTCTTAGTATTTTGCCCATAAAAGGTCATCCTTGTACCATTGTAATATATCAAGTTTTATGAATGAAATATAGTGTTGAAGAGAAATTTTCTCCTCTGTTCTCTCCCTATCAAGTGTGTTTGTGTTATTTGTTTATGTCCCATTGATATCAATTGGTATCAGAGCAGGTCAGATCCTGCAAGTGTCAGTGTCAAAAATAGTTTGAGTGTGTGAGGAACAAAAGAGTTCTCACTGTGTCGAAGTTATTGTGAGCATATTTTGAGAGATATGGCAAACA
>Ga0315914_1003000_pt1 | contig 25806 bp, 17 predicted proteins | sample MpolenodulesMG_FD_203920 | JGI IMG/M metagenome (GOLD analysis project Ga0315914, IMG submission 203920) | Medicago polymorpha root nodule microbial communities from Los Angeles, California, United States - elongated nodules | ecosystem: Host-associated > Plants > Roots > Nodule | place: USA... | reverse complement strand
TAAATATTAAATAAACATAAATTCTTTTTGTCATTTCATATATAGTTATGATAACTCAACACAAAATTTCAAACACAATACAGACACCACCGTATAGAATACGTATTATTTGTTTTTTCCCTTCTCTCTGTCTTCTCTCCCTCCCATACCGCTTCCTTTCTCTCTCATCTCCCACCCACCAATCATCCACCACTCATCTCCCTGACCACTGGTGACCGTCGTTGCTTCACCATCTAATCTTTCTTCTACGATCTTCGTTCACCACCATAACCACCATTCTCGGATCACCATCGTCATCCCTCTCCTTAGATCCAAGTTCACAAAACCACCACCACCACCCACCAAACTAATTGACATATCCATTTCTCACCCACCGCCACCACTGTCATAATCGTCCTCACTACCAGTATTTCTCTCCACAACCACCGTCGCCTAAGCTCTAGCCCTCACATCCATCTTCATCAACATCATCAGCGGCCACCCTTTCATCTTCCGTTTAGATCTAGACCTCCACCTCCGCGGCATTATCACCACCACCTTTGTCGTCTTCTTTCTTTCATTCTAGATCTCGTATTCATCTATTGTTCTTTGATTCCATTTGTGTTTATATGATTAACTGAGACGGTGGTGGTTGTTGATAACAATGGTGGTTGTGATGAGGACGATGGGAGCTAATGGTGGTAGGGAGAAGGATGGTGGAAGAATGGCGAAAGAAAAGCACACACAAAGAAGAGAGGAAGAATGGGATCTGATGTATTTACAAAACTGCCCCTGCTACAAATTATCCATGGTATCTGTATTGTGTCAAAAAATTTGTGTTTAGTTATCATTTATCTTTCATATATATATATGGTAGAAGTAAGGTTATCTTTATTACAAAAATTTACTCAAAAAATTAGACATGCTAGCATCACACAATTTCCTTTTATATCAATGTCTATCGATTGTCATTTCATAGGTGCATATGTGATTCTTCTTCTCTTGTTGCATTTCATCATGTATATTCCTTGGTTGCTTATTTCCTTCAAGATAATCCAGATGCTCCTGTTCCTTCTCCATGGATACAGATATACGATGTTTAGGTATATCTCATATTTAGTTTTTTACTTTTCATATGTTTTGCATCGTTAAAATCCAACTAATCAATGTATTTTATTTATTTATTTTTTTGAATTTTTCCTTATGATAGAGATGGTTAATTTTCTTTAAGCACATCGAGAATGGATTCTTGATATATTAGGTCGCTGGTCAATATTCGAAGGGGGATTTTATGGTACAATTATTGTTATTATGCAACTATAGATGTTCCTAATATCTGTCGAATGATAACAAATATTCAACATTCAAATGGTCTTTCAAGTGTTTATCATTTTCACATTACTTGTTGTGTTGATATCATTATTCATTGTATTGTGGAGCAACCAGTGTTTCGATGGTTGTTATGCAATTGTATTGTTGGATAACAAGTAACAATTGTTTATGCTTGTTATTCAATGTATATGACAATGGCATAACAAGCATCGAAACACTAGTTGCTCCACAATACAGTGAATAATGATATTGACACAACAAGTAATGCGAAAATGATTAACACTTGAAAGACCATTTGAATGTTAAATATTTTTTTTATCATTCGACATATATCAGGAACATCTACAATTGCAGAATAAGAAGAATTGTCCCATAAAATTCCCCTTTAAATATTGACCAGTGACCTAAAATCATATATCAAGAATCCATTCTCACTGTGCTTGTGGAAAATTAGCCATGCCTATGATAAGGAAAAATTAAACAAATAAATAAATAAAAATATATTGATTAGTTTGATTTTAACCCTGTAAACATGTGACAAATAAAAAACTAAATATGAGATATGAGTTTTTGTTTTCACAAATCTGGTATATGAGAGAGATATACCTCAACATCGTATATCTATCTCCATGGGGAAGGAACGAGAGCATCTAGGTTATCTTGAAGGAAATTGAGCAACAAACGAATATCGATGATGAAATGTAACAAGAAAAGAAGAATCATACATGCATCTAAGATATGACAATTGAGACCTTAAAGTAAATTGTGTGTTGCTAGCATATCTACTGTTAAAATGTGTATTGCGCATTCCTCCTTTTATATTATGGATAGTGTTACATTGAGAATATATACTGTTTGTACCAATTAGTTTTTCAAAAAAGGGATTTTGCTAGCATATCTACTGTTTTTATGCGAACTCCCTATTTAATTGTTTCTACTAGACAATTACCTTTACTTAGATAAAAACAATTAAATAGAGAGTTCGCATAAGAGTTTATTTTCAAGAAAATAAAGCATAATTCAACAGAATAATAGAAGACGATGATTAGGATTTCTTGAATCCACTTTATGTTCCGGTTGTGTCAAACTAGGTTCTAATCCGATTAGCAATTAAAGGTATGATGAGATACTATGTTCATGACATTTAGAAAAATAGTCCTATTCCAGTTATGGTTCAAGGTCCCATTTATCTAATATATAAACCTTATGTCTACGTTAATATCATATATTATCAAAATAATTTCATCATGTTAAACAAAGTCATGCTAATTAAAAGCATATGTTTAGGTGAATCACCTTAGCAATTGATAATATATGTAGGTACATACAAAACTAGTGTTAATAGGGAGCTATAACCTAGAATCAATTCAAAATTGATCAGAAGTCGAAAGTCATTAAGAACAAGATATATCAAATAAACATAGTTTTAATTTCAATAGGAGTAATCATAGATATGTGTTTCCCACCATACCTCAAACGTTCATCATTCAACCCTAATATATGAAATTTTAGTTACATACGATAACGGTAATAAACAACACAATTCAAAAGATAGATATATAAATAATGGTGCGGTTCTCCAAACATGTTTCCAAGACTTCAAGAAAGTCACCTTAGAGTTGTTGGATCGCACCTTACATCTCAGATCCGTCAAAATTTGGATCCCTCACTTTTAGGAAAAACTAGGTTTATATACAAAAATTTAGGTTGCGCACGCGTCTCGCGCATGGGCTTATGCTCCTCTTGTGTGACACTTATTAGTGCAGTGTTAGTTTCTTTTTTTTTGCTTGTTTTGAATACAATGCAGTATTAGCTTTTGATTGGTCTGTTGTGCTCATCATGCGTGCCTTTGTCCACCTCGCATACATTGATGTAACTTATACGAGTTTTGATAACTACGATATGCCTCGCGGATGGCGACTTGATTTTTTCTTCTTTCAACTCCAAAATCTTCAACTTTCCAATTGGGACAAAATTCCACAACCATAGTCTGGTCTTCAATCCTTCATTGTAACAAGTCCAGTTACCTCCATAATTTCTACCAAGCAACATCTAGTTAGGAAAGTAAAACGACTTACAAATACTATTTTTAATATAAGAGTGACTTATCTTGAAAAGCATTAGTAACTAAAAACCTAGATTGAATTAGCAAAAAGACTCAATTAAACACCTAAAAACATTATATGATGAGAGTCATCAACGCACCAAATTGATTAAATGTGTTGTCTGAGAGATTGTGTTTGGTTGTCTGAGCCAGAAGCTCAGGAGAATGACGTAAACACAGAGGAGACTCTGCTGAAATTTTGTCAAAAATATTTTCACTTAATATTTTTGAGAAAATATGTTGAATTCAAAATGTTCATAAGATGTCTTTCGGACAAAAAAAAATCTGTGAATTGTTTTGTTAACTTTAAGGTTTTAAAGGGTTTAAGGATGTTTGTTCATGTAAGTCTTAGAGGGAGACCGGATGGAAGTGGTAACTATCGGAGTGATGGGACCGTTGTGGACTAATGTAGTGAACCAAGTTGTCATTGACGACCATTGAAAGGTGTTGGATATCAACATAGATGTTTGTTTTGGAAATTAAGGGACGCTTAACGTTGAAGTGAGCAGATATCAAGGTTTTCGGTGATGGTTTTGAATTTGGTTGTTACCTTGAGAGGTTGAACTAAGGCTTTGTTTGCGAGTTGGGTTTTGGAGGAGAGGAGAAGGGAAGGAAAGACTTGTGGAGAGGTAAAGTCTTGTTTGAGAGTTTTAAAAAATAGGGAAAGGTTTTGGGGGGTTTTGAAGGGCTTCATCTGTCCAATTTTAAAGTTCCCACAAATTGAGAGGTTTTGGGGGATTAAACATACAAATTGACAATTTTGTCCTCATAATAATTCAAAATTTCAATTATAATTTACAAGATAAATTACAAAGTATATCACAATGTATTGATTTTAAGAGAAAAAAAAATGGTAAAATAGTTAAAATTATCGCATAAACCCTCTATCTCCTTTCCTTCTTGGTTTCTTTAACTCCCAGACAAGGGAAAGACTTTCCCTCCTTTCTCCCTTCCCTTCCTTCCCTTCTCCTCCTAAGCCTTTCCTTCCCCTCCCCTCAAAACTCGCAAACAAAACCCAAGTGTTCAAACTTGAATGAGTTTGGAATTTGGGCTTTTAAGAATGAAACTTGAAGTGAACATGAGTCTAAGATCAAATATGTCTGAAATAAGTGTTGATCTCTACATGAATCGGAAAATAGTAAGTGTGGAAGTTGATTTGAGATACTCCCTTTGTCCTAATTTATAAGCAAAAAACGCAAATTTACAAAACAAAAACATAGTAGTTTGAGGTATAATTTTGTGTTCTTCTTGGAATAAATTTCATGGAAAGATGTAAAAACAATTCTTATTGGTTAATGATTATGGAGAGAATAAAAAGAAGAACAAATTGAATAAATTGAATGCAAATTACATTTAATTTTACTTTGGAAAAGATGATTTTTTTGAAATAACATAAAAGTTGGTCTTTTTGCTTATATTTTGGGACAAAGAAAATGAAATTTTTTTGCTTATAATTTAGGACGGAGGGAGGAAGTCTTTGAGGTGTTTTATGGTTTAGCATGAGTTTTATGTAGACATTGTTAGTTAAAGTTTAAGTGATAATTTTAGAGTGGTGAGATAAATGTAGTTGTTAAGTATTGATTGGAAGCATGGATTACGAGAATTTCATATATTGGAATAGTGTAAGCTTTAGTTGGTTGTTAAGGGATGTTGAACACTGAAAGAGTGTGAACTTTTGAAACAGTTGGAAGGAATGAGTCGAGGTTTGATTAGTGATCCTGAGAAGGTTAACCTTTAGGCAAATGATTTTAATCGACACCTCTGACCTGAATACTCAAGGCAATTAACGAAGGTATGTGTTAAACCAACTAAGTTACAAATGAAAATGGTTGGGGCTATTTAAAGCAACCTATTTTTGAAGGAATGAGAAGAATGGATTGCATCAGTGATATGTCTAAGATAATGAGAGTTGATGATGGTTAAGACTTTTGTTTAGTCTGAGATGTATGTATTGATTTTAGTCTGCGTAAAGGGTAATTGAAGGTTTAAAGGAGTTGAGTTGGAATTCATTGAAGGGTTGAGTGTGAGAAAGGTGTCTCAGTTATCAAATACTTTATGGTCGAATGCGATGTTCTTGAAGATATTAAGTGTTGATTTTGGGTTAAGTGTTTTAATGATTTGTGAAATAAGTGAAGTATGTGGCTTTAGGCATATAGTTTTGTGTAGATGCGGGGTTACGTTCTGAGGTTAGATGTACGTAAATGGAAAATTGCTATGGGAGTTTGAGGCAAAATTTGTGGAGTGTCAATTGTGGAAGACTTTTAAGTTGGTACTATACTATAGTGGATAATGGGAGCTCAAGAGGATTTTGGTTTGATGTGGAAACATATATGGTGTCATCCAGAAAAGGCTATTGCTGTAACAGATATGCTGAGTAGAAGAAACAATTCGATGTTGTCTGCATCGATGGTTAGTAAACAAGAACTTTGGGAAAGTGTTTAGTGATTTTCCATTGGACAAAATTCAAAAGAATAAGATGAGTACTTATCAAAGAGTTTGATTAAAGGGACTGCGAAGATTGTAGCATCAACAAGATGGTCACACCGAAGGGTTGGCGTTCTTCACAAACAAGGAAGTGAGAAGACAATCTAAGCGTTGGAGAGGAGGATGACATCCTTATTCGTTTCCATAGTTAGATGTTAACATAAATTCTTAGGGAACTATGGCGATCGACCATGCCAAGGTTTAGGATTCATTCTGATAATAGAAGGAAAATACTGGTTGTGACCATTGAGGGTTGTAAAGGGATTTGTCTCAAGAATGTTTTTGGAACTTTCTACGGTGGTATTGAACTAAGGGTTATGAGGCGTTACTTCATGGGGGTTGACGATGTGAATTTCCGTCTTCGGCAAATCGAAGGAGTAAGTGTTTGTGAACGAAAATAAGTGAGTATGGTATGGGTGATGAAAACCTATAAGGATTTGAAGTCAGACTTACAATTTTGGAATAAGTTATATGATAATATCATAAGATTTAAATTATGTTGTGTTGTTAGTAAAGAAAAGCAAGGCAGGTGAGCAATGCGTCAGGGAACAAAGAAGTTGGAAAATTGGAGACACCGACTGTTGAACAAATATGGGGTTGCAAAGTGCGTCAAGAACTAACTTGGGTGTGGATTTTTGTGAAGGACACAGAAGTTGACAAAATATTGAGTTGTACAAACCTTTAAAGGAAATAAGAATGGTCAGAATAACATACTCATCCGGGACCAAAAAAAAAATGTTAGCAAGAGGAAGTCTAAAGAGAACTGAAGTGGTATCAGATGATATTTTGAGGAAGATATATAACTCATGAATTCAAAAGAGATGGAATAAGAGAGGGTGAGAAGCTTTTCTAGAGATGTCAGATCATCACATTACTCGTCTAAAAACAACTCATGTTTGGTTTAGTAATAATATGGATAGGTAGGTAGATATAGATAGACGATAGATAGATAGAGATTCCGTACATGGAAGCAAACTTGTCCATCGTCACAAATTTATTAGCAAAAACAATATTTGGTAAATTGGAAACTAACATGATAAATTTGATGACTTTTAAATGAGTTCTACTTGTGATTGAACCTTTTTAATACAATTCAAAACCCATATAATCATTCCCTAACCATGTATTCCCGGGAATGTCATTCTTAACCTTGAAACAAACAGCCCCATAGTGGTTGTGAAGGTGGCTTCTTGTTTGGTTGGTAAGGCTATATATCCTTTTTCCTCGAAATTCCAGTAGGAATACCATAGCATATGGGAGCTGCCCCATTTAAGAAACGAAGGACGCAAGCATTACGCGCCTCGCCCATAAAAGCCCCAATTGTGCGTCTGTGGCTACACTTATTCTCAAGTGAATCACTCTCAGGCAACTTTAATGATTTCTTCTTTGGGACTTTTCTCTTTGCTCTATCTCTATCCTTCACGCCCTTCAAATTAATGGCCTCAAATTTTTCTGACAGTAAGTTGCACTGCAAGCATTGCATTGCAACTTCGGACCTTTCTTTCAACCAGGCATCAAGCATAACCTTGCTAAATAGATTTATATCCTTATCTGTTACTTCCCATAGATTGGCAACAACGAATGGAGAACCAACCAGCTGATATGACAGAGGAACACCTTGCGGCGCATAGCTCCCATATAAGGTCAATGAACCACTGCTGCACCCCATCAGAAATGTAGCACCACATTGCTGCAGTTTCTGAATCTCGTGTATGGGAATGTATTGTACTCCTGCGAAGAGACATACGCTTTAACCATCTTATAAATATAAGACACATTGGATAACAATATCTAATATGTATGCACTATGTAGTATTTTAGATGTTTTCTCAAGCTTTACCACTTCCATGCCCAAGATATATAAAAAGATCATGACTTTCCAATGCAGAAATCATTTCCTTGACGACGGGTTTAGATCCTGCCTTGCCCTGTAAAGTAACATGACAAAAAAAGAAGACATAAATATTCACTAAATTTGTAGATAAAACAGCTAGCAGGAGTACAAGTAGACATAAATATTCTTCCAAGTTACTCTTATCAAATTTAAACAGATGCTATACCTCAATGTTTTTATCTCGAAAATAATTCTCAAATTTAATTTTAGTGCGAACAAGATCACCACCTGGATTTACTAAATAAAAAGCATCAAGAGGATCTATAGAAGGAAAGGGCCCCAAATTCCTTCCCACTTGAACCTTTTGGTAGGTTCCTTTATCAAAAACAGCAAAGATGCTACTAACTGAAGGCATACGATAAACTTCCTGATTCCTTAGTATCGGCAAATTTTCCCAAGGGATCATCTGTTGCAGCAAGAGTTTTGTTATTGAAGTTTGTATTAGTTATTTGATTAAAAGCACACAAGAATATCAGTTAAAACAAAAGTATATACAAATACAGTTTGATTGTATATGTTAAAAATACTGCTATTTCGAACATCATTATATGATCACATATATTGATTAATGAAATATGAAATAGGAAAAATTCATTTCCCATTTTTACATACAAGGTTGAAATGAATTTTAAAAAGTATAAGCATTCTATTAACCTATTATTATACCACATCACTAAATGATGTATTTGCAAAAGGTTGAAGTTACACTTCAAACAAACTATTTCAAAACAACATAATAAGAAAGTCAGAAACAGTTGAATTACCTGCACCTCAGAATCCAACACAAGAATTACAGGCTCTCTATTCCTAGGGTCATCGACTTCTAGCACATAAAAGGCGTCATTTAATAGTTCAAAAGCAACCTCTGATGAAATTAATTTATGGGTTGCATTTCCAAATATTCCACTCCTTGCTTCCTCGCAACAACCTCCTTTATCAAAGAAGAAGTCTTTCTTTGAGCCTCCAAGAATAATTTTAAGAAGACCTTCATTTACCTCTAAGTTGCACTTAGATTTTAGATCATTCACAAGATTTTTAAGCACAGAGTCAAAATAATTGCTATTTAACCATTCTCCAAGAAGCAAGCATTTCCATGAACCAAACCATAAATCTTCAATGTTCCTGGTAAGATATGACAATTGTAAAAGGAGAGAGAACAATTAATAGTTTCTATTTTTTGTTGACAGAATAACAACTAGTTTCTTTAAGGTCAAAACTACTTCTACCTTATGAATGTATAACTATAAAGTGAGTGTTCCATAGTTGTTCAACAACAGAGAAATGATACAAAATCAACGTTTGCAAATTGATGAAATCATACAGTAGTGCACCTCAAGAATTTTTCAAGACGACAATCAATGTTGAGTCTTTGCTTCCAACATAACATCCTATTATGTTCGGTATCTTCAAAATTCGACGAAAATGACAAGAAATTATCTTCCAAAATGGCTTTGAAGGCTGGTGCAATGTCATCAACCATTGCATAACTCCATGGGCAACGCCAAGTTTTACTAGGTTTCCCACACATTTGAAAAAATTCTGAACTAGTATCCAGATCACCCTTGTCTGAAAAAGGTGATGAACAATTATAAATTACCTTGTCAAACTTCATGAAATTTATATGCATATGATCTGATATGATGAACTTTGTACCAAAAAGTGATATATACCTGGTAATATAGAATCTAGTGGCAATAACATCACAACAGGTTCAGTCTTAAAATCCAGTCGCGAAACCAACATCCATGCGCGAACGGGTGTAGGACAAGGCAACAAGTCCTGTAGTAAACTAGTATATTCATTTTGAAGCAAACTTACACTGATGATGGTTGTGAGTGGAAGACTAGCAAAAAACTTCTTCACATATTCTGTAAGATCTATGGTGGAATCAGGAGCAATTCTGCAACACGAAGAAACACATACAGTTAGAGTAATAGTTCAGGTTGTATTTGAAATTATTCATTTCTTTATTATGAAATAAGAACAATATTTTACCTTAGTGAATCATTTGTGACTTCTTTGGTGTAAGAAGATCCAGTAACATATGGACCCTGAAATGGAACAATTTAATGCCTTGTGTCTGTCATATATTTTCATTTGTTATATTTGTTATTGAAAAAACCAGGCTCCTACAGTACTACCCCAAACAACTCCAACATTTTCCATCAACTAACAACAAATAATGAAACAAATGTTGCGTTACGACTTACTACACAATCATGGTGCTTGTAGTATGGACGGTGTAATCTTAGTTGGTGTGTTGAGAAGAGAAAAAGAAAAATGGAAATCAGAGACAATTATATCATGGGAAGCAAGCACATTGCTTTTGCAAAATACAAATAAAACAAAGCATACGTAATGACAAGGAAAACATATTACCGCAACACAAATTTTACTCCATCCGTTTCAAAATGAGTGTCGCTTTAGCCAATTGCACACATATTAAGGAATGGAATGAAATAATCATTAGACATAACACTTTTACTAAACTGCCCTTACTTTATAAGAAAAAGACAAACTTAAAGTTGCATTGAAAATTGTGTGAGAAAAGTTGGTAGAAAAAAATTAAAGTTGTATTGGAAATGTAAAGTGACATTCATTTTGAAACAAATTTTTTTGGCTAAAGTGACACTCATTTTGAAACGGTGAGAGTACTATTTAAGTACTTCATCATACAAAATGACAAGGAAAGAGAGGTGGATGGAATGCAGGAATGTTTCCGGGTGGTTTCTAGTAGAAAAATGGTACACAAGCTTGTGAGAGAGTGTTTTAGACATACGTATGTTGTAATTAGGTATACGGTGGTCTATATAAGCACATTAGTATTTGTACACACACTTTTTAAATTCCACCATTTATTTTCAAGAGTCATAGCTTATGATAGAAGCCATGGATAGAACTCCATAATATTGATAAACATGGAGCTATGACACAACATTAAAAAGAGATCGTACCTTGCATCGTTCAGTTAAATGCGAAATAAATTGGTAAGTAGGATAAGTTCCAATTGCAGCTTGGTGGAAGTATGAAGACCAATAGTTTTCATTTAAAACCTTGCTCAAAGACGGCATTGAAATTTTTTCACTCAATGAAGAAACCGCATACACCACAGCAAGTAAGTTAGACACCTATTACAGGATCATTAGCAAACTAAGATCACAAAACTGCGGAAAAAAACTCTAGTGCTAAAACAATAGTAACCAAGAAGGAGATCAAAAAGCTAAGAGTCAGGAGTGTCGAGACCTAACTCAACCCTACAAAACCGGCTTGTACGGTGAGGAGTGTCTCCTCTTTATAAATTCTTCTCAAGAATCCTATCTATCCGATGTGGGACTAAATCCCCTCAAGTGTTGGCCGCTAACAGTTTATAATTACGAAATTATAGCCAATGAAAAAAATTAAACCAATTAGATGAAAATGGTCACAAAATAATAACATGAAAATTGAGAAAATGACCTTTTGAAAAACTATGGGAACCTCGCGACATAGTACAAAAGCTACCATCAGCAAAGAAGACATGTCTTCAAACTTGATGTTAGATAGATTACAAAAAATGGTCCTGCAAGGATAAACCAAAATGTCGAAAGTCTATAAAAGTTAGTATACAGTGTTATGTTTCCCAAAGCAGCAAATGTAACAATTTTCAGAAACCATGTCAAAAAGTATAGTTGTAAACATCGCAAGTTATTAAACCATTCTTATATCATTGCTGAACTGAGAGGCAAGTCAATATCAGAATGTTTTGGATGTCAATGCCTACCTTGTAAATTTGGAATTATAGCATTTCAAATAATGCCAACATATGCTATAAACTATCTCTGCACGCTCAATAGCAAATACATCTCCTGATATCTCCTTTGCAACCATTTGGTGAAAATAATCTAGAGGAATCGATGAAAACGTGTGGCAGAATGGGTTTCTTCCAAACAGAAGTGATATGCTACTTAGAAGAATTTCCCGTGCTTCGTCGATTTGATGAGGATATGCAAAACACTTCACTGCAGATTAACATTCATATAAGAAACAGAAAGAAGCAAAAGCTTTTTTATACATAAGGTTATGTTTGGATTGATGGTATAAATTGGAATGGAGTAGAATGACATAATATTAATTTAAAAATCTAACTAGTCAAGTCTATTCTATTTCGTTTTATTCCATTTTATAGTATCAATCCAAATATATCCTTAAAAAATACATGACTCAAAGTAGTGAGCAATATTTCGTGTGTGTGTGCGTGCGTGTGTTTGTAAAGAGCAATTCACATGCCAACATGAGTAAACTTTCATATTCCAGAAAGACTCTTCAAATGCATGAAGACATGCATCACGATTTTAGTGTGAAGCTAGTTATTGAACCAATACTTAATATGGTGAATTTACAACCAGTGCTTGGAAATTATGCATTGTTACCACTCTATTTACATGAGAAAGAAAATATGAAATGGTACACATACCTACTCGAGTGAGTAGCTTCATTGAAAGTTTCCTCCGGACAAACTCCCATTTAAGAATAATAAAATCATTTAACAACCCAGATTTCAAAACTTCAGATGGAAGGCAGTTCCAACACTTTGTTTTAGATAAATTACATGTTATCGCACACCTTGAAGAAATGCTGCAACCTACCCCTGTCAAAATTGACTCCTTCCGACTAAGCATATCAGATGGACCAGAAATTTGGTTCCCTTCCACTTTTTCATTGACTTCTAACTTCCTAGAAATGTTATTATGTTGGTTCTGCATAGCTCTATATCGAGAACGAGTTATCCTTGTTGTACTTTCAACTACTATGTTTGGTTCCTTGGATATAACTTTGGCTTCTTTTTTAGACTTTGTATTTTGTTTAGGTCCAATCTTCGTTCCTGGCCCTACTTTTGTAGATTTCATTACATCTTCACCTGCTTCATTCATTATGGAGCAAGTACAAGTCTTTCCACCAGCGCATTTTGCATCTGTTGTAGTTGCATCACCTTCGTCTTGAGGACAACTCAGAGGGTTTTTCCATTCAGAAATAGTTAATTTATTCATAGCTGATGTGTACAAATTTTTTGCAGACTCTTTAGAAATACCCTCATCACAGGCGTTAAATTTACTTTGACATAAATCTCCACGATACCCATAAAGAGTAACTTCAAGTATTAGTTTACACTTCGAGCAACAAAATGGCGTGTTGTTATCATCCAAAATCTTCTTAGCAAATAGAAGTTCCTTTTCTGCCAAATCCCAAAGTCTTTTCGTAACATACAGTTTTCCTAGTAATTCAAACCAAAAAGTGACAAATTAATTTTATACTGAAAACGGAGAACAAAAACTTATCAATGTGTGGGGGAATTAGGCTACAAGTAACTTACATACCTAAGAGTGAAGAAAAAGCAACTATAAACAAAGGCAATTGAAGTGAACACGATATTGCTTTCCCCCATTGAAGATAGGTTTCAGCCTTATTTCCATCTCCGAGAATTTCATAGATGGCTCCTATCTGCATGGATATACGACATTAAAATGAAGTCCATGAAAGGTCTCATACAAATACTATAATTTCGAAAATGATAGCATGACAAGATATATGTCAAACCTGAAGAGTGCTCTCAAGGTAACACTGCATAATTTTCCACGGACTCAAATAATTGTCTTTCAAGTCCCATGGTTTTGAATCAAATAGAAACACTTCCCTGACAACCGACATGTCCATTTCAATTTTATCAACACCATCCATAAGTTTCTTCGAAAAATTAACAGTTATATTGTTCGCTTCAATATGCTTCTGAAAAATGTGCCTAAATTTCACTTTGAAGAGCTGGTCATGTAATCTATGAGCTTTTTTTGCGAATGAAAGAGCCTAATAAGATAAAAAGACATGAAATGATATAAGTCAGAAACAAGGCAAGGGCAAAGAGATGTAAAACAAAACAAAATTATGACTTTCATTGATAGGTCATCCGTAAATGCCCACAAAAAACAAAACACACACAGCTTTGAAGTTTTGGCTTTCAAAAATCAATGTCTGCTTGTTTGAATAGGAAAAAAATATGAAGGAGAAAACAACAAGGTATCATAAGTAATCAAATCAATGTCTGCTTTAACATTCTTATTTTTCATCTAAGCTTAAATTGTGCCCTGATAAGTTCCCTCACTTCATATCAGATTTTATGTTGGGCCTAACTCATCCTTACAAAACCGGTTTGTTAAGCTAAAGGGATGATGATCACTATTATAAGGACTAAAATCAAAATCATTGTTACTTACTTCTAATAACTTCCCATTTGCGACGAGTCTTTGGCTCAAATCACCGTAAAGATATCCAGCCAGAAAAGTGCAATGATTTGGAACAGGAACCTAGGAGAAGATTAACAAAGAATAGAGTGATGAGTTAAAATAAAATAATGAATGATACATTTGAAATAAAATGATGAGTTAAAATAATGAGTTAAGAAGGACCATACATTTGAAATTAGTTTGAGTGCAGCTTTTTGAACTTCGTCAACGGTGATTTCTACTGGAAAAGTGCTACCATGATCGCAAGAACTCCTATGAGAGCTTGCAAACAAAAAAGAGAAATTTTGTTGAAACCCTATTAATGAGGATTGGTTTCCTTTAAGATTATGCATCCAGAAATTAATATTTGAAAGATCACTGAACTCATCCAATGAGTTCAGGATGAATGCTTCGTTCACAGGCGAAACACAGAGAGCGTGACTGAGCCTTCTACTTTCGCACAATAAGGTCAACCACTTCTCAGTTGAGACACTCTTCAATTTGAACAATCTGATAACCAACCGGTATGCATCATTGAAGAGCTCCATGAAACCCTAAAGAGATATTGTTGAAACCAAAATACTGTCACCATATATCTTGTGCAAATACTACATGAACCGATACTATTTAAGAAGAAAAACAGACCTTCAACTGTAATAAATCAATTATGTTATACAGTAGAATCATTATATTGTCGAACAATGCAGAATACTCTCCCTCTTCAAAGTGATCCAAACAAGAAATGCCTAACCATAGATCTAAAGCAGCCTTGACATCTTCAAAAATTTGCTGCGTAAGGTACAGTCAAAGATAAGCTTTTTTGATGAATAATGAGAAGATGATTACAAAGAGGTGAATTAAAAAGCCCTTCAAATTTGTAAGAAAACTTAAAGAAAATAGGAAAAATAATACATCAAATTTGCCAAAATCCTCGACATATATTGAAAGGGAAACCAAAGAACTTACATTGTGTAGACACATCATCAGTGACAATTTACTGCCCCATAAATAGAAAAGAGAAATAGTCTAATGACAAAGTGGAAATTATCAGCATGTTGTAGTACCTGTGAACAAGGTTTAGCTTCCTGGGTACATAGTGCACGTAGACAATATGCCACACACAACTGATGATAAATGGGAATTGATTTGTTACACATCTCACCAGAAATCTCCTTCTGCGGAAGTGGACTTCATATTAATGCCTTATGCATCTCCGATACAAAGAGCTTTATAGAAAATAGAGGTTAGATATTTGAAGGAGACACAAGAAGAACTAAACAGCTTACCATTATTATGATTGCTTCTGACAAACACTGAATACAGTCCCGAAGACCAACTATGCCGTGTAACCTGAATGCCTTTCCCTTTCTGACTAGAGTTTGTGTCTTTTGAAAGCAACTGTTTGGCGTGATATATATCTTTTGAAGGAGGATATTTGTGATTTTCATTTGCATTTTCTGACAAAATTCTGGGCAGTAATCAGTCATCTCCTCGTATGCAGTAAGCTCCTAAACAGACATGAAGGAGAAAAAGAAAAGATAAACATTGTAAAAAGGTCCAACAAACATCAAACACATAGCACGTAAACTGTGACCGAAATGTATACAAAGTGGCTAAACCTGCTCTAAGATTGTGCCAATGTTCGTCTTTGAAAATTCTGTGTAAGACCTTGGAGAATCAACTCTCTCACCAACATCCTGAAAACGTTTGCATTCTATCTACATGCATATAGTATGATATCATAATCAATAGGAAGAAACAAACATAAAACTGTCACTTGTTGAATACAAATATTAATTGCTTTGTAATGCTACCTTCACCCACATCTTCAACACAGGTATAGGAACTGGAAGCTTCTCAAACAGATTGTTAGCACTCGACCAGTTTTTAAGTGTCTCAATCAATTTCTTTCTTATCTTAAGATTGTTGGTTTCATCTAAAATAACTAAAAGTGTGGCATTTCTTGTGTAAACATCCATTACAAACTCGTTCAAAGCACCTTCTGAGAGATTACCACAATGGTTTTTAATATAGAGCCATGATGTTTTGCAGCACAAATTTAGAACCTTTGAAGCCTGCAGTGATACATCATACAAGAACAAAATTTACTTAGAAAAAAAAAATTACATAATTAATATTTAATTTTAGATACAACTCCTTCAGATTCTCATTGTTCAACCACAATGTAAATATTTGAACTTGTTTAAATTTGCAAAGTCATAAGCAATTGAAAAAGGGGAAATATTGAATACAGCGAATAAATTTACCACGACAAGGATCACTAAGGGATTAAAAGCGAGACTTGAAAACTGTAACCCCACTACCTTCCGTGATTTCTTCCTAGGAATAGTTTTTGATTGGTCGAATGCAATTTCACGAGCTCTTCGCTATGAAATCTCTCGCTATGAAGAGCAATGCTCTTGAAAAACTGCCACAGTCTTGCATGATTTGCTGTGTTTTACTCATAGTTTAAGCATGCTTACTTTTATGCACACTATTTTTCAATTTCTTGCATGCATACTTTTATGCAAACTATTTCAATTTCTTTTTTCTTAACAAATGATTCTGGATCTCCATTTAATTTAGAGTAATTTACACTCCCCTCCCCTTAGATATAATCATTTCACTACCTTAAAATATACACTCCCCTCCCCTCCTAAGCAAAACGAATTGAAAAATTATGTTTTTCACCCCTAAAAGATGATTGAATTACATTCCCCTTCCTCTTATGTTAAAATCTACACCCCTCCTTTTTTTATAATCTACACTCTCCTTTCTTGTCAAACTTTTAATGCATATTTTTTTCCATCTATTTTGATTCACAATATGATTAACATATACTTTCATACACTTTCATCAACATACTTTTTTTTCCAAGATACGACAAAAGGTGTTGAGTCCTCAAAATTGGCTACCTTGTCTCATAAGCCATTGTCAATTTGAAAAACTTGCTTGTAGTTCTTTTTTCTAGTTGTGTCAATTTGTAAGCTACATCCAATTTTGTTTAAATTCACTCTAATTTATAGTCAATGCGGTATCTTAACACATGAATCTAGAGCACATTCACATGTGGATGGTGGAATTCGGCACACACTCTCACATCTCGTATTGATCTGAATTGCTAGAAAATTGCAGATGACACAATAACAAATCTAGGATAGGAGTTTTATACCATCTTAGAGAAGTTTAGCCTAACTGACTCAATCCCATAAAATACTCAAGAAGTTAGGATTGTCCATGTCTTGATGTGGAGTCTCAACAGGCTCAAAGCAAAAGGTTGGGTCATTAGATAACCTAGAATTTGATCCTTATCACACGGTCTTATAGCTTACGTTTAAGCAAAGAGTAGTGTGCACCTTCATTAAAAAGTAGAGTTTCACACGTACCTGATAGAGACCAAGTGCTAGATCAATTAAGCGATGGACCAAAGATATGGAGAGTTTATTCTTGAACGAGAGGACGTTGTTATATCCCAAGTGAAGGGTTGATGTTTCTTCTTAGTATTATGATCCTTGTTTTCATATTATTATTTAGATATTTATTTTAGTTTAATCAAAATAATATGTATCATTTGTTTGTCCTTACTAAATACACGAAGGTTTCATTAGTTAACAACATGTACCAAATAAGATTCGTGTAATGGTTCTATCTATATTGCACTGTATATGAAATATTTTATGACGCAATTGTATGATGTTTCCATGAGATATATATTACATTGCATGGAATCTTAGAAACCATGGTTGAGCCTAACGTAACCCCAAAAATCCAGCTTGTGAGGTCAAGATTGCCCCACATTGTCAGGCCATCTCTTATCCGATGTTGGACTCTTTAGCACGAAAGATTTAAATAAAAAAATGGAAGGAAGGAAATACCGCTTTTGGTTGCTTGTTTTTGTACAAAACTATGCCGATACTATAGAGACAATCAATTATGTATTTAAACCATTCTGTATCAATCCACTTGCTGTCACTGATATGCTTAATCAATCGTTTGCTCTCCTGAAATAGAGGCCAATGACAATAGTTTTATTTTTCAACAAACAACTTAACAGAATTATGCAAACATTTAACAGCACTTCATGATAGTAAGGAGAACCTGGAGTTTAAGATTAGTTCTGATGGAAAGAGTGAAAGCTGCCAAAGTTACCGAGGGCACGTTTTTACTCTTTCTGCCAACCAAATTATCATTCTTTTCAAATGTAAAACTGCAGTAAGAATGAAGTGGAATTTAGATGTTTATCATCACACTTAGCACAAGATGAAATAAACAGAAGGTATAATCTTTCAAACTAGTCGCCATATCTTATAAATAACCAATATGGTAAAAACATATGTTAGAAACTAGTCAAGAATTAATGTGAAAAGTGAAAATCATAGTATAAAAGAGAGTGAATCGATATAGAAGACAAGTAACAAGAGGAATGGGAACACTTTTTTTGCATAAAGTGAACAGAATAGCCGATGTACAATAAAATAGAAAGACAATTAGGCCAAATATGAAAAAAATTTACTTCACCAAAATAATTTAGATATTCACTGAATATACCTCGGACTATGAAGAATAAACTGGCAAAACGCATGAAATACGTCTTCAACAATTGAAAGCATAGTCATAGCAGAAGCATCATCCTTTCCAGTTACTAACTGTTTCCTTTCTGAATTAATTGTTTTAGCAAGCGGTTGGCATAGAAAGTCCAATGCTTGTGTGTAAAAGGATAGGTATGTTGTGGAATCATCACAATCAGAAGCTAACTGTGTGCATGTGTGGCCGTCAAATTGTTGGTCTACAACACTGGATGACATAAAACTACTTTTGCTGCAAATATGCAAGGAGCCGAGCAAAGGTGGTGAACTTTGTAGTATTTTCTTATTTTCAAGTAAAGCTCCCAGCAAACATTCAAATTTTGCAATGCCAGGAGATACAAGTTCTTCGGCTTTTGACCTCAAATTACAGCTAACAAGGATCAACCCAGCAGCATAGAGTCTCAATATTGAATTAAGGGGTCTCATAAACTGCCAAAGTGGCAAATTACTTCGATTAAAGTGGAATACAATTGGTTGACACAACTGCATGAATAACAACTACGAAGAAAAAGAAAACGTTAAAGGAAATAAAACCTGTTTATAATGCTCTGCTGTTTTGTTCAGATATGCTGCAAACGTATAACAAAAACTTGCATTTGCAGTCTTACATTTAACGGCACAATGATATACAAATTTAGCAAACTCTGGTCCAGCATTTTTGTCTTCAACCTGCAAGGATAAATATTATTAACTCTTTTTACCTCGTATAATTTATCACATCCTACTACCCACTCTTTTTACGGGTTTGTACTAGTTATATTCATCGAATTAACCTTGTAATTACAAGATGGAAAACAGACTAAATCAGTAACTAAAAAGTGGTTTTATACAAAAACTCATGAAATGAACAAAATCCGCTTGCAATTCTTCAAGAGTAGTCCAAGAACAATAAAACTTTAAACATTAGGTGGAAACTTAAATGGTAACAGGCTACATTTGCAAAAATATCTAGGCCAAGTAGCTTTGTATGTTTACTTGTACTAATTACAACTTGAACTTAATGGCATTCAATTGAATCAAATTAAGAACAAAAGACATCACTAGATTTGCAAATTTTGATCCAAAATCAGTGTTAATAATAGCGGATAGTAGAAAATAGAGGATTGCCAAAAAATCTGATATGAGAAATAGTGGATAGCATAGCAGGAAAATAGAGGAAGTCGCAAAGTGGTTGGAATATAAATAATTGTTTATAAAATAAAGATTCACATTATTATGTTATTTTTTCCTTGCCGTTATAACCGATATGTAAAAAAGCGCCGCTATTTGAAGTCTAGCTAAGTTAACATATCATATCGGCTACCCCAAATTCCAAAACATAATAGCGGTATAGTATATCAGTTTTTTTAACAAAAGTGAACAAGAATCACCTGATTCTAGCCTTAGAATTTTCATCATATACAACGTTACCTTGCTTTTAGGAGCAACACAGTCCAGTATATCCATGACATACAAGAATTTATTCTCCTCCCACATGAAAAGTAAGGAGCACATGTTTTGCGCAATCTGCATTCAATATTTCATCAACATGGCTAGTGAAATATTTATTAATTCCCATTACCAAAACTAAATAATAATTAGTTTACCTTGAACAATTGATCTTGAATTGAAGACTTAGCATACTTAATCAATGCCGTTCGGCAAAAAGTGATCACCAAATCTTTATCGGAGAATGATGTCTTCTTCTCAAGTAAATTTAAAGCACATTTACCCAAGTGATATACTAACAACTTATGAAACTTCTCATACGAATTGGAATCCAACCCCCTGAAACAGTAAAGTTTGTTTTCTAAGCATGGCATTGAATAACCTATCTTTAATGCATAGCATACAAAAGAGAAAATTGCGGCGAGCGTGAAAGCATAAAATAAAGTGGCAAAGAAAGCAACAAAACATAACCTACCTAAGCCATGGTTTTACTTCATCCATCAATTGAAGCACTCTTTTATAGTAGTCATCCTCTTTATGAGAAGAAGCCTTTGATGCACACCTCACTAATGTCACAACAATCTCAACAACCAACAACGAGAATGAATCTTTATCATCTCCACAATTTTTCCCAATTTCAGGAAGAATCTTCTTCCTTTTCACTCCTGGGAGCAGCCTCTCTAAAAGCCTTAATCCTTCAGCTTCAGCCTCGTGGAACCGATCACATAATTCAAAACAACGAACCAATCTAAGTCTTCGGAAATGGATTGCTGAGGGCTTGGAATCCAAATGAGGAAACACTACTTCTAAACAATCCAAACACAGAAAATATGTTTTGAATAACTCGAGGATTAAAACCTCGTTGGATTTTGAAATTCCTGGAAGACGTTTCGGGAGAATCGACAAGGAGGTATTTATAAATGAAATAAAACGTTTCGCTAATTGTCGAATTAGGGTTTGATCATGGTTGGAAGAGGAAGAATTAATATCTGAGAATGGACGGAGGTAATCGGAAACTAGGGCGTAAAACCCAGGGGAATCGGAGGTTTCAAGCTTCGAGATAAGAGATGATTCAGTGAGAGGAGAAGCCATAGCTAGAGAGAAAGAGAGAGCGAGAAGAAATGATGTGAAGAATTAGAAAATATTGAAAACGTACTCAGAGAGCTTAATTTCCAAGGCGCCAACCCTTCCGGTTTCTAATTATTTAAAAAATAACGGCCTTTTTCATAAGGTCAGGGTAGATTTTTTTCCCTTAAATTAATTAAGGATTAAATATGTAAATCGTCTTTTACGTTCGTGTGTTTTTTAGTGCCGTTATCATCTGTTACAAAAATGCTTAGGTGTCTAACGGAAGCGGAATAATGATGGCATAGCAAATAAGGCTTTTTGGCATGCTCCTCCATCGGAGTTGAAGACAGTGTTAAGACTTGATAACCCAAACTGAATCAGCTTTTAGAGTTTTTTTTTTTCTTTTCTCTTTTGTCATTCTAAAAAAATATGGAAATACTGTTTTTTGTGGAAGGGATATGAAAATACTTGGCAATCGTTGTCGGTTGTATTGAGGGGAACAACACAGATGTACAACATAAAATCGGCTGATAAAAATGTAACATGAGTTTTTGTTTTGTGCTAGTTTTTTGAGTTTGGAGGGTTAACGAAGACGATTAGTGACATGGATTAACAATCCACGTGTTATTTTATAATTGGTTAACAGGAAGAAAAGTTCATAACGAATTGTGTGTAAGTTTTCTCCTTAAATTAAATTTATTATTATCTATTTGTTACATGTGTTATTTGTACTTAAAATTAAAATTAAAAATTAAGGGTAATTTTGGAAAGAAAAGTTCAACCTAAAAGTGTGCTGAAAGTGGTAGTTTTCTTTATATATAGTATAGAATAGATGCACTTTGAACCTCATATGATAAGTGTGCTTGAATAATGTTCAAACGCACCGTTTCATCTACTATGAAACAAAATAAAAACAAATAGGCTTAAATACAAGGTGTTTGTGGTGCGGTTTAGTTCGCTTTTGAGGTTAAGAGTCATATGAACCGCAAGATAAAAAACATGCGGTTTAGTTCAGTTGACTTTTAAAATAATATATGAACCAAAACAAATCAAACTAATGTGGTTTGGGTTGGATCGGTTTATGCGCTTTTTATAAAGACAACAATTTTCCTTTTCAACATTAAAATCAAGTTAAAAAGGTAAAACAACACAACATATTTTCAGCAATGTTTCTAACAATGTTTTAAATTTCATCCAACATTAACGGTGTGTGAAAAATAGTTTTATTTTGTAAGAAATACAAATAATAAGATTTTATCATTCTAAACACAAAAATATTTTTGAAATAAAAAGTAAAGAAAGAAACCTAACAAGAGAAAATATATATCATTTTATAAAAGTTTATATTGGGTTTCTATGAGTATTAGTCTAGGTAACATATGTTTAATTAGTGTTTTTCTTAAGTTGCGGTTTGGTTTGTAAAATAAAAACTGCAAACTGAACCAAAGCATGCGGTTGAGTAAGAAAACGGTCCTAATACATCTGAACCAAATGCGATTTTTTGCGGTTTTGGTATGGACTGGTTCGGTTTGCGGTTTTTCTATTGAATTGGTTTGGTTTTGAACACCCCTACTTAAATATGTCATTTGTTCCTGCACTTTCACCATATTTTGGCGTAGTTCCTGCACTTTTTTTGTTTGATATTGATCCCTGCACTTTGTAAAAAATTTACTATTGGTCCCTCTGTTAAGTCCAAGTTAAAAAAAAAAAAAACTAAACTAACGGTGTGCCACGTGGCACAGGAAAAGACAATAAAATATTTCTACTTTTTTATTATTATTTTATTCATTATTTTTTTTACTTAAATATATCATTAATCCCTACACTTTCAATACTTTTTGATATTGGTCCCTACACTTTAGTAATTGTCCCTGAACCTTTTTTAAAATTAAAAAAAAACTTTCAATGATATTATTATTTTTTATTATTATTTTGTTCAATATTTTTATTGAGAATAATTTTAAAGAAAAAAATAAATAAAAATATCCTTTTTAAATGAAAAAAATGATTTTATAATTATTCTTTAAAAAATAATAATTGTCCACATGATTACTTTTCTTTAATGAACAAAAGTGATTTTTTAATTATTCTTTAAAAATTAGTTCTTTAAAAGCTTTATTTCTATTTTATTCTTTAAAAAATAAAAAAAAATTCTTTAAAAAATATTTTTTATTTTATTTTTTGATAATTATTCTCAATAAAAAGCATTGGTTTTTTAATGAACAAAAATGATGTTTATTATTATTCTTTTAAAAAATAATTGGTCCACATGACTAGTTTTCTTTAATGAACAGAAATGATTTTTTAACTATTCTTTAAAAAATAATTCTTTAAACGCTTTAAATTTTTTTATTCTTTAAAAATATTTTTTATAATTATTCCCAATAAAAATAAGGAAAAAACTTAGGTACAATTTCTTAGGTGCTTTTTATATGGTTTTTAACTAAATTCACCAAGATTTCCTTAAATCCATAATTTTTCTCAAAGTTTGTTATATCCAAAAAGGATGTATTTTTAGTTAAGAACTATACAAAAAGCATCTAGAGAATTGTACCTAAGTTTTATCCTAAAAATAATGAACAAAATAATACTCCTTCCGTTCTTTTTTAAGTGTCATTTAAGAAAATTCACACCAAATTTGTGATCTGTATTTTTGCATATTTTCTTCCTATTATACCACTATTTTAATCGACTAATACATTCCTATTTTATTTCACACATTTTATCTTTTCAATAAATTTAATAGGTTATCTTTCTCTCGTAACAAACACTTGTCAGTTATTATCTTTTTCTCCAACAAATTTCTATTATTTTGTGCACTCTCTCACAAAACAAACAATTGTCAATTTTCTAAATATTGTGCACATATTTTTAATTATTTTAAGTCAATATAAAAATTATATTAATGAAACTTCTTCTTCTTCATTGTCATCTTGTTCTTGTCAAATAAGTCTTTAACTATTGCTCCCTCTTCACATCTCATTAGCAGTTCCATTGAGTTTTCCACTTTTTCTTCCGTTTGAACATTCATGGAGTCTTTTATATTTCTTCTCTCAAATTCGTTCTTTTACTTTGCACTTGAAATTTTTAACTATTGCTACTCTCTTATTTATAGAATTTTAACTCTTCTTGAAATCATTGTTAGTAACAAAATTTTCTTTAAGTTTGAAGATAACAAGAAACAAACTTTGTTTAAAAATAAAAAACAGACTTTAGTTTTTCAAATAAATAGCATTAATTAGTTTTATTGAAAAAGATAAGAGTAATTAACAAATGGTATAATTGACAAATCGAACCCTTAAAATACCAAAAAGACAGTTAAATAGGAACAAAAAATTCACCCTTAAAAGATACTTAAAAAGGAACAGAGGGAGTATATAATATAGATTTTTTTGTTACAAAATTACTTTCACCGTTTGACACTTATTTTCTCTTTCATCTAAAAAATCTAATACTTTTTAAGAAACTGCTCTAAGAGCCTGTTTGTTATGAATTGCACTTTGGTGAAGTTGAATGTGAGAAAAACACAAGGGGGGAGTGGGTTGAATTGTTACAAAGAAATGTGTTTGAGTTTGAACACTTGATATAGAATCAATGGTGTTCACAATACAAATCAAATCAGACTCTTAAGACTCTATAATTTCTAAGATATGAAAGCTGTTAAGAAATTCTAAGTGTTTGATGCACAGCAATTTCAGCAGAGTTTTGGCACAGTTTAAATGTTGTAGAGTCTCTCGTAATCTTCAAGTCCTCACTCCTTTATATAAAGGTGTGAAAGAGAAGTTGAGAATCGCCATCACATCAAAAGAGTCATTGTAGAAGCTTGATCAATCATCAATGATCTGTTATTTGATTTGGTTAATCTCCTAAGAGGAAATAATTTGAAATCCATTCCTTTTATAGAGAATTAACCAGCAGAGACACATCTGTAGCAGTACTATGCGCAGACAATAATGGAGTATTGGAGTAGTGGTTGTACAATTGTACTATTGTCCTTTCTTTGAGTTTCTTCAGTGGATAAACATCCAATGCCTTTTAATTCCTCTGAAATAACTGTTGTTACAGGCTTCCATTCCTTCTGCAAACTTGTGTCATCAAATAATAAATATAACTAACTCCAAGTTCTTCATGGACTTTGGGAGTTAGCTTCTGATGGGCTTCAGACTCTGATTGTCTTCAGACTCAGACTTGCAAAAAAACTTCTCTTGTAAATTCCATTGCTCTCAATTGTTCTTCCATAACCAATTCCTTGTTTAAAGACTTATAAATTTTAGTCTATGGTCCTACACACTTGAAAAAATATTAGCATATCCAATTGAACTTTTAATACTTTGTTATCATCAAAACTTAAGGGACCAAAATGTGTAACAGATAGAAAGTAAAATTGATTTAACCTAAATCAAATGGATTGAGATTAACCTTTTGAGAAAACACTACTTAGATCAATACTAGAAATTCACAAATCAACTATTCAATTAATCAAGTGCAATACTAATAGTAAGAGAGAGAGAGAGAGAGAGAGAGAGAGAGAACACCGAGGTTTATAGTAGTTCACTCTTTTTCGTCCTTGCTAAGGGCTACCTCTACTCTACTTGATGAAGTACTCCTTCACCAAGGTCATCAACTATGTATGAAAAGTTGATTACAATGTTTACAAGAGTTCCTTCAAATTAAAGC
>Ga0315914_1002999_pt1 | contig 25816 bp, 16 predicted proteins | sample MpolenodulesMG_FD_203920 | JGI IMG/M metagenome (GOLD analysis project Ga0315914, IMG submission 203920) | Medicago polymorpha root nodule microbial communities from Los Angeles, California, United States - elongated nodules | ecosystem: Host-associated > Plants > Roots > Nodule | place: USA... | reverse complement strand
CTCTCTCTCTCAAAACCATTTTTGATAATATTACTTATAGATTTTTTATAATATGTGTGAAATAAACAAACAACTCACATATTATGGGACGGAGGGAGTATAATATCTCGTTCTTACACGGCTAAGTCAACAAAAATAAATAGATTTGGGGTAATCAATCTTTACATTATTGTAATCAAGTGACTGACTTGATTAACGAGCTTTGCTAAATAACAAATTGTTCGTGATAATCTAAATTCGAAATTTTTAGTTAGATCGCCCCTTTCTCTAAAAACCATAAGATCAACACACAAAAAGACCTTAGGTGGCGTTTGTTTCATGGATGTGAAATGTATGCCCAAGAATAATATACTTAGCAATAATTGGGTTTCCAATAAAAAAAAGTTTTGTTCCCTGAAAAAAATAAAAAAAAAGTTTTGTGAGTATTTTAATCGTTATTTTATTTTCTGCAATTACCTCTCTCTATCTATCTACAACTTGCATTTTTCTTGAATTTTTTATTAACAATAAATCAAGGGCCATAAAATAGAGAAAAAAGGCATCCAATGGCTCGTGGTTGGTGTGACTGCAGCGACTGGAGTCAATCATGATCCATTTTATTCTCACCCATTTCATTGGAAATAAAAGCATGGCCTGGCATATTTTATACAGGAAATTAATTTCCTAACTTTGTAACAAGCATAGGAACATATATCTATGTAGTTTCTATATTCTAACTAATAATTTTTACAACCATTTAACAAACACCGCCTTACGGTATCATATTGCCACCCAGCATGTTATCTCAATCATCAACGGAAGAACATAGCTCATTTTTTTAGCTCCCCTCTTGTATTTTTATGAATTTTGTTCAAATCATATAGCTAACTTCATGTTTTTAAACCCTTTAATGGATGATATCTATAGGGACCTTCTTTACTATGGAAAAAGAAATCACTATGTATATGTTTTACTTCAGTTATGCGTAGCAAACCTCAAATGACCATGACTTTTAGGTTCTGAATCCAAGTCGAGGTGTATGACCATGACTTTATTATCACTTGGACCCAATTTTTAAAAACCGGACCGGCAATCGAACCAGAAGAAGTAGTTGCACTTGTACTTATATTTCATTTATTAGAGTGCAGAAGTTGTTTCCATAATGCATTTGATGCTCCCTTTTGGAACTTTTTCATTCAGTAATGTTAATCAATATAGAAATGAAAATAAACAATGAATGTCATCACTTTCCATTCCATTCTATTATTTATTTTTTAATTTTCAAACAGTGGAATGCCATAACATTCCATTCCATTATATACAGTAATAATCCCTAAATAGGTGGGAAGTTCATTGGAAAAAAATGCATCTCTTCAGTATCATGTTTACCAAACTGGTTGTATGTGCACGTGAAATATAAATAAATAATGAGATGAATAAACTAGAATTAACTATGTAGTTTGAACCAATGACACTATAACAGTTACATCATCAAGCTTGCCACCTGCATAACCCACATAGCCCAAAGCCTGAGCTGCATCACCAAAGGGACTTCTTGTGGATCTTGATCTTCCAACCTCTTGTGCCGTCGTCGCCAATATTTCTGCTATTTCCTGCAAGTTATACGTATATGTTAGCATAAGCTACTAGGTGTTTTAAGCACATGCCAAGCTAACAAGTTAGCATAGGTTGTGTTTGCTCTCGCTTTCATAGATGTTTTTTTCGAAATGTTGTCTACTTTGCTCTTCAACAAGGTAGTAATGTCTTTCTTTTCTTTATTAAAAAAAAATCAAGCTAAGGAAGAGCTTTGACGCATTGGTAAGGTTGCTACCTTGGGACAAAGAAATCACGTGTTCAAATCCTACACAAAAGCCTCTCCACTTGTGGTGGTAAGACTACGTACATCTACCCTCTTCAGACCCCACTTGGTGGGAGCCTAGCACTCAAGGCCACACTTTATTCAAAAAATCAAAATGATGGAATTTGAAACACGTGTGGAATAGTACATTTTATATAATGTGGAGAATAAAATAATCAACTAAAGAATTTATTCACTACTCATCATCTTCACATGTAAGCATTAGAAAGATACACAAATTCAAAAGGAAAAGAAAGAGTTAAAGGCGAGAATCAACCTGAGGTTTCAAGCTAAATTGTAGGGATTTTGATACAGTTGATGCTATTTCTTTCTCATAAAGATTGTCAAAAAGACCATTTGTGCCAAATACAATCACATCACCGTCGTTTAGATCGATCTTGTACTCCTGAAACACATTTTGCTTTGAGTTTCGATCGTATTCAATCAATGTATCCAAATTATTTTTGTAGGTTTAATGAATATTATTAATTAGTCAGTAATCTAAAATCCTCCAAGCCACTTCTATAATTTTGAGCCTCAATGTTCAAATGAAGTATGCTCAGACATTTCTCAGATCAGGTAAAAATGAGGAAATGTTAAAGAGGTAGATTACATACCTCAATGATTTCTGAGTGGTCATCGCCTTTAACTATATGTATCGGAAAACTGAATTCATGAAACATGGCATTTGATGTTTTGAAGATGGAGCCATGTCTTATAATGATAAATCCAGTATTCCCAACATTGGCTGCATGGAGGACCTGCAAATAAATTGCTATACATGATTCACATCCTGGAAAATGTGCCGTAGAAGGATTATATTTACACATTTATGATCGCTGAGCAGAAGATAATACAATTATGATTGCAACCTAAATCTAAGTTGCCAGGAAACAAAATCTATGTCTGACGGGGATTAACTAATGGGACACTTGCAGCTTATTTAACTGCACATATTTCATATTATCAAAATATAATATGTACAAGCTTCATGACGTGCAAAACAATGGTTTGGCCTCTTTGCTTTTTCCTTCCGATTGAAACGGTTATTTCAAAAGCTTAAGCTGCAAAGGAATGGGACAAAGATGCATATTATTGCATTTTATAGACCTTATAAAGTACGGGCAGTTCTTACATTACACGGTGGTTTTAAATGGTTAAGTTAGGCCCAAGATAAATTCTAAGTTGGTATCAGAGCTTATACTAGATCAGCTGTTGGGTTGCTTGCATCGTCAACACTCCAAGCTCAATGGGCCTCGATGTGAGAGGGTTGGATATTCCACTCTAATTGAGGCCTTCCCCTAGCCAGCTAATTGTGGCATTTGGGTTGTGTCTTCTTTGCAACCTCCAGCACCTTCATTGTGTTGGGTGTGAAGGGTAGGTTTATTCCCACATTATCTCAAGATATGGCCTATGTAGCAGTATAAAGTTTGGACAATTCTCCCCTTAAAAGCTGATTTTATATGGTAGAGTTATGCTCAACCCAAATTCTAAGATTTATTTTTGTAAACAAGGAGAACATTTTAATTCCTCAAATGCCACTTACAAACATGAACAATATCATATCTTAATCAAAGCATACAACACAGTATATATTTACTCATACAGAAGCATAATAGATATGTAGGAAAGCTGATACACAAAATAGCATAGTGAACTCAAATCACACTAGCAGTACTATAACATAATTCGGGACATACTGACACAAACATAATACTATGAGGTAACTGAGAATGTAGTATCAATTGGATGAATAACTCAAACGTCACTCGATCTGGCACTGCCTTATCATTCATTTGAGCTACCCACTTATTATGTTCAAATTTGAACTATTTCGCACAAACAGAAAATCATTTACCTGTCCATCAAAATAAGCAACCAAAACAGAAGATGACCCTGGAGAATGTGTTTCAGCGGCGCTTCTGATAAGAACTTCTGCAGGTTTTATCGTTGAAATGTTATCACAATTTGACACGATATCTTCACAATTTCCCATGAGTTCCCTGATATACACTCCAGTATTACTCCCTGCATAATTATTTCTGGTCTATAAATATAGTTTACAACTGAAAAATACAAGATCAGAGGTTTGATATTGGAACCTTGAAAAGATACTCTTTACTCAGTCCAACAAATGGAAATAATGTTTTCACAATAGTAAACGCATGTTCACAAATTACAATGAGGAAAATAAAAATATATTTGGTAGATAGCAATTTGATGATTCAATTGTACTATCAGAGTTTGAATTTAAACTAACATTCAGTGCAGAAAGGATACCTTCAAGTGACCACTGACCAACTCCATCAGCCACCACTAGCCAGTTTAGGGGAGAAATAATATAAGCATCTTCTCGACTTGTCAGTTCCTGAAAGTTGTTATTAGTAGGCTTATTTTCCATCTACTTCAAGGATTCAAGCCAAAATCACTTAAAATTTAATAAGCATAGGCAGTCAAATTTCTCATCAGAATGATTTGCAATTACATATTGCGGACTACATTACTTCTAGACTTGAGTAAATAAATCATTTGGGAGATTCAACAGCTAACAACATAGATGCTAAATCCCACAGCTGAGCACAAACCAAGACACACAAGTACTCCTAGAAATTTAACAATTTCATTACCTTCCAAATTTCATCTACTTCTATCACTCGATACACACAAGTACTCACAGAAATTTATGGTGTAGCTTGTCATTTAAAAACATCAAACATATCAACGACACAAAAACAAAACAAGAACAATGACAATAACAATAACAATTTTTTCAATACCATATTAGGGTACTGAAATCCAGGCACTCAGGCATTTGTAAGTTTAACCTGACTTCATTTCTAATCCCTATTAATACCAGGAAGGTACCTCAGAGGGATGAGGCAAGCAAGCAGCACCAGAAACTAGAAAAAGCTCCGTTCTTGAAATATTTTCCCTGTACACATTCAATTAATTAACCAGCAAGAGCCATGAAAAAGGGTTTGATGAGCATCAAACCTAGATAATAGCATTTCAACAGTGATAGTTTTTGTCTATTGCTTGAGATGACAATTAAAAAATCAATGTTACATTCCTAACAAATCCCATATCTAACTTGCACCATAAACAACCTCTATATCATTCTCAGACTTTGAAAATTGTAGCTTTATTACCAAAATCAGCAACTAGAATGTGCCCAGAAACATTTCTTTTCAACGAAAAAGGTGAAAATTTTACCAATGGGAATACATTTACCTAACCACATTCTGAAAACCGTGTGCAGAAAGAGTGAACGTAATTTAGAATACAGAAAAGAGAAATAGTTAGCATACCCATCACTAGCCATTTGAACTGAATGTATCTCTGGTACCGTATTAAGTATTGGATTTTCATAATCACTTCTTTCAATATTTCCAACATCTATTTTGTTTGCCAAGTCTGAGGATGGAACCAAATCATCCAACTAAACACAAAATTAACACAGAAATCATATTAAAAACATTGATGCACTCAAAGAAAATCATACGCCCAGTAAAGTGAATTATAGCCCTCCATAAGGAAAGGAAATAAAACTAACCAATGGTGACTTTTTCATTTCAATTGCATCAACTGAGTCATCCACGACGTGGCGACTTCTTTCATCATCATTAGAATGAAGTTCAGACCCCAAAGAAGGTGACACCGGTGCCGATTCACATAAGTCAGTATCAACACCGCCTGTCAAGTTGTCTGTTGTACTATAATCAGCTTGTTCAGGTTCCAAGGAAGAGGATAATGGCACCAGTTCACTTAACTCGGTATCAACAACGGCAGTCAGGTTATCTGTTGAACTATAATCAACTTGTTCAGCCTCTAAAGAAGTGGATATTGGCACGACCTCACTAAACTCAGCATCAACACCATCAGTCAGGTGGGTTGTTTCTCTATTAACAGACGGTTCAGAATCTAAAGAAGTCGGTACTGGCACCAACTCACTTGTTATGCCGTCATCAACATTACCAGTCAGGTTGTCTGTTGCACCATAATCAACTTGTTTAGACTCTAAAGTAGATATTGGCACCAAATTACTATTGTCAGCATCAACACTTCCAGTCAGATTGTCTGTTGCACTATAATCAACTTGTTTGGACTCTAAGGAAGGGGATACTGGCACCGATTCATTTATTGTGGCATCAGCACTGTCAGTTAGGTAGTCTGTTGCACTATAATCAACTTGCTCAGACTCTAAAGAAGTCGACATTGGCACCAATTCACTATCATTAGTATCAACACTGCCAGCCAGATCGTCTGTTGCACTATAATTAACTTGTTCGGACTCTAAAGATGTGGATACTGACACTAATTCACTATTGTCAGCATCGACACGGCCAGCCATATCATTTGTTTCGCTATCATTAGCTTGTCTGGACTCTAAAGAGAATGATTCTGGCACCAGTTCACTTCTTGCAATATCAAGACTGCCAGTCAGGTTGTCTGTTACACTATAATCGACTTGTTCAGACTCCAAGGAAGTGGATAATGGCACAACTCCATTCATGTCAGTATCGACACTGCCAGTCCCATTGTCTGTTGCACTATAATCAACTTGTTCAGAGTCGGAAGAAGTGGATACCGGCATAAATTTAGTTATGTCAGCATCAACACTGCCAGTCATATTGTTTGTCGCAGTATAACCAACTTGTTCAGACTCTAAGGTAGTGGAGACTGGCACCAAATCACTCATTTCAGCATCGACACTGCCAGTCAGATTGTCTGTTGCACTATAACCAACTTGTTCAGACTCTAAGGTAGTGGATACTGGCACCAAATCACTCATTTGAGCATCAACACTGCCAGTTAGATTGTCTGTTTCAATATAACCAACTTGTTCAGACTCTAAGGAAGTGGATACTGGCACCGATTCACTCATGTCAGCATCGACACTGCCAGTCAGATTGTCTGTTGCATTAAAACCATCTTGTTCAGACTCTGAAAAAGTGGATACCGGTGCAGTTATGTCAGACTCAACACTGCCAGATAGATTGTCTGTTGCAATATAACCATCTTGCTCAGACTGTAAAGAAGTGAATACTTGTTCCAGTTCACTTATGTCAGTACAGACACTACCAGTCACATTGTCTGTTGCACCATAACCAACTTGCTCTGACTCTGAAGAAATTGATACTGGCACCGATTCACTTGTTTTGCCATCAATGCTGCCAGTCAGATTTTCTCTTGCACTACAATCAACTTGTTCAGACTCTGAAGAAGTGAATTCTGGTACCAATTCAGTTATGTCTACATCAACACTACCACTCAGATTGTCTGTTGCACTGTAACCATCTTGCTCAGACTCTAAAGAAGTGGATATTGGTTCCAATTCACTTTTGTCGCCATCAACACTACCAGACTCTGAAGAAGTGGATTCTGGTACCAATTCAGTTATGTCAACATCAGCACTACCACTCAGATTGTCTGTTGCACTGTAACCATCTTGCTCAGACTCTAAAGAAGTGGATACTGGTTCGAATTCACTTTTGTCGGCATCAACACTACCAGTCTCTAAATAAGTGGATACTTCCACCAATTCAGTCAAGTCAGTAGCATCAACACCACCTGCTACGCCATTTGCTGCTTTATCCACACTACTGCCATTGTCAACTGTAGAGAGATGAGCAACTTCAATGTTAGCCTTCTACCTGACAAACAGAACAATAACTATCAAAAACTTCAATGGACAATGTTGTTTACGGAGACACCACATAAGTCAAAATATCACCTTCGGCTTTCTCTTCAACTTCCATAGAAGGACCACTACTCATATCAGAAAACACGTCTGACTCTGCTGGAGAAACTGTTGAAACGACAACTTCTTTGTGACTATCAACTTGAGAATCTTTCTTAGACACACTCAGAACAACATTATGCTCAACAACAGCAGCAGCAACATCTTCATTACAAATTCCATGTTGACCATCACCATCCTCAGCTGAATCCAACTTAAAATGTGTATCAATTATTTGCAAATCATTGATCACAGGTGTTTCACTCTCAGGTTCACTATCAAGAACAACACTACTTTTGTTTTCACTCTCAAGAAGCGGAAGATTTTGATCAGCAACATCAACTACTACAGTTGATGATGATTTAATTTCTCCCCCTAAGTTACTATCATCCCCATTGCTCAATTGTTCAACACCATCATCACTTTCCAAAACACTAACACCTTCTTCCTCAACAACATCCTCTCGCACGAGTTTCTGTTTGTTTAATTCAGCTATCTTTTCTCTAATTTCACTAGCATTGCCAAATGTAAACACAAAACTTCCATCCGGATGCTCTGTCAAAGCAAACAAAACTTCTAGTATGTTGAACAAAACACATATATCAATGAAAAATACCCCATTTTCAAAAGGTTAGTTATACTAATTAGTTACACAAGTTAGCTAGTTAGTATAACTAACTCTTTCTCTTTTCTTTTTTGTCAAAGAGCGTGACGAGAATCACACACGTTAAGTGGCAATTGCGGGTTCGAATATGTGCCCCAACAGATCAAAGAGTTAGTATAACTAACTCTTTCTCTTTCTCTACAAGTGCAACTACCAACTGAGTTGTAGAGTGTAGACATAACTAACGTTTATGTCTAATACTTTAATAACTAAAATAACAACTAATTAGTATTGGTACAACTAACTTTTATATGAAAAAAGAATTAAAAAACACCCCACTAACCAAAATGGAAAATAGACAAAAACCCAAGAAAGAAAGAAAGAAAGAAAGAAAGAAGGAAAAAAAAAAAGCCAAAAGCTTGAGAGTTAAATGAAGCTTACCGGTGGAAGAGATGACATCAAGTTCTTCATGTTCTTGGGGAGAAGGGGTTGAAGATGAAGTTGAATTGAGAAGTGTAGGGGTGTGGTGAGTAGTGTTGAAGGTGAAGAATCTTCTGGGAAGTGGAGTTGAAGGAGAAAATGGAAGAAGGGTTTGAGGAGGTGGTTTAGGAGGAGGAAGATTGGAACATGGAAACCATAGACAGTGGAAGCTTCTTGAGAATAGGTTAGACATTTCATCAATCTTTAATTAACATAAACATTAATTCATGGATTATGTTTCTGGGTTTTTGAGTTGTTTAATGTTTGCAACTTGCACCTGTGTAAGAAGAATGAATGAACAAAGGTCACGTGCGAAAAGTTCTGCACCATACATGTCATTAACTAGCTTCATCCATCCATTGAGGTGTCTTTTTAACAATTCACACATCAAAGTGTGATTATTAATTTTTTAGTTATAACTTGCTAAAAGACATCTTTATAAAAATTAGTTGATATTTTTTAATAAATATATGTAAAATAACTTGTTAAAAGATACTTTCATAAATGGTGTCTTTTAACAAAATCCTTTTATACAGATTGTTTTTACTTTTCCCTTTATTTATTTCCTGAATGATTCTCTTATTATGCTTAACTTAAGATTTAAGTTTACCTAAGTTGAATCATTTGAATTTAACATGGGTTAGAATTTTAGTTGAAACAATATCAATCATGTTTACATGTCTTTTGATGAGCTCTCGATAAATCAGATCTGCTCATAATGAATTGGGAGGGTTGAGACTTGAGAGAAGAAAAAAACAAAAACAACTTTGGAGTACATTTATTCATCTAGGGAAATGCTAACTGATGCCTCCGGGTAGTGGTTAAGCATACTAAAAAAGAAATTATATAGTAGTTAATGCATTGAAATTGTGTAATTAATTTATAAATGTTAAAAAAGTTTCCTTTTATAGTAATAATTTCCTTTTTTTTTTGTATGTTTAACCAGTGTCCGAGGCATCGGTTTGCATCAACCATTCATTTATTTATATAATGCTACTTTTTTTTTTTAAATAAACCTTTTTCCCAATATAATTTTTCTTTTTTCCTCCTCACCCGTCCGCTAAACAATTGCTAGATAATGGTCATTATTTAAAGAGAAATGGTATTTGAACAACTATTTTGTGATAATTTTTGTGATAATTTTCTCTTATATTCACATTGTATTTTTACTTTATCTCTTTATTGATTTAGTTTCCGTGTCAATACCTATTTTTCTTTGTATATATTTGGTTGTCGTATAAGTTGTTCCACAAATAGTTGTTCAAATAACATAACTCTCGTTTAAAAGTCAATTTCAAACCATTTTAGTTAAACCATTTTAATAGGGTCCAAACAAGTTTTTTTTCTAGTAGCCTAGTGGTTAGAATTCACTTTTTAAGATGAATAAGTAAGTTAGTCTTTTGAAGAGTTTTTTTTTTTTTTGCTTTTGTTAGATATATATGTTTAAAAAAAGAGTTATGCTAACCGGTGCCTTAGGGCAATGGTTAAGGAAACCAAAAAAAGAAAGTTTTAAGCTAAAAATACAACTTTTTAGACTTGTGAGGAGTTGAATGCACAAGTTTCAATGCGAGATTACTATATTTACTTCCTTAGTTAGCATTTCCCTTAACAAAAAAACAGCAAATATATGGATACTGTTAAACACCATATTTTTGTGTGGTGAAGAAACATCCAATGATGAGAGCCACAGACACATCTTGCTTCATTAAATTGGTTTTTGTTTGCATCTGTTTGTGTTTCAAATTATCTACCTAAATTAACATCAACAATAGCAAAAGATAGAAAGAGCACAGTTGAGTGAAACATGGTGTCCACGTGGTTGGGAGCCAAATCAGCTGAGGATGGAAATCCATTTCCTATTGGTCCAAAATCTATCCACGATATACCTTAAGATTTCTTGTTTAGATTTCATTGTCCTACTTGGCCTTCTATGAAAACCCCTTCAGATTCTCTCTCACACACATAAAATACTCTCTAACTAGTTCAATTCCCAAGTGAACTACAAAACCAGTCTCTATTACTCTCTAAAAGATAAGACAAATGGCAGCTGCAACATCTGGTGCTGTGTTGAATGGTTTGGGATCTTCCTTCTTATCTGGAGGTAAGAGGAGCCAAACCTTGTTAGCTACTACTGCTATTGGAGCCAAAGTTGGTGTTGCAGCTGGTACTCCTAAAAGACTTATTGTTGCTGCTGCTGCTTCTGCACCAAAGAAGTCATGGATCCCTGGTGTTAGATTTGGTGGAAATCTCGTCGACCCAGAATGGCTCGACGGATCGTAAGTCCACTTAACTTAAATTGATTTTAACCTTTAGAATTGATTATTACTTCACAATTTGTAGTTTTGGCTTCTATAATTATTTTTAGCCTTCGATTTATTGTTCAATCCCCGTTTACATAAATCATTTTATATTCAACTCAGTTCTCACTTAATCAATCATACAAAATTAGTTAATTCAAAATCAATTGTTATTCACTGAATCAATTATAACTTGTTTAATGTTTTTCAATTGTAGACTACCAGGTGACTTTGGTTTTGACCCACTAGGCCTTGGCAAGGACCCAGCATTTCTGAAATGGTACAGAGAAGCTGAGCTTATTCATGGAAGGTGGGCAATGGCTGCAGTTCTAGGCATCTTTGTTGGTCAGGCATGGAGTGGAGTTCCATGGTTCGAGGCCGGAGCTGACCCCAATGCAATTGCTCCATTCTCCTTTGGTACTCTTCTAGGCACTCAGTTGATTCTCATGGGGTGGGTAGAGAGCAAGAGATGGGTGGATTTCTTCAACCCGGATTCACAGTCAATCGAATGGGCTACTCCATGGTCAAAAACCGCTGAGAACTTCGCTAATGCAACCGGAGAACAAGGCTACCCAGGGGGGAAATTCTTCGACCCATTGTCCCTTGCTGGTACCATTGAAAACGGAGTTTACATTCCAGATACAGAGAAGCTAGAGAGATTGAAACTGGCTGAGATTAAGCATGCTAGGCTTGCTATGTTGGCTATGTTGATTTTCTACTTTGAAGCTGGACAAGGGAAGACCCCCCTTGGTGCTCTTGGCTTGTAAACAAAAACAATTTATGTAGATAATTGAACTGAGATGCTAGACAGTTGCAAATGAAGCTTTTTCCTAAGTGTGCTGCTCCATGACAAATTTAATTCATGTTTCTAATGTTGGATGCATTTACCTTGTCTGTTCTTAGATGTAGTCATAGTAGATAAAACCTTGCATTTACCTATATATCTGTTTGATCCATATATGTGTAGCCAATATGCATACAAAGTTAAACCTTTTTCATAAGCAAGAAGATAAAAAAAAATATGTAAAGATAAATTGGATTGCATAAATATTCAGACTCAAAGCCACAAAGAACAAAATATTTAGATAGATTTCATTGAGAATGCATAAATTAAACGTTCACAAAGTTCTGCATTCAATAGCAGAAGCAGTAAACTAAAAGATGAAGCAAATTCATCTAGGAAGAAAGGAATGAATGTGCTATTATACTTATTAGCTCCCCATAGCCATCAAAAACTCACCCTCACATACAATTTCACCACCAACATATGCCTTACCATCCATCTTGGCAATTCCAAATCGCTTTTGCAGCTTTGTAAGTGTCATTCTCATAACTAAGGTGTCCCCTGCAATGACCGGCTTACGAAATCGCACTTTGTCTATTCCGGCAAAGAAGAGGTTTGCACGAGAACCACCCACATCAGGCTGCAACATTACCAAACCACCAACCTGTGCCATTGCCTGCAGCAAAAGATCTCATGTTCACATCCTCTTTTAAAGCACATCATAACAGAAACCATATTTATTTTTTCCTCTTATTTACTTATTGTAAATGTATGAGATTGCTCCTTGGTCAAATGGAACTTCTAAATGGTTGTTTGCATAAAAAAACAGTTCATAAGCTAATCCGCAAACTTTGAAAAATTACATACACTGGTTATTTATAATCTACTCCAAAGGTCTTTCAACTTTTGAGAAATTGGAATCTAAGTATGGTAAATCATCTGTACCATCTAACAAGGAATCAAAGGTTATTGTAAGCGGTTCAATGAAGAAAACAAGACACTAGTTTCAGATGCCAGATATTGAGCTCTTTATGGTGTTCTTTTCAAATTTATACAATGGTTTTAGACTCCTAATCTAACAAAAAAACAAATCATAAAATATAAAGAAATGTGGAAACCAATCCGTAGAGATGATTTAAGATTGTAAATTATCAAGGTACATTTCCGATACTATCAGATACTTCTTATGCATCTTCTAACGCTACTCCAAGCTCTAAAGCTTAGCGAGTTTTAAGCTTGTTATAAATAAAGCATTATAAATGTACAACATAATATATAGGCTTGAAAGGCACAGCGAAAGCTAAAACTTCTATGAATCCAGCAAGAACGATAATTGAAGCGACATATATGACTCACAGTGAAAATATAAGAATTGTGAGTGTGTGTTTGCATTGATGGTAGCACCGACACTTTGAGACTGAAGGCGTGTTCGGTGTCTGACATCAACACAACGCTATCCTATGCGACTATATTCAATTAGTTCTATTTATTTTTTTTCAAATTATTATCGGTGACAATGTGTCAGGAGATTTCTGTCTGGTGTGTGTGCAAATAATTCCATGAATTTGAAGAGAAAAAGAGCAGAGTTGTAACCTCAACCATGAGAACACCAGGCATGATAGGTCTTTCAGGAAAATGACCAGGAAAGAAATTGTCATTGATTGTAACATTCTTTATGGCAACAGCAGAAATTCCAGCCCAGGATTGTATTCAATCACTCTATCTACCATTAAAAAAAGGAAACCTGAAACAAGAAACAAAGTGAAGAGTTTGCTTGTTGATTCACAAAATAAAATCACAAATGTTTGTTGAGTTGAGTTAGCTTACTGCTTACCTATGAGGCAAAATTTCAAGAATCTTATAATATCCATGACTTTTGGAAATGCAGGATACCCTACAAAATATGACCATGGACAAAGTATAATGTTGTTAATTCTTGTAAACTTTGTAGCACCAACACTTCTAATTAAATGTGTGTTTGACATCGACACATAATTATATTCAACTATGTCTTTTTCTCAAATTACATGTGTTACTGTCAGTGCCCGTGTCTATGCTACTTGGGGCATAAATAAATACGTGGTAATGAAAGAGACATACTTAACTCAATGGGAATAGTGTGTTGTTGAGAAGGAGCATTAGCTGCGGCGGCATCGGAGGAACAAAAAGTGGTGGTTGTTTGAAATGGGATCTTGGGAAATTGATGATGATCGAGTGGAAGACAATTGGAGAAAGAAATAATGTATTGGAGAAAGTAGTAGAGGCTGCCATTGAATTGATGATATCGATGTTGATGATGCTTGTAATTTTCTTAACACTATTAACAACGCTCAACACTTTTTTTAGCTACCAGTTTTACAGTTTCATTTCAGTTAGGGCGGATCCTCCAACGTTATTCTTGTTTACTCACATTCACACTTATTCTTGTTTCTGTTCAACCATGATGAAAAAATATATATAATAGATAATTTATTTTTTAAATAATAAATCGATAGAGAAAATTTTAAACAATTATTTAATTAAAATTAAATTATATATTTAATCAATTTTATATGTATATATTTTTTTTACATGTGTCCATTATATCTCTTATTCCTTAAAGTTAACCCGAATAATGTTGCCCTAGATTAATTAATTATATTCCTTAAAGTTAACCCGAACGCACAATGTTGTCTTAGGTTTAACCTAACTTCAATGATTAATTTTACTGCATTACCCCTATTTAATTTAATCAAAATGTTATTTTCAAATACTTATAGCGGAGAGGGAATTAGAATAACAAATCACAATCAATCAATTGATGTGACTAAATATTTTTATTTAATTTTTTTAGTTTTATGTAAATATGTCTAATTAATATTTATTTAGGGTTGTGTTCATGTCTTTATATTTTTAGTGCATCAAATATATAATACGAAGTGTTTACTTTATCCATAAAAGACAACGATTAGAGAGAGAGAGAGAGAGTGATCATTCATGGCTGAAGTAACCGTTTCAAAGTGCAACGAAGAAGAACTCATCAACAAGGTTCTTGATGATGATGCCGCTGCCGTCACCGTGACAGGAAACAACAAGATTGCTGCTCAGCAACAACAACTCGAATGCAAGAAGAAACGTCTCTTGGAAGAACTCGAATCTGCTTTCACCATCGCTACTCCCAAACCTAACTCCTTAGGGTTTTCAAACATTGAGGTCATTGATGAAACTGCTTTGCTCGATTGCATTCCTAACAACAACGGAAAACCAAGAAGAAAACCTTCCAAGAAGACCAACAAGAACAACACCAGAACCACCGGAAGTAGCAGCACTGATACTGTCACTGACAAGATGATGAAGAAGAAGTACTCTCGAGAGATGATGGAGTCTATGAGGTTTGTGAATGTCTCTCAGCAGCACAAATTCTGGAAAACAATCTACACCACGCTTCAATCTGCTTTTGCTGATGAGTATATGATACATTGGTGGTTGCCCCCGCTCACAACAACCGTCACGCTCTTCCGTTCCTTCTCAACAAGAAACCAATTCTCACTGGTGTGGGTGCTGCCAATGGAAGATGCAGATATGTGAATGTCTTTGTCCATTGAACTTTGAAGAATGAATGAGCAAAGCGAACCTGGAAAAGATCTAACCGCAACATTAGTTCACTATGTTCCAATTTTTATTTTTATTTTTTGTACTTAGGCACTGATTTCAGTTGCATAGCTACTTGTATAAAGCCATGTGTTGTAGGCATGTTTGTAAATTTGAAAGACTACTTAGGTCATACAGTAGCAGCGATGAGGATTTTGCTTTTGTTGTTTACAGTTTGTATATTGTTGATTTTTCAATAAAAAGTTCAATTTCTTATCTAAATAAAAAAACTTCGTCCATAAAATATCATTTTCTCGCTATATATTTTTATTTTATCTCTATCAAATCCCCACCGTCAAACATAAACTTAGTGTTTGTTTCGTATCATGATGAGTTTGGCAAAATCATGGTTAGCCATATCGATTTGGTCCAACTGACTTTGATACCAAACATGCTCTTAGGGGCTGTTTGTTTCATATATGGTTATAAAAATGATTTCCAAGAATATGGAGATTATAAAATGGGTTCCCACGATTGTTTCAAAGTTAGGAAATTATTTGTCAGGTATAAAACATTCCATGGAATAAAATAACTTTTCATTTCCCATGTTTTTATTCCCAAGAAAATGGGTGGGAATAAAATATTTTCATGAAGGTGTGAATAAAAATGAAGTAACCACCAAGTAACTACCCATATACCTCATGTTTACAAATAATTTCATGAATATGGTAAATATTAACCAAACGCTTTTCTGTTAAAGTACCTAGATTCTAATTAATTATTAATGGGAGCATTGCATAAATTTATCATCCGTGAATCAAATGACCCCTTAAGTAATTTAGTATCACTCAATTTTTTTAGTTGTAGCATGGGTGAGCTCTGGTCCGAGGGGTTTGATTACATATTAAAGAAAATTGTTCTTTATGCTGATTACATATTAAAGAAAATTGTTCTTTATGCATTTATGGTTTGCTCTCTGACACTCAAAACTGAAAGAAATACATTCAGTGACAGTTAACTATCGTTCGAAGGACTTTTTAAATCGATTAGACCGATTTAAAAAGTGTTTAAACCGATCTAAAAAATAACGAACACCAATTAACTCCCGTTTTATGACAAATGACACTTAATTGCCGTTCAACGCATTTTAGAGCAAGTTGAGGGTGTCTGAACAGCAACATCCATTATTAAATTTATAGTAAGTTCAATTATTATGAGTTATATAAAAAAGCCAAATAAAAAGGACTGGTTGTTTAGTTAAAAACAAGAACCACTTTTATATGTATCACTTTCCATCATTTTATACTCAAATAATAATTTTACACGTTCAACATATTTCATCCGATCAAGAAGAAGAAGAAAAAGACTAAAAGTAAATATTATACACTTAATGGCAAATATGCCAACAATACAAACTAATCAAATAAAACCACTTTCGAATTTAGTTGAAAGCAGAACATATCTTGCGAATTTCACCATCAGTACCAGTCTTTACTCCAATGTTGCTCATCTTTACCATTGATTTTCCAAATTCAACATTAAATGTTAATCCAAGCAACCCTCTTAAACCCAAGTATCTTTGTACAAATGTCTTTGTGGAAGCATCATTCCACAATGCTTGATCAGATTGAAGAATTCCACGTCCGTTCCTCAGATTAGCATAGTAAGAATTATCAAATTTGTTTTGACTTCCAGTATCAAATGCAACTCTGTTTGTAGCACCACTGTTTTGAGGACAAAGTGTTTGTAATTGTGAAAGAAATGAAGAGTCTATTGAAGGATCAGCTGCACCATTTGTAGTGAAGTTTCTCAATCTGTTGCTGAAGAATTGACATGCTGTTGTACCAATTGTATGTCCACCTATAATAAATAAATAACACATGTAATTATATTGTTATGTCACAAAAGGAATAATAGGTGGGACTAAAATTAATGTGAATGCAACTTCAATGTGTAATTCTAAAGTGGTAAATAAATTTTGAAAATATTTAGATCACTAACCAACTAGGGTGACAAGATCTTGAGTGTTAAGGCCTTTTGCTGCAAACTTTTGTTTCTGCACATCAACAGAATCACTAGGAGCAGGCAAGTTATTGACATCAGAAGCCTGTGACACGCGTCCGTCTCTCCGTCCAGTAGGGACTTGCCAACTAAGACCACCACTCTACAATGCATACATAAAGCAATTAAGCTCATATTTCAACAAATTATGAACAGACTAAATTCTTGATAATAAATTTATATTTTTGTCACTAATTGAACGTTTTTTAGTAGTATCTCATTTAAATCATTTGTACAATATATAGTTAAGTTAGTTAATTACCAGAACAACGGAATCACGAGCAGCAAGGGCAAGGATATCAGCACAAGAGACAACACCAGGACATGCAGCCTCGAGTTTTGTCTTAGCATCATCAATAACTTCAAAACCTCTTAAACCAAGGTTTGGAAATGCTGTTTTCTCGGTGCCTGAGCCGGCAACGAGAACAGAAGCGTCACAACCTTGGACAAAACAATCATGGAAGTGCATCCTAAGTAAACCAGGAGCTAAAGAAGAGTCGGAGTTAACATGAGATGTAACTGTGGACTTAACAATGGATTCAGCTTGAGAACATGTACTTGAATAGAATCCTACACGTGTCCCTTGTCCATGCACTAATGTGTTCACAATACCCAAAACAAGTAAAATAAACACAACCTTAAACAAACTACCCGCCATTGATATTATATGAAATGAAATATATGTAGCTGTTTAGGACTTTAGGTGATTATTTTGTAGTGAAATGCAATATGCAATGCCATGCATGAGATGCAGGTATTTATATGGAAAGGTTTGACTTTTAGGATCAAAATGAAGAGAAATAGTAAACAAAGACTGCTGACATAGGTACAAATTACTACAAGTGGTGTTGTGGGTGGAGGGCATGTATAGAAATGAATTTTGGATATAATGGGCTGGGGTGGCCCTCTAAATTTGTCTTGTGGTGTTTATATATGCATGCTAGCTAAAATACAATTATTAGTTTCCGTGTGAGACTTTTGGGGATGAATTATTGTGTGTGAATATCAAAACAAGTGCGGTATACTTTATCTTAGTGACTTAAATGTGTCTAATCAAATGATACCTTGTTTGCCTAAAAGTACTTGAATGAATGAGATACTATGATGGTGGCATTTAGGCTGGGGAAGTGAAGTTTTTTCCCACCATGGGAAAGTGGGTCTATTATGGACAGGTGACAGTTTCAACCTGCTGCAATTAAAGAAAAGAAAAATTACTTTTTACTTATTTTATTCAATTATATATGTTTTTGCAATCTCACCTCCTTATTGCTGCAATCAACCTCGTCGGCCATTAGAAAGGATTATTCTCCTCAGTAAATTTGCTCCAAACCAACCTCATCAGCCATCTCTACACCTCATCTGTGCATATCCACCACTGTGAATACACCACCCATTTGTATTTTTCTCTTGCCATCTTCCTGAGGAGCTGTTGAGAGTGATGCCATGTTACCCACGAAATACACCCAAACAATTTGCGCTCAAACTTTCCATGAATACAAAACGGACTCCTTTTGTTTGACACATGCATTTATCTTTGTTTGAATGGTATCATTGTGGAGAGGGTTGGGGAGAATTCCACGACGTGATTTTCTTTTAGCTGAGGAAGAAATTGGAAAAGAACCATTTCTTTTCTCTACCCATTATTTTATATTTATATAATTGAGGGTCGGTTTCTTTTAATTTTTTGGTTTGAATCGAATTTTTATTAAATTTGAAAAACCCAGTTTATTTTCTAATATAAAAGTGTTATTCTACCAAAAAATATTTAATTAAAAGCATTAATTCTACCCAAAAATTCAAATTATTTTTTGCATTTAATTAGTAAAATATGTTGTGGCTCATTCTTAGAAGGAAAAAAAAAACGGAAGCCCACAATCAATTATAAACGGTAGCATACAAATTATTTTTTGCATTGGGGTCAAATTTTTTGTAGTAGGTTCAATGCTAAAAAGTTAGAAGAAGGTTGTCATCAATAAATCTGAACCACTCATTTAAAATATTAATATATCAATGGTTAAAACATCAACTTTTCCATGATGGGAAAAAACTCCCATTTTCCATTCTAAACCCCACCTACTATGATATCTCTTTTAAAAAGAGTTTTATCATCTATAGAGGTCATATCTAACTCGATAAATAAAGTTAAACACAAAAAAGAAAGGCATTTTGGTTTGAATTGCCAAGCTACTCGTTTTGTCCCATGCAAATATGATTGATGATTGGATGATTTCACCAACGCTGCCTTGCTTGACAGCATCACGCGTTTACTTTTTCAGGGGATGGGCCTAGTTGATTGACTTCAATTTTTATTCACTTATTCCTCGAGTAAATAGGCAATTACTTCTCAGAAATTGTAAGTTTCGTTAATAACCCTCTTGAAATTAACAAAACTTCAATTACCCTCCTGAAATTTCACAACGTTAATCAATTTACCCCCTCCGTCAAATTTTTCTGTTAGTGAACATGACGTTTTGCAAATACCCCCTGAAGTTTTGCACTTATGTGCAAAATGCCCTCCGAACTTAAAAATTTATATTATTTTTTTCTTAAAGGCAAACAATTAATAGTTAAATATTAAAGCTAACTATTAATTTTGGAGTTTGGGAAAACTACATGCATATATACATCAAAATAGGCTTGTACATGTTTGTTTTTCCCATAGTTTTTTTTAAAAAAAATTGGGGAAGGGAAAAATGTGTATTTTTTAAAGTGACAATAATGGTTATTTTTACTACGGAACTAAGAGAATTCATACTCATCACTTTGAGTTTACCAGGCTTAGCATGAGTAGCAATAAAGAGAAACAAAGTCACAATTAAGGAGTGTGCTCCACCTTCACAAGACAAGAACAAGATTAGTACATAATTAGATGTGAACTAATTTTCTTGTATAAAACATGACACAAAGCCTTTTTTTTCATTTTGATACTAAAACAAGGCAAGAACTTTGGAGCATAACTCACAATTCAAAGAATAATATAAAGGCTTTCCATTTCCCAAATAGTTCACATAGTCTAAGATTTAAGGTCTATGCATTTTCCTCTAATATGACATGCAATGTGAAAAAGAAAAGACCAAACCTCAAATTAGTTCCTATTTTTTAGATGATATCATTCATTCACTTCTCCATATTAAATTTAATAAATCAATCATCAAGGAAATCACTATGTTACCTTTCTATCTTATTTCCTCCCAAATAAATAAATAAAAAAGAACAACAATAGTTCTCATTACACATAAAAAAATATAAATTTTCAAGTTCAGGGGACATTTTGCACATAAGTGCAAAACTTCAGGGGGGTATTTGCAAAACGTCATGTTCACTAACAGAAAAATTTGACGGATGAGGTAAATTGATTAACATTGTGCAATTTCAGGAAAGTAATTGATGTTTTGTTAATTTCAGAGAGCTAATTGACGAAACTTACAATTTCAAGGGAATAATTGTCTATTTACTCATTATTCATATTGTAGGTTTGTACTTCAATTTGATTTATTTGTCGATCAAAACTATCAATTATTCTCTCAGTCTCTTAGTGAGTATTAAGAAAAATAGTAACTGCAATATTAAATTTATCGAGATATGTATTATTTTTACATATTCACCCTTACAATTATTTTTTTTTAGTTGTCTTACGCATGATTTTTTGGTTGCCTCTATATATATATTCACCCTTACAATTATTGATATTGATTGATATCGTATGAATGTGAGAGAGAGTTTGTGTTTTTTAATGGTAAATTAAATAGGGGCATTTTTTGCACCAAAAAAAAAAATTAAATAGGGGCATTTTTATAAAGAAAAATACATGTGAGACTTAAGAAAAAATCAATTTTTTTTTTGGTTCCAAAGAAAAAATCTTATATCAAGGAACAAAGAAAAAGTGAAAAATGATCTTATAAATGGTTTTTTTTAATATGATCTTATAAATGTTATTAACTGTAACCAACAGTGATACAAGAATTAAAGGCTTGAAATTAACTAAGAGTATAGAGAAATAATTTTGAAACTTTTTCCAACTGATAAAAAGATTTCATTCGAGATTAGAAGTAAGACATATATTCGACCTCGATAAAAATTTAAGCTAATTCAACCACTTCTAACAAAGAACTGGGTTCAAATTTCAACGTCAATGTGAAGAACGTATATGTAAATAATAAGTAAGAATATTTGCCAATAACCTTAAAGGTTAAGACTTTTTAAAATCCGAGTGAGTCGTAGGATTTAAATAACCTAAAAAATTTAGGTAAAAGTAAATAACAAAAGTCAATCAACATCGTCAGAATTATTTAACGTGGAATGTTATCAAGCAAGGCAGCGCTGGTGAAAGGACTCCATCATCATATAGTAAGTTTACTCAAAAGAAGAAAAAAAAATCGTCATATAGTAAGTATACTTGCATGGGGCAAAATGACAAGCTAAAACATCCAAAATACCCTTTAATTAAAAACATTATTTTTTTATTAGACACATTCAAAACACGAGAATAAGATAAAGTAAACCACACTTTTGATAAAAAAAAATATATAAAAAATACATATATTTACTCATTCATATATTGTATAGCATCCACCTATTACTCAGTCTCATTCCCACACCCACCCACCATATATACATACATATATTATATCCAATTATCCATATATAGATCATTTCAATTATTTTTAGCTGCCTCAATTATTATTTCTTTGCTTACTCATTCTCTTTATTTCGATCGACCCCAAAAGTCCAAGCCTATTTTCCATATAAATACTTGCACCCATGCATGTCATTTGCATTGCATTTCACACCATTAATATACAAGCTCTTTTATATTCGTCCAAAGCCTAAACTTCTAAACAATTACACCTTTCCTTTCATAAATAAATTTTAGTTCACTTAATTATAACTTCTTCTTGAATTTCTTACAAAAATATATGGAGGGTAGTTTGCTTAAGGTTATGTTTATTTTGCTTGTTTTGGGTATTGTGAACACATTAGTGCATGGACAAGGGACACGTGTAGGATTCTATTCAAGTACATGTTCTCAAGCTGAATCCATTGTTAAGTCCACAGTTACATCTCATGTTAACTCCGACTCTTCTTTAGCTCCTGGTTTACTTAGGATGCACTTCCATGATTGTTTTGTCCAAGGTTGTGACGCTTCTGTTCTCATTGCCGGTCCTGGCACTGAGAGAACAGCATTTGCAAACCTTGGTTTAAGAGGTTTTGAAGTTATTGATGATGCTAAGACAAAACTCGAGGCTGTGTGTCCCGGTGTTGTCTCTTGTGCTGATATCGTTGCCCTTGCTGCTCGTGATTCCGTTGTTCTGGTAATTAACTAACTTAACTATATATCTGTACAAATGATAGTAAATGAGATACTGCTAGAAAATGTTGAATTAGTTACAGTATTAATCTATTAGAACCATCAAAATTAAAGATCAATATTCATTTTTTTTATATTAATAATTCAACCTTTTTAATAGTACAGAAAATTCGATCAATAAAATTGACATAAGTTGAATACATTACTTAGTGTAATAAGTTCATAATTTGTTGAAATATGGACCTAACTGATTTATGTATGCAATGTAGAGTGGTGGTCTTAGTTGGCAAGTTCCTACCGGGCGCAGAGACAGACGCGTGTCACAGGCTTCCGATGTCAATAACTTGCCTGCTCCTGGTGATTCTGTTGATGTGCAGAAACAAAAGTTTGCAGCAAAAGGTCTTAACACACAAGACCTTGTCACCCTAGTTGGTAAGTGATACTTTCAAAATTTATTTATCACTTTAGAATTACACATTGAAGTTGCATTCACATTAATTTTAGTCCCACCTATTATTCCTTTTGTGACATAACAATATAATTACATGCGTTATTTATTTATTATAGGTGGACATACAATTGGTACAACAGCATGTCAATTCTTCAGCAACAGATTGAGAAACTTCACTGCAAATGGTGCAGCTGATCCTTCAATAGACCCTTCATTTCTTTCACAATTACAAACATTATGCCCTCAAAACAGTGGTGCTACAAACAGAGTTGCATTTGATACCGGAAGTCAAAACAAATTTGATAATTCTTACTATGCTAATCTGAGGAACGGACGTGGAATTCTTCAATCTGATCAAGCATTGTGGAATGATGCTTCCACAAAGACATTTGTGCAAAGATACTTGGGTATAAGAGGGTTACTTGGATTAAGATTTAATGTTGAATTTGGAAAATCAATGGTGAAGATGGGCAACATTGGAGTGAAGACCGGTGTTGATGGTGAAATTCGCAAGATATGTTCTGCTTTCAACTAAATACAAAAGATGTTTTTATTGATTTGTTTGTACTTTGTATTGTTGGAATGTTTGCCATTGATTCAAGTGTATAATATACGTAGTTTGTTTTTGTTTTCTCTTTTTTTTGTTGACCAAACTAAAAATGTTGAAAGTGTAAAATTATTAAAAGAAAAGTGTGATATGTATTATATCTAATAATACTAATACAAACAAATTTTTCACTGGCCGTCCATACTGAAAAACATAGCAAGAAGAATCCAACCTTTTTCAAGTTCATATACAGCTTTACACGACATGTCCAAGGTTGTTTTTGTATCAAACTATGTAGTAAATCACATCATATCATATATCTTATTATTCTCAAAAGAATATCAATAGGTAGATGCCCTTGTTATTGTCTTCAACTAGGAATGACTAATTAGGTACATTGAACATAGAAATGAGTCTCATGATTCATTTTCACTCCTAAATTTTCTCAACTTCATAATGAGGTTTACCCTTTTTGTTCTTCAACTTATTACTTTTTCGGTTCTTGCAATGGCTCAAGAAGGACCTAAAGGGGATAGTGAAGTCCAAAATAAATCTTCAGACGATAAAAACAACAAAAATTCCAATCTTTTATTATTAATACTCAACGTGGTTCTTCTTCTTGCGATTATATTGCTATTGATTCTTTACTATAACACATCAAAAAAGCTCAATAGAATAGTCAAAGGACACATTAACACATTTCATGAACAAGAGAAAGATGTTGAAACAAGTATTGAGAAGAGGATAGAGATAGGAGAAGGGACGACGATGATGACAGTAGAAGAGAGAAAGGAGTTAATGTTCTTTAATGATGAGACAAAATTTCAAATGGGAGAACTTCTTAGAGCTTCTGCTGAGGCATTAGGTCATGGAATTATGGGGAATAGTTATAAGGCTATGTTGAATAATGGACCTACCATTGTTGTAAAGAGGTTAAGGGACTTGAAACCATTCACTAAAGAAGAATTTGCAAACATAGTGAAAATGATTGCTGATCTTAAACACCCTAATCTGTTGCCTTTGCTTGCTTACTATCATTCCAGAGAGGAGAAGCTAATGCTTTATAGATATGCACAGAATGGAAACCTTTTCTCACGACTTCATGGTAATTTACATCGACTTGGTACTTTTTCTTCGTCTTTTTTTCACTCTGAATTTGTACATGAATTTCAAGAAAAATCAGAGAAAACACATATAAGTTGAGTTTTGAGACATGAATATTCGTTTTCCTTAATTTTTTACGAAACCGATAACTCAGTTGTAAGGACGGATAATACTATTACGAAGAGCATTTTGCTTATGACTAGCGACACTAATGGATGTTAGAGTTTCGAATGATTTTCAAGCATTAGGCGACTGTAGATTATATGTGACACTTCTCCACCCTGAAAGCCACTTCAAAGAAATGCTTTCTTTGATCAAAATATAAAAAACACTTGCATGTTAAAGTTTTACATGATCTTATCATAGGTTTTCATGTTAAATTACTATCGTATGACAATAATGTATGGTTACAAGGTGATTTTTGTCGCTAATGATTAATAACCAAACTCTGCATGAATTTATCAGATGGAAGAGATGGAAACAGGGTTCCATTCAATTGGAACTCAAGATTATCAGTGGCAAGAGGCGTGGCTCGAGCACTAGAGTACCTTCACCTTAACAACAAGTTCCATAACATTGTCCCTCATGGAAATTTGAAGTCTTCAAATGTACTATTTGATGAAAATGATTCAGTTCTAGTATCTGACTTTAGCCTTGCCTCATTAATAGCACAACCAATTGCAGCTCAACATATGGTTGTTTACAAATCACCTGAATATGGTTATGCAAGAAAAGTTACAATGCAATCAGATGTTTGGAGTTATGGATCACTTTTAATAGAACTTGTAACTGGGAAAGTTTCTATGTGCTCAGCTCCACAAGGGACTAATGGTGTGGATCTTTGTAGTTGGGTTCATAGAGCTGTGAGAGAAGAATGGACTGCTGAAATATTTGACAAAGAAATATTTTGTCAAAAGAGTGCTCTTCCTGGGATGTTAAGGTTGTTGCAGATAGCAATGAGATGTATTGAGAGGTTCCCAGAGAAACGTCCTGAGATGAAAGAGGTAGTTAGAGAAGTGGAGAAAATACAACA
>Ga0315914_1002994_pt1 | contig 25842 bp, 15 predicted proteins | sample MpolenodulesMG_FD_203920 | JGI IMG/M metagenome (GOLD analysis project Ga0315914, IMG submission 203920) | Medicago polymorpha root nodule microbial communities from Los Angeles, California, United States - elongated nodules | ecosystem: Host-associated > Plants > Roots > Nodule | place: USA... | reverse complement strand
TATGGAGGAAATCTGCATAACAATCACATCTTCGAGCAGAAAATCGAAGCAAAATGGGGAAGAAATGGATGCCTTGTCGTTTGAGATCGCAGGAATGGGAAAAATGTCTGAGAAGCATATAACCTTCAATTCTGGAAAGAGAGGAAAAGGGATTCGCTTGGGTTTTAGAAAGGGCGTTTAGTAATGGATATATGAAGTAGTGGAAGCAAATTAAATCACCAAAATAGTTATTGGTTAAGTGGCTAAAATGGCTGGTTGGAACCAATAAGTCGCGGGTTCAAATCCCTGCAGAGCCTTTTTTCATAAAGATTTTTTAAACCTCTCAAAAAAGACGGGATTAGGTTAAACAGTGGTGGGATTAGGGTTAATCAGCACTGTTTAACATTTATATATATTAAGATTAGCTAACACCCAATAATTTTAATGTGTTATGCAAAATGCCTTAAACAACCATTATGCGGCGTATGATAGTGATATCCTATCTAGAGGATACGTCAAGCAACACAAACTCCATTGAAGTAAACGTTGTACACAATTTTGGACAATCGACCTCAAACTTGCAACCTCTTAACACTGCATATTGATATTACAATGAAGAGAGATACGGGTATCGTCCTCAATGCATCCATGGACAACAAACAACTTTTTTGATATGAGACGTGAGGACCGTTTAGCCGACGCGTTGGCAAACAACCCCTACGTATCATCCAAATCACATTTTGGACCTTAGGTGGGAGCTTGAATGTGCGCCCCGCTATTCTAGGGTACATAAAATTTGTATGCACTCATGAGTATCTTCATGGAAATATAGACACCAATCATATCTTCTATCCGTATTAAAGAATGAATATGGGGACCACAAATAAATGTTACACTTAACCAAATAAAGATGTTTGATCTTTAGGTGGGAGGTTGATAAGCCAACTATTGTCATTTTAGGGATGATCACAATAATTTTGTTAGAGGATTGTCTTGCAAGCTTGGAGTCCATAAGACTATTTACGATGGTGTGTTGAATGCCAATTTCAACACTTAATAATTGTGTAATGGGGTGTTAAAATTTGTTGAAAAATGATGTGAAAGAGAGAGATGATGAAAGTATTCAACAAGTTGAATGCTGCAAAGTATCAGCATTTGCAGGCCACGCGGCGCGCATTGAGTGGATGAGAGAGCGCGTGTTGCCCACACGCCAGACGCGAGTGGGCATGAGTCAGACGCGGAGAGAGAAGAGGTGGGTGGATAATAAAGAACACGTGGCGCTTGCTGATTGGCTGGCTGATTTTATCTCATCTTAATTATTTGAACTCAATTACTTCATTGCAAATGATTTTTTATTTTTTTTTACCAAAATTCATGATTTTTTTTGTCTATAAATAGAATCTTGTTTCATTTGATTTGGACACAGACAAAAAACGAAGTATTTCACTATCTTAATATTATTATCTTTCTATTAGCTTTTCTTTTGAAGTTTTAATTTTTTTTTTAGTGAAATATATCCCAATAATAATTCTTTCTGTTGAGTGTTTATTATTTTAATTTAATTATAATCGATAATTGTAATTTTATGTAATCATAAAAACAAAAATATAAAATTAAATAAGAATATGAAATAAAAAGTGGTGGGGTAGAGTGTTGAGTGTTTTAAAAAAAAAACCATTAGAAAGTGTAAAAATTGAATGATTGTTGAATTATTAGGTGGAAAAGAGAAAAAATGATGTAGAGTGTTAGGGAAAAAAAATGTATTAAGTGTTGAAACCATCGTAAATTGTCTAACGTTTTTCTCATATAATTTATGGTCATATCCTTTAAATTTAGTGGACATGAAGTTTACTCAAGTTATTGTAAAGACTAATTTCACTCAATATTTTTATTTTGGCTTAAATTCATTTTTAGTCCCCCTGTTTTAAAAATTAGGCTAAAGTGCATTTTTCACACCTTAAGTTTTAAAAAGTTGCGATTTTGACCCCCTATGAAAAAAATGACAAAAGTGACCCCATGTTTAGGGAAATATGCTATTTTGACCCCCTAACATAAGGGAAATATGATCTTTTGACCCCTTATCTTCTCAAAAAGTTGCGATTTTGGCCCCTTTTTTGGGACACGTGGCGTCTTCTTAGCAATTTTGGGACGAAAGGGGCCAAAATTGTAATTTTTTTAATAGGGGACCAAAATCGCAACATTTTGAAACTTGGGGGGTCTAAAAATGCAGTTAAGCCTAAAAATTAAAGTTTTAGTCTCCATATTTTAAAACCCCAGCTTTTTTATCCTCGTGTTTTAGTTTGAGTTTTGGTCTCCAGCCTTGTTTTTACTCAATTTAGATAACATTTAGAGCATCTAAAAACATCAATAATATAGACACTCATTTTTTGATACTTGAATGAGTTTTACATATATATCACTCGTTTATATTTTTTTAATAGCGTTACCTAACAAGCACTTAATTCCTCCAACCCAACATCTTACACAATTTTTTTAAATGAGACTCACTAATCAACTATCAACAATTTTATATCATTCCATTTCAATTTTTTAATATTAATTTTTTTTATCCCACTTAAGAACGAGGGTCTTCGGTGAAACATTAAGTCTTATAAGACACGCTAATCAACAACTTTATATCATTCCCTTCAATTTTTTAATATTAAAAAAAATTAAGTCCCACTAAAGATTGAGGGTCTTCACTTAAACTCATAGTCTTATAGGACCCTCAAAAAATGTATCCCCAATAAAAATATCTAATAGGCACCTAGTTTTAAATGTTTAAGACTCTTCCATTGTAGATGATCTAAGTAGACACATCTATTATACATGTGATTAGTAACTTTTCTAATTCAATAATACCTATTATATAAAATATTTTATTTTTTAAGAAGTACAAGATATTTTAATTATTAAAATAATATATTAATTAACATAAAACTATAAGTATAACTTTGACATCCTTAAAAAAAAAGTTATAACTTTGACAATTTAGTTTAATCAGTCAATTGTTGAAAAATTATCATCAAAGACATAACAGAAAAGTAAAAATTATTAATACCTTCTGTCAAAAAAATTGATTAATACCTTTATTTTATAGAATTCTTCCGGTATTCCTTCACCATCACCAACACCATGGCATCATCGTTAACCTATGGGACAGAAGAAGAAAAACAAAGAGAAAAAAGATTTGTTAACACAAGTCATAGAGGGGGAGAGAGAAAAAAAAATGATTCGAATTTTCAGAATATTTTTTGGCATGGAATGCACTATGTGAGTTCTCTATCTATAGAGAAAATTCACAACTAATATGTGATATATTTTGGGAATAAGTGATTCACATATTAGATCTAGTACAAAAAATATATTATTGAGTAAAAGTCCTAAAATATATTCGATTGCATACCAAAATATTTCAGATTTCGTTCCAAAATATTTTAGCAAAACTTAAGAAATAAGAAAACACTTTCTAATAATTAATAATGATTAAATTAATTTAATCATTATTAATTAACTCGATCACATAACCCCTTCTATCAACTATCAACAATAGTTCAGGTACTAACAATAGTCTCGTAAGCATAGCTCAGTTGGTAGGACAATGTATTATTACATGCAGGGGTCGGGGTTCGAACCCCATACATCTTACTTATTCACCTTATAAGGTGAATTCTAGCCACTAGACTACCTGACAAAAAAAAATATAGCCCTTTTATAGCTATTATAATAGTCTTTCTTGTGGTGGTGGAGCATGGTAAAATATTTTTTTGGCCAATACCAAAAAAAAAATGATAGATAGTGATATATACATACCAGTTAATAATTTTTCATGCTAGCTCCTTAGAATATTGGTGTTAAGTAGAACAAGTAGTGGTTGCATCTCTCAAAAAAAAAAAGTTGTGGTTGCAAGTACTGAGATACATAGATTAGGTTTAGGCCTCTTCCTTTTCTTTTCATAGCCAACACATCTAGCTTTAGCTTGAAAATCACGAACATCCCTTAAATAAATCCTAACAAAACAAGAATCAAAAGGGTTAGTCTCATGGCGACCACCATTCTCTTCATAAGCGGAGGCAACCGATGAGAGTGTCGATACTACCCCCACGCATTACAAAGAGGACATGGACAAGAGCTGGTGGATTAGGGATGCCAAAGAAAAGGGGACAACGGTGGTTATGAACATTGGTTTTGCCAAACCGATCAAGGTATTTAAGAAATACAAGGACATGTGAACCGCTACATAGGGCTAATAAGAGTGGTGGATGGTGGTTTCAGGGATATTGGCAGAATGTGTTCCATCTCTTCTCTTTTGTTTTTTTCCGTAAGAGTTGAACTTCCACTTCCATTGCTATTGTTTGTTATTAAAGATCCGATTGTTGGCTTATATTTTAATTAAAATTATTTTGATTTTTAATAAAGAGTGTTGCTATATATAGGCAAGGAGACCCTCTTTCTCCTTATCTCTTTATTCTTTGTATGGAAAAGCTCTCCACACCTATCTGTGAAGCAGTTAGTAGTGGAAACTGGCACCCTATTCAAATTGCAAGAAATGGTCCTCACATATCTCACCTTTTGTTTGCCGATGACGTTCTCCTCTTCACCAAGGCCAAAAACTTTCAATTTAGATACATCACTACTCTTTTTGAAGATTTTAGTCAGGCTTCGGGCTTGAAGATTAATCTTGCCAAGTCTAGGGCTTTTTACTCTTCAGGCATCCCTCGTTCAAAGATTAACCGCCTCACTGCTATCTCCAACATTCGGAGTACCACCTCTCTTGACAAGTACCTTGGTTTTCCCATCCTCAAAGGTAGAGCAACCAAAAGTGATTTTAACTTTATCATTGAAAAGATGCAAACTAGGTTGGCTTCTTGGAAACACCGCCTTCTTAATAAGCTTGGTCGTTTGGCTCTTGCTTCTTCGGTTTTGTCTTCCATACCTTCTTACTACATGCAAATCACTTGGCTCCCTCAGAATATATGTGACCTCATTGATAAAACGATATGTGACTTCATTTGGAAGAATGCTAACCACAAAGGTCTCAACTTGGTTAGTTGGGATAAAATTGCTAGACCCAAGGTTTAGGGCGGCCTTGGCATTAGAATGGCAAGAGACTCTAATATCTCTCTTCTTGGTAAGCTTGTTTGGGATTTGCTTCAGGGGACCAATAAACTTTGGGTCAACATCTTATCTCACAAGTACACCTCTGGCGCCAGGATCCTCAATCACTCCACTTCTACACTTAGCTCAATCACTTGGAATTCCATCATCAAAGCCAAAAATATTCTCAAGAATGGTTTCTCTTAGCAGGCTGGCTCGGGTGAGTCGTCTTTTTGGTATAGTCATTGGACCTCCTTTGGACCCCTTTGTGCTAATGTACCCTATGTGCATATAAATGACATCGCCTTGAAAATCAATGAAGTTTATGTGACTACCCCTCCCAATCTCAACATGCTTCATACTCTTCTTCCTCAAGATATCTTGGATGAAATCATTAACCTCAATTTGCATTTCAACTCCAACACAGAAGATACTTTCATTTGGCATGAAAACTCCAATGGAATCTATACAACCAAAGCTGACTTTTCTTGGCTTTTGAAACAACGGAGCGAGGATGCCACTTCCATATTCTGGGCATGGATTTGGCGTCTTCGTCTTCCAGAAAAAAATAAAATTTCTTGTCTGGTTGGCGCATAACAACTATGTCCCTACTTTATCTCTTCTAAACCATCAGAACCTTGCTCCAAATGCTCTTTGTCCTCGTTGCTCTTCATCTGAAGAAACCTTCCTTCATTGCATCAGAGACTGCCCAACCTCCACCAGTCTCTGGCATGCTTTGGGCTTCACCTCTGTTGAGTTTTTCTCTAATACAGATGTTTCGTGTTGGCTTAAGTAAGGACTCACCTCCCAATCTTCCAATATCTTCGCCGCAGGAGTGTGGTGGTCTTGGAGAAATCACAACAATATTTGTTTCTCTAATGTTTCTATCCCTACCCACCGTCTTGCCATGGAAGCTCGTAACTTATCTGCCACCCTTATATCTTGCTTCTCCACCTCTCCAACCCCAGCGATTGTAGATAAATGGGTTTGATGGAACTCATCTAATCAATCTTGTATCATTCTTAATGTTGATGGTAGTTGTTTAGGAAATCCCATCAGAGCAGGATTTTGAGGCTTACTTCGACACCAGACTGGACATTGGATTACAGGTTTTTCAGGTTACATTGCAAGCACATCAAACGTCCTTCTTGCTGAGCATCATGCCATTCGTCGTGGGTTGTTACTTGCTAAAGAGATGAACTTTCAAGAGGTTTTCTGCTACACAAATTCTCTCCATTGTGTTCAAATCCTGGAAGAGCTAACCCCTAAATTTCGTAAGTATGTTACGTTGATTCAAGACATCAAGGATCTCCTCAATCTTGACTGGCAAGCTTCTATTGATCACACTCTTCGAGAAGGAAATAGCTGTGCAGTTTTCTTAGCTAAGACTGGTGCTTCTTCTACTTCAGAGTTTGTTGTTCACATCTCCCCTCCGACTGGATTATCTGATCTCTTAGATTCAGACTCTGCGGGAACCTGGTTCCGTAGACTTTAGTCTTTTTTTTTTTGTGTTTTTATTCTCTTTTTTTGTTTTTGTTAGCTTTGTAACCAAAACAATATATAGCGAACACACTCTCACAAATGCATTGCGAATGTAGCATCACCATTGGATCTTCATGTCACACAATACATGGGTGGTTGGATTTAAGTTCAATAGTTTGCTACAGTAAACGTGTACAGTGTCAGGATATCTCTGCGACAAATTTTTTGCTATATGTAGATATAAATATTTTGCACTTTCATGTTGTAACAAACTATACTCTTTTTCAATGACCCAAACTCTATAACAAACTAGCGTTTTGACGGGCACTCTGTTACGGACAATAGATTTTATGGAAAAAAATTGAGGGAAGATTTTATGAAATTTTGATTACAATTATTTTGATTTTGATTAAAAATATAGGTACTAGTGAAAAGACGGAAACTCAAGTGTAAATTATGAACGGTATTTTATATAAAATTTTGATTTTGATTAAAATTATAAGTACTAATATTTGTGACTTTTAAATTGTAGCGAACCCAAAAAACGTTGTTTATCTTTTTCAATAACAACAATAATTTAATAAATATAATATAAATCTTTATATTAATTATAAAAAATCCAGCCAAAAATCTCTATCCATTTCGTATATAATATTGTTCCTATTGTAATGGGAGATTTCCTATTTTGATGAGATTTAATATTTTTAATTAAAATTTAAAATAATACTGTTAAAGGATAAAATAGTAAATGAAATAATTTAAATTAAGGGTAAAATAGGTAATGAAAAAGTCTGCTCAAACTCGTGTATTTTAAGCCTATTTTCTTCATATACAATATATATATATATATATATATTTTAGAATTTTTTTTTACAAATGTATATATCTTAGATATATAATAGATATTTTGTACTTTCATATTGTAACAAATTATAGTTATCTTTTTCAATGATACCAAAAATATAACAAATATATATATTTCAAAAAAATAAAACAAATTCTTATTTTTTTTAACAACATCAACAAAAAGACAACCCAAAATATCTATTTTCTTTATATATAGTTTAGATATAGATATAAATATAATATAAAACCTCGTCTCACACCAACAATATAACAAATCTGTTTAAGGGTAAAATTGGAAGTGAAAAAACAGCCCAAGACTATACATTCTCTTAATATATTGTACATCCACAAAACGTAACCCTAAAATTATTTGGTGTAGCCGTCATCCAACATCGACGTATTCCGAGGCAACTGTTCATGTGGATTGAGCATTGACACTCTGCATTCTTCTCGACGCGTCAAGAGGTAGGTACATAAAACTCATTGATTCTAGTTGTTTTTAAGCTATCTTGGAAAAAGTTTATTTTTCTCCGGAGAATGAGTTTAAAAGAGTTTTAAAAGGTCCATCTCTAAAAAAAAAAACCGTGGCGATGGTTAGTGGTGGTCTGGGTAGTTGTCAGCGACTATGGGGCAATGGTTGTTAGTGGCCACAGTTGGTGATGGGTTAAAAACTGATTTGGAATTCAAGTGAATACTGAAGTCACTTCAACCATATTTTTAGTCAAATTTCTCATATTCAACTTTTCAAATCATGCCTTTTGATATTATTTGTTCGTAGGTTCACTGTTTGAGACTTTATATCTGTCGATTAGGGTTTTAACCTTCATTTGTCGTGTTATGCAGTGGTCTAGTCTCTTTTGCTAGACCCAACCCCATTTGCACAATTTGATTTCTATTTTAAATTAAATCGACTCCAAAATAATTTTTAGAATAAAGATTCTAAAATATTTTGTACTTAAAAGTTATTATTTAGAGAAATAAGTCGAACAAATATTTACTATATATATTTACAAAATATTAATTGTCTTCGAACATTGTTTAATAACATAAGTTGAACATTGTTGGTAGGGGTGTGCTCGGAGGTACGCCTTGTACTGATGAGATTACATCGCCTTTGTTAATATATTCCATTTTGATTTCTTCAAAAAAAAAAACAAAGTTGAACATAGTTTAAACCAATTTAGTAGGGAATCAAATAAGATTTGAAAAATAAATTAAGAATCCTATAGTATATATGAATCCTTTTCCCACGAATATATATTTTTTATTTAGATATAAAATTTGACTTTTTTGTGATTTGAAATTGAACACATAGATATACGAGTAATTGTTATAAAGTTTAATTCACTTTTTTGTAACATGTAATTTTTTTATGTTTTTTAAGAAATGTAGTGATACTTTTTTAATAATCCTTTATGGAAATATTTTATTCTTGATTTAAATGAACTTTTAATATTCTTATTTTAATTTTGCTGAAGATTTTTATTTTCGTTAACCTTCCGGCAACATGTGATGTGCCACATCATTAGTGACTTATGTCTACAAAGTTAACCCTAAGATGGGGTCGGATGATCAAAAGTTATAAGAAATTGAAATAAGCGAACCAAAAAACTAAATTTTAAAATATAACAGCAAAACTTTAGAAAAAATAAAAATAAAGATACCAAAAGTGTACTTAAATCTTCTTTCTTCTATTTGATTCTTGTATTTATTAGTTTTGAAATTGGTGAACGAGTAAGTTATTGTAAAGTTTGATTCAATCTTATGACTATTAAGCGATATGATAGGCCTATTTGGTCTACAAGTAAATTTATCATATCGTGTGTTATTTGTGGCCGAGTTAGTTGGAATATAAATGTTATCATATACCTTTATACATGGTAAAAAATATAATGAAAACATGTTACATTACATGAGTGAGTAATGCAGGACAGAGAACTTTTGTTTTTAATTCCATTTTTTAGACCCTTAGTCCACAAGCTAAAAACATAAAACCCACGTATTAGAACAAGACACGTATAGAAAGTAGTGGCAGTCCTTCTTCACACCTCCATTCTTGTGTGTGTCGTGTCACCTTTTTCGCAAGCACTCTTCCTCTTCCTTCGCACGTCATTTTCATTCTTTACCTTAAAACCTGTAGGGTCCAAAAAATCACTGTAAAGTCACACTACATTGTTCAACCGTTTTCTCAAACAAAATCATCGATTAAGAATAAAGAGTAAGCTAATGTTGTTGTATGTTCTTTTTGAAACTTTTAAGAAACGAGGTAACAAGAACGTTGTTTGAGTTTTGAGCTGTTTTTGCAAAGGTTAAATAGGGTTTTTGTGTTTTCAGGTGCTCTACGTGATCGCTTGAAAAATATTCTTCAAGAGGACGAGGTTTTTGTTTGTGACATGACAACTAGGAAGAGGAATCGTGTTACCGATGTAGGTTTTTGTGATTTCGTTAATTTCTTCTCATGTTGCTTATAATCTCAGCTTGCCTGTTTATTTTAAGATTGACACAGACATGATACTGTTACGTCTCGTAATAATTTGAGAAAATAGAATAATCAAATGTCCATGTCGTGTGTTGGTGAGGGACACATCTTTTTATCGAAATGTGGGTGTTACGTAGTGTTAAGATTCCCACATTGTAACCTGAACATGTGTTTTATAAGCGGGGGTGGTCTTCACCTCACAATCTGGTTTTGTGAGGTTGTGTTAGACTCGACCACAAATTTTAACATAGTATCAGAGCCTATCCCATATCTTGGCCACCTGCTATTAGGTTTCCTCTATCGGTTCACTCGGCCTACGCTCCAGATGTTCAGTCCTGGGTGTGAGGGTGTGTGTTAGAGTGATGTGGCCTGAACAAGCCGCTTTTGTTCATTTTATGCATGTGACACTAATAGTCACTTTACAACCGTATCTGATGAAATTTGACCTTTGACCTTTGAAGTTATAAGGTCAAATTATTTCCATTGAGTTAACACCTCATGGACATGGATTTGTTCATTTGCTTATAAGTACTTAACGAACTCTGATACATGGCCTCAGAGAATGAGTTTATTTTCATTAGTATTATATTTTCATGATCCTCACGTTTTATAGTATTCATTATTAAATCTTACAGTTTAAGTGCAAATTTTACAATGTGATATTCTCTAGCGTGTCTTGTTTAAAGGTTTTTCAAAAATCACAGTTTCTATTACACTAAAGTATAACATTTTCCACTTATTATCACTCACTTCACATTCTAAAGCAACTTGCTGATTTTAGAGGTGTCAAATCCTTGTTTTGGGGGTCAAGAATTGCATTCTGTTTTCACATTTATTTGTAAGTGGCTGCATTGATTTGAACTTATACATCTTGATAGGATGGAGGGAGTTCCTTTTCAAGGTGTGTCAAGAAATTGGCTGAAGAATACAAAGGAAAAACAAAAGTGGATCCTCATGGGAAAAATGGAAAAGGAGATAGAGATATTGTATGTGACAAGTGTTTGCTCGAAGGAACACTCTTGTAAGTTTCTGGAATTCAGCTCATTGTAGATTGAGTCCTTTTTTCACCTTATAATCCTATGCTCTTCTCCTTCATAAATGTTTTGCTACTTAGAAGTTAATTTCTTGCCTTTTCCTCCATGATTTCTTCTGTAACTTATTTTTTGCAAGAACATTTTATATTTCTGTTTCCTTTCATATACGATACTTAAATTTAATGTTACTTGATTGGACAAATGTTATGCATTTTTTAGCCTCTTTTTTTAAACGTCAATGAGGATTTTTGAATATCTACCGAATCCACGATGAACTTCGCCCTATCTCTCAATCCTATATATTCTTCTTTGATATTTCTAGCATTGTAGAAAACATTCCATAACATAATTCCTTTTCAACTGCTACTTTCTTTATGTTAAATAATGGAAAATGGTTTTATGCGTGTTTGTATTTGTTTAAATTAACTTTAGCATTATTTATTAAGACATATTATGCCTTTGTTTGTTGACGTGGAACTATATTTTAGGTTCTGTTGTGGTAAAGGATGTCAAAGGAGGTATCACCCGTCTTGTTTGGATCCTCTTCTCAAATTTCTTCCTATAGGGTTTTGGCATTGCCTTTGGTGTGTTGAGAAAAAAATAAAGCTTGGTGTGCATTCTGTTTCTAAAGGGGTAGAATCCATATTGGATTCCCGAGAAGTCGTTTCAAAAGATAACGGTACAGTTTATAAATTTTTTCCCACCTCCCCTAAATTTTGCTTTTATGTTTCAAACATACTTATTGTTCATGGAATATATATTAGATACTAGTAAATTTGGTTATTAATTATAATTAGTTTATAACTTGTTGCTAGTGATTCAAAGGGAGTACTTTGTCAAGTATCAGGACCTTGCTCATGCTCACAACTGTTGGATTCCAGAAAAGCAAATGCTTATTGAGGCTCCAAAGCTTTTGAAAAAGTATAAGAATACAAAACAGGTTCAGTCACTGTTCATAGTCTTACACGGATAAACATTAAAGTGAACAGGGAAAAATATAAGGGAGGTTGAATTAAATTTTCTTAACCATGAAAATGAGATAAGACACCAATAAGGGTCTTATCAGGTTTTTGTAAATATAAATCATTTCAAAAAGTTTCTTAAAAAAGTTAGCTAAGATGAATTGACTTCAACCTCCAAGTTAAATGAAATTATACCCTAACTCCGTTATCAGTGATGAGATCCGAGAATCCAAAATCGATAGCGAATTGTCAAAATCTTTTATTAGACACACTTTAGTATCTGCATAGGAAGCACTATGCATAAGACAGACAAATGAAATCTTCAGTCTTATATATCTTTTGATAGATTGATTGTAAAATCTTTTATCATGAGACACTTCAGACTTTACTTTCCTCTTAGTTACTCATTCTCAGAGATTTTTCATAATGTCAAAAGAAGGTCCATGAAAATAAGAACTTTTCATTTTTAAAATATCATGTTACGTTGATTTCAGTCTGTACATGACAAAAAAGGTTAAACATACATTATAAACTTTGTTATTATCAAAACTCTTAAGGATTGGATGAATCAGTCATTTCGGTTTCAACAAAACATTTTTTTTTTAGTTAGTACTTTCTTCAGATGTATCCATTAACAATGTTTCTTCTTTGAACATCAAATTACCAGGTTGTCCGGTGGAAAAAAGATTGGAGTATACCTCACCGGTTGCTGCTAAAAAGGAAAATTATATTGTCAAAGAAAAATGCTCACCTTTTTGATGGGAATGATGACAATGATTCAGTTTGCCAATATGAATGGCTTGTGAAATGGACTGGTCTTGGTTATGATCATGTTACATGGGAGTTAGACGACGCTTCCTTTATGACTTCATCTAAAGGCAAGGAACTCATGGACAATTATGAAAGTCGTCACAAGAAATCAGATGGACCGTCAACTCCTTTTGAAGCTAATGAGGTCCTCTTTATTTAACTGAATATATATATTTTTTTGTTATTGTTCATGATAATGTCGTCATCTTTATAAAAGTTTTAATTTTCAAGTTTTTTGTTTAAAGTTACTTAGAGACCATTCTCATCTTTATTGAGATTGTATCATTGTAGGCTTTGACAATTTGGTCCCTACAAATTGTAATTCCACAATGATCCATGAAATTGAATATCTTCGATCATGTCAGTTTTTGGATCAATCAATGAAATTTTCCGTAAGGAACTAATGTGATAAACAGTTTTCAATTTCAGGGATCATTTTGGAATTTTGTTAATTTAGAAGCCAAATTGTTTGACTGCTACAATTTTAGGGTCAAAATTGGCTATTCACTCAATTTTTGCTGTCTCTCAAAAGATAATGAAAACATATAATATATGTATGGATAAACATAATTTCTTTTACTTCTTGATTAAGAATTGATTTTAATCTGAGCTGGTTTTCATGCATGTGTTCAATTGAAAGTTTTGTAAACTCAGAAAATGCACTTCAAGCACTCGTGGTAACATTAAATGATCACTTTGTTGCTTCTGAAGTTGTCAACATGTCTTCAGTCTAGAGTGATGTATTATTATATAAAGATTCCAGTAGCTTTGTTCAACTGGGTTATTTTGTAAGAAATTTGATCGGTTAAAGTTAAAATGTGAAGAGATAAAAATGAGAGTAGGGATGGTGATGCATTATTGCCTGTAATTATCACTAGTCTAAATTTGTTGCTTCCTGGTCTCAAATGTTCATTAGCTTTTCAAATAAATACATTGATAACATTTCCAAGTGGAGAAAAATGACCTCTCTTTGGAGATTTTAAGTCACTTATTATAATGACACAATTATTTATCAGATGATACTTTCAGTCACTTATTATAATGACACAATTATTTATCAGATGATACTTTCACAACAGAAAGAGAACGTCTTTTGATTTGGTGGGCTAAAAGTAGCTCTTCACATCTTGGACAATCATGTTTTAGATTTATATTTTATAGCACTGGTGTATTTCTCTAACGTGCAGTTTGTTTGACCTTGCAGGAGAGTAAAGTTTCCTTTACCGAATTATTAGAGCTATCATCTGGAGATTCACCAGGATTGTATAACCAGCATTTGAGTTATGTGAACAGGCTGCGCATGCATTGGCACAAAGGTCAGAGTGCTGTTATTGTTGATGATCAAATTGACCAGGTCATTTTTTCTCCATACACTCATGTCTTCATCTTATATAATCAATTTACTTAGCTTTTCATGCTTGTTTTCTACATTAATATTCGTCTCTTTAGATACTCTGTAATTAAATAAAACTTTTGATACTTGAGGTACCTCATTTAAAGAGCACATGATTCAAAAACAGGCAGGTTTGGAACAGCTTATTTGGGCTTATCTTATGAAATACTAAGTACTTGGCTAAGTATTTGGGAGAGCTTATGAAACTAATTTATGACATGTTTCTTACCTGTTTTCAGCAGCTCCCTAGAACTGCTTTTGAAAATAACACAATTTATATGAAAATAGTTTAATCCGATTCTCTCTTTGATTATATAAATAATTTATACAGATAAACATTTATGCAATAAGTGCTTAATTAAGCTTTATATTCAAATGCACCCCTCTATATCTTGGTTTCTAAGTGTTTTCTTTTGTAATTTCTTGTAAGAGTGCTTTTTATTCTCTAGCCTTGTACTTGATAAATACCAAAAGTACAAAAAGTGTGCAATAGCTATTATGGGAGATTTCTTGCTCTACTTGTCTTATTTTTCGGTATCTCGGAGAATAGACAAGATGGATTTGTACACAACCTTTTCCTCTCCCTCCAGAAACCTACCATCAAAAGGTCATCCAAAACAGCCACACAAACCAACCTCCTTCTAATCAAGAATAAGCTGCACCGAAGCATCAACCTTTGGACATTCATCTTTAATAAGCATCCAAACGTTGCAACTTTTACTTGTCTTGTTGTATGTTTATAGTTGTAAAAGAATTTTAACAAGTTGCAATATTAATATGAAGACTTGCTGTAAGAAAAATATTACACTAATGTTTGAAGTGTCAAATGTATAAGCTAGGAGGCTGGAGTTTGTAATGGTTGGTGAATTATTCAGATTACATAGTAGAATCCCTGATGTATTGTTAAACTACATTTGCAGGAGCGGGTTAGGAAGATGATTTTGTTTATATTATCGTTGAGTTGCGATGTGAAAAAGCCTTTTCTCATCATCTCAACTTCTACCGGCCTCTCTGCATGGGAAACTGAATTCTTACATTTGGCACCATCTGCCAATCTTGTAGTTTACAAGGGAAAGGAAGATGTACGCCGTAGAATCAGGGTATTAGATTTTTATAATGAAGATGGTGGTATTTTATTTCAAATATTACTATCATCATCTGATAGTATCAGTGAGGTATATTCATATATCTAATCCAACAGCTTCGTTATATAAGTGATTTTCAGAAACAATTTGAGTTTTTTTCCTTTTCATATACCAAAAGTTTCACCGTAACATTAATATTCTGTGTTCGTTATGTTTTAATGAAATATGCAGGACTTACATGCTCTAAGATGCATTCCATGGGAAGCAATAGTAATTGATGAATGCCAGCGACCCATGATTTTAAGACACATTGACAATTTCAATATTCTAGCAGCTGACATAAGAAGGCTTCTTCTCGTTAGTGGACAAATCAAGGTGACAATTTCAATAATACTACTTGTGCTCAATATTGATATTTTTCATTGTCATGACTTTTGTCTGATGGATTTTCAGGAAGATCGAGATTATATCAAATTGCTTTCATTCCTTAAGTCTGGACATGATGAGTTACATTTCTCATCTGCAAGCATCTCCAATTTGCAGAGTGAATTGGAACAATATACTGTATTGAAGTGCAATTCTGTCTCCAGCAGGTTTATAGAGTATTGGGTTCCTGCCCATTTTTCCAGTATGCAGCTTAAGCAGTATTGTTCAATGCTGCTTTCAAACTCAATGTTGTTATGCTCTGGCCAAAGGTCTGACTCTGTTGGTGCCCTCCGTGAGCTTATCATCTCAACAAAGAAGGTAGGCACGATAAGAAGCAGATAAGCTGAATATATTTGGCTGTTAACCAACTTTTAGTTAAACCTTCCTTTCATGATTAATACTTACTCAACTTTTATAAAAGCAATAGCTCTAAATGAATTGTCAATAGGGCTTCATAATGATAATTGCACATGTGTTGTTGTTTACAGTGCTGCAACCATCCTTATCTCCTCAACCCGTCACTGAATAATTTAGTCACTAGAGGTCTGCCTGTTGAAGAGCATTTTGATATTGGAATAAAAGCAAGTGGAAAATTGCAACTTCTTGAAAAGATCCTTTTTGAAGCTAAAAGTCGTAAGCTAAGAGTGATCATATTATTTCAGGTGATTACCTATTGAGGTCCCATGCTTTTTGTTTCTGTCTTACTTTTTGTATTTCTGTGAGTTTGTTCATTTCAAGTTATATTGAGAAAGAGCTTTGTTGCTGATTTCTTGGCTGTGCTACGATGCAGTTTTACTTCATTAAGACAGATCATGTTTGATCATTTGTAATTATTTCAGGCACAGCCATTATGGATTAGGTAGTTGTCACTAACGATTATTAGGTTAGGAGGGGAGACGGGCTTTGGAAAAAAGGACTGATAGAGTAGAAAGAATGGAGGATTTTGAGAGGGGGGCTTTGGGGGGTTTAAGATTGCACCGGAGGAGGATTTTGGAGGGCCTTGGATTTGGATAAATTCTCCAAATTCAATCTATGTTGTTATAATACTCTCAAAATTGAAAATATATTTAATCACAAGCATTCATTTTCTACAAAAGCACTCCTTCAAACACACACACAGAGAGAGAGAGAGAGAGACTCCAAAAAGCGCCTTAGTTTTTGCTTGACGTTCTATAATGTACCAAAGCCTTCCCTCCAAACTTATAATATTGTTATAATATTCTTAAAATTAAAAATAATTCATCACAAGCATTAATTTATCATTCTCTAAAAAAATACTATTTTTTCCTATATTTCCGACCTCCCAAAGCCTTCCCCTTCCCTCCAAACTCCTAAACAAAGCCTAAATGTTTTGGTTCTTTATCTATTTTCCTTGAGTTGTTGTTAAAGCTCCTTATGTCCTATATCAGACATAAAATGCTTGTTTTATTATGTAGATAAAGTTTAATTTTTTTGAGTGGAGTTTAAATTTGTAATGGTTCTGTTAATGCTGTTAGATATATAATTCAGGCGTTGAATAGGAGAACAATACAAACAGCATGCAAGAAAACTGCACCTATGTTTTTGAACAATCCCTTAGAGTATTATATGGTTTGATATTAAAGAAATATTAAAAATGAATTAGCTGCGGGTCTATCACTTGGTGCTGATTTGTCACATAATCAAATTTCTCAGAAATAATGTTGGGAGTTCTGATAGAACCAGTGACTTTTCAGCATTTGTTTATTTTTATTCGGAAAGTAGGAAGGCCTGGACTGACATATAAAAATGTTATATGCTCCTATTCTAATCAGTTGTTACTGAAATTTCAAAAAGTGATTTTAAAGTTGAATGTCGGATACTCAAATGGAATTGCCTTGTCTTTTACAATTACGATGATATGATTTCAATTAGATGCATAAACTTTGAGCAGCGTCTCATTCTTTGGCAATTCTATTACTTTGTTAGCCTTGTTTATCTAGGTGAACAATTATTGAGTTCAGAAATAGTGTCAATAATTGTTTACTCACCCTGCTAATGCATTTATTTACTGGCTTTTTGTTATCATTTGCAATTCCTGTAAAAGGGCTAGAGATATGAGAATTCCTGTTCTCATCAAAGCTATGCTTCACATTGTGGTCAATTACCTTCATGGTTAAAGACTGGTGTATTTTTATATTCTCAAGGATTTAATTAGTTGTGTATTTCTTTCCTTATTTTTTTTTTCATTTTATAAAAACTGCAGTCTAGTTGTGGTTCTAGATCAATTGGAGATATTTTGGACGATGTTCTCTGTCATAAATTTGGAGAAGATTGCTATGTGCGATATTGCAAGGATTACATTCCTTCAAAGAATCAAGCTGCTTTGGACACATTTAATGATCGAGAAAGTGGAAAATTTGTTTTCTTGATAGAGAATCGTGCTTGTACCTCTAGCATTAAGCTCTCATCTGTGGATACTATTATATTATTTGACAGTGATTTGGACCCGCAAAATGACCTAAAATGCATACAAAAAATGTCAATCAGCTCAAACTTCAAACAGCCAACAGTTCTGAGATTGTACTCATACTTCACTGTTGAAGAAAAGGTTTTAGTGCTTGCAAAAGAGGGTATAACTCTTGACAGAAATATGCAGCTAAACCAGAGCAGTATTCACACCCTGCTTAAATGGGGTGCCTCTTATCTGTTCAGTAAGTTTGATGACTTACATAGAAGTGGCACCTCAGTCTCTGCTTCAGGCATCTCTGATCAGTCAATTCTAAATGATGTAATCTGTGAATTATCATCCAAATTGGCTTGTGATAGCGATGCCACTGATTCCCGCAGACAGTCTTTCATATCGAGAGTAAAACAGAATGATGGGGAATATGCAAGGAACATCTCACTTCTTGGAGAGAGGGAAATGATGAAATTGGGCAATGATACACATAATTTTTCCTGGAGTGATCTCCTCAAAGGAAGGAATCCTCACTGGAATTTTTTGCCTATTTCCTCTCAAAGGATTAGAAAAACAGTTGAACATTTTACTCACACAGTGAAAGGACCTGAATATGAAAATGATGCCATTATAAGGAAGAAAAGGACAGAGTCCAAGGATAATGTAGATCCTGAGGAGAGGGAAATCACCAAGGATAATATTGACCCAAAAAGAAGGAAACTGTCCAAGGAAATTGTTGATTCCAAGCATCTGAAAAAAAAGTGGACGAACAAGAAGAGTCGAAGTGCTGGTAAAAGGAAAGGCAAATTCAATGGTACTGCCGAATTTCTTTTAAACTTTTATAGTCTTTTATTTATTTATTTCTTGATGCACACTACACTTTTTAAATCAAACAATCAATTTTATCCACTCCGCAAATAAAAGAAACACATCTTACGACTGTTTTTGAAAGGTACATCCTACTTCTGATTCATTTTCATGCACAAATTGGGTTTTCTAATGTACTTGACCCCATAAAACATTCTTTGACTGATGAAATGACAGGAGCAGCTGTAATGAAGAAACAAATTCCAAAACAAAAGAAACTGCATGGCATGCCCAAGAGTACCAAACTCTTGTCAAAGCCTGATATATCTGGTCTCTGTGATGTTCTACTCTTTTCGGTAGGGTCTCAATAACTTCAGTAACCTTTACTTGAACATAAATGGTTTTGCTTTATTGTGAAAACTTTCATAGGAGCTGCATTAGTCTAAATTGAATCATTGAAACTTTTCTGCTAATGTAGTAATATTGAGATTTTGCTAGAAAAAATCATTGACGACTTACCAAAAGTCCTAGACCAATATATGAACTCATAACTTGTAAGGCAACAAGTCATACTATACTCCCATGAACAGATCACAGCATCCATGGTCTAAAATCTAATCTGTTCAGCTGCTCCCTTGGCTGCATCTTCTAGCTGAGGTCAGGGTTTCCTGATAAAAGCTACTTCTCTCATGAGTCATGACTAGCAAGGTCAAACTTCCAACTATGATATTATGCTGAATCGCTGCCCAGTTCAGTATTGGATTTACATCGGCACTGGATTATATTGATTATATTTCAATAACACTAGAAAGATTGTTTTGCAGCTTTTTCCTGATCACTTGATTTTTTCTTTCATATATGCAGAAAAATGTCAAGGCTGTCGCCATTAGGATTCTTGAGTATGTATTCGAAAATTACAATGTTAACTGCCGAGAAGTTTCTACAGTGCAGGCATTTGAAATATCTGTGGTGAGTATTTGTTCTTTTTTTATGATATATCTGTGTGTGTGTGTGTAAATCATTGTGCATCTTTTGAGAAAGAAAGAAGCCATTGGACCGGGTTTTGTTGTTGTTGTTGTTTATTATTACGGTCAGCCAAAAGTAGTAATTTTGCATTGGGAACAACAATTTTTTAACTTCTAAAAAATTGAATTCACCACTTTCCAACACAATATTTCTATATTTATTCCCTTAACCAATGCCCTAAGGGCACTCTTTAGCATTTTCCTTACGGTTATTATTGTCTCCAGTCAATAATTTGTCTTCTTGCTAGCTTATATGCGTTTTTGTTTGAGTCCTCTTTGTTCATAAAACAAATGTGACTCAAACAAGGGTGGGTCAGCAACAGTGAGTCATTGATCAAACCATTTTACAGTTTCCTCCTTGTTTTTTGCCTTATTTTCTACCTGTTAAGAATAAGAAAATCTGTTGTGGGAAGTTGTGTGAATTATGAAAATGTTGATCACTACAGTTATGGTCATTTTATCGACTCATTTAATGTTGCTCAGTTAGGGGTTTATTTGGGGGAAAATGATTGAAAAAGTATGTTTGTAGAATCAGTCCAGCAACATATATTCTGGTATAAGTTGAGATGCAGGTCCCTACACTGATCAATTGATATAATGCTTACATCCTTTTTATCATGTATCTCACTCTGTCCTCTCACACTTCCAAATTCTTTTTTTTAAACTAATGTTTCAATCTGGTATCCAAGAGGCATTGTCCACCTCTAAAGCTAGGTCTTACCCTAGCCTTGTTAAAAGAGAACAAAATATTAACAATAATTCCGGCAATCCCCAAGGTTGATCTTGACTGTTGCATTTTCTATCTTGTTTTTTTCTTGGCTTCTGATCATAGTGTATGGTTGGTCAAAAATTACATTGCAGTTCAAAACCTTTACTGTGCCCAATTTGTTGCGACAAGTGTTTTGTACTGCACATTTTTTGTCTATGCATGTTGTTTATTTGAGCATTTACATGCTTTGATATTACTTGTATGAAATAAGTTACACATTGTGTTCTAAGTCGCGTAACCAAATGTGTATTTCCAGTGTTGGATAGCAGCTTCTTTGTTGAAACACAAGATTGATAGGAAACATTCACTTGATCTTGCAAAACGGCACTTGAATTTCGATTGCAAGGAGGAAGAAGCTACCGATGTTTATCATGTACTGAAGAAGTGTGAGAAAGATTTTTCAAGCTGTTTACAAAATGAACTTTGTGTTGAGCAAAGTAATATAAATGGTGCTTCAGGCTCCTTGACACCTGAGCTGCAAGATTTGGTAGAGGAGGAGAATCAAAAGGGTTTTCAGCGTCCTCATGTTTTAAATCTTGTAAAATCTGCCACAAATGAACCTGATCTTCCAAGAAAATCTCCCACAACAGTGCTATTTTCACCAGACCAGATCTATACAGAAAACATTCATAACAAACCTTATATGGCTCATGAAATTTCTACATCTCAAAAGACCCCTGATAATTTGTCTGTGGAAATGGAAGTAGATGCTACTTCCATCGAATCTGAAGCAGATGAGAGAATAAATGCCGTGAACTCGGTAGCAGCTGAAGTTTCATCCCTCAAGCACTGGGATAAAGTCCCCAATTCAAGTAATGATATCAATTACGTCAGCCCTGTTACAGGTTCTTTGGAAAGACAGAGTCACGTTGTAAATGCAGATATTACGCAATTTGATGGCAGAGTTTTTATAGATCCTGGAACTTTAATGAATCAATTGATTGACATTGACAATTCTTTGAATATCTCAACTCATCCTGCACAACTTCACAATGTCGAGACAGATACTGTAACTTGTGATAGAACTGCTGTTCCTGATGTCAGACAGCGGTACAGTATAGCGAGTCCTGTATGTGGTGTGTCAACTACTTCAGGTTTTGCTGAGTGTCCTTTACCATATATGCAACTGTCACATGCTAATTTGACGCTATTCCCACAGGTTAGTAAATTTTGGTTCTAGAAGTCTTTTGGTGCTATTCTTTAGTCTTTATTGATAATCTTTGTGTTGCTGCAATGCAACGAATTCCGGTCAACTTCCTTTTGCTACTTTTCTATTATTTTTGTGCATTTTAACAGATTTGAAAGTTTATTCTGTACGCCCCATTCAGCAGGTTAAGATTTTAGATTGCTTCTTTTTTCGTGGTATTAAAAGAGGTAGAGGAAGACCTAGGAAAACTATAAGAGAAACTATTAGAAAAGATTTAGAGGTCAATGAGTTGGATCCAAATATTGTTTATGATAGAACACTATGGCGTAATTTGATCCATGTAGCCGACCCCACTTAGTGGGATAAGGCTTGGTTGTTGTTGTATTAGTTTATGGCAAAACATTTGAAAGTTTAGTGTGGACTGTTTCTTTTCTTCTATTTCTATTGGTATGTAATGTGGGCCTGTACTTTAGCTACCTTTCTAGCCTATTGGCCTTTGCTTTAGTTACTGTGGTAGAGATTTTGAGCAATTATTTGGTCATGTAAAAGTATTAATCTCAGGTCAAGTGGTTCTTCAACATGTTAAAGGAAAAAAAAAATGCATCTTACAGAAATAGTGTTGTAGGGTATATTTCTTCTTCTCACAGTCACTGCATTAGCTCTTCTATAGGAATGTCATCACTTCTTTTATACTAGAATCATTTTCAGCACTTTATCTTTCTCTACACGAAAATCTCTAAGAACCTAACATTGAAAGCAGTACTTTCATTATTTGATGATGGCCAAAAGCATATGATTCAAACCCTCCATTTTCTAACCAGCTGTTAAAAGTTATACATTTTGTTATGCATTGGCATCAGATGTACAGTTCACTGATGTGTAATTTGTGTATTTCAATTACCGATATTATTGTGTAGCATGCACTGTTTTCATTGCAATAATTTATACCTGCTTCTTGTACCTTCCAGACATTGTCAGCTAGCCCATCATTTATGGAGGACTTATCTCGGTCAGTAATGCCTCTGGATAGATTTATAAATCATAATAGTCGAGATCATCGTTACATACACGGGTCTGAAGAAAGGTTGCAAGGACTGTATGACCCTGTGGAACTGGCTACCTCTTCCTTTGTTTCGCCTGTGACATCGCAACCCTCCAGTTATGCGCCCTGGAATGAAAATGCTATTCATGTTCCTCATGACATTACTAATCCGGAATATATGAGCAGTGATCCTTTTCAAGCTCATTATGTGACATATCAAATGCCCCATGTTGCAGACCCAGATCCACTACTAATTGAAATGGAGAGAATAAGAAAGATGAATGAAAGCGCCGTCAAGACACATGAGGAAAAAGTATGAGCAATAATCCAGTTCATTTGTCCCATCCTTTTTCAATATTGTCTTTTGGGAACTGCAACTTTCTATTTTTAATTTACATTCTGTTACTTCGTAACCAGATATTGCAGCTGCAGTCTGACTACAAAAAGGAGTTTGAGACGTTATGTGAAAAACACTATATGATGCTTCAGAACGTCAATACTGCAGTAGCATTAAAGAATAAGGAACTTGAGACACAGCGTGATATCGTTCTCATGAATATGATATTAGCTGATGTTTGGGTCCGAAATGATAGTAGTTGGTAAAGAGATCTGTAGCCCAATGCACATAACATGGTATATATTCTCCTTAAGGTATGTTTGTTGAAATTCCAAGTGCCAATTCTCCAATTTATACTCAAATGTTAATTAGACTTGGTCATCTTGATGGTTTCATTTAGTAGCTTAAGGAACAATTGTTTTAAAACCAAAAAATAATTATTTTCATGTGTCTTAGTCTCTCCAAAATAAAGGAGATATTGGTGTTGGAATCATGGAATGCCTTTTTATGCTAAAAATTGCTTCTTTGATTATGGTATTAATCGTGATCATTTACAAAAAGCCAGTGAACTATCGATGCTAAAAACTGCTATTGGCACTGTCCTCTAATTTCGTACAATATTCTATGTATATACCTTACATTCTATTTATGTACTGTCTCATGATTAAGTTGACTTTATTTTTTATCTGACTTAATATGAAAAATACTAGCAACAAATTCTCTAACACGCCACAGACTTCTTTCTATTGGTTGAAATCCAGACGAGTCTCACTAAATTTGTGAGGCCTATATTATTATTATGTGAGTCTCATTTAAATTTTTACCAACAGGAGGGAGTGTCTTGAAAAGTGTGTGTTGGTAACATCCTCTTTCATTATTTATAAGTCACTTATTTGATGAGTTATTTAAAAAAGAAAATTGCATAAAGCTTGTGAAATCTCAACACCTCGGCATTGAAAGAGCACACAATTTTTTTTCTCACTTTGCTCCGTCCTTCATTCTTTGCTCAAATATTATGTTGACTTAAAAATATATTTTGATCCCTGAAAATATAAATATATTTTCCTCAATTATCATGTTTAGCCATAATTCAAAATTCTACATTGATATTTTTGCACCTATAGGAGGAAGTACTGAATTATTGCATTTTAATGCATAATATGCAACTCTTAAATCTTAATTGCTCTTACTGACTGTTCTCCCCCTTCGCAGTGGCAATGCCCTAGCTGCTCAAAGACTTGAACAATTTTTGGAAACATCGAGTCGTAATTCACCCATCCATGTCCACTCCAACGATGGTGGTTAATCCTGCAGAAACCCAGGATTCAGGTCAGCAATTGGTTCAAAATTAGTTCAATTGCAACATTAGTGACAAGTAGAAAGCACAGGTAAAACATACTAACAAGTTGTACATAGTAAGTTCCATTTTGATGACTTTGGTTTTGAAATCTTCAACCACTTCACCCGGTTGATGTACTTTGTATAGAATTATGAATTAATGTAGTCATTTAGTGAGATTGATGTCAATAGTTGTCTTCAAGACAGTGGAAATTGTGCGAAGTTTGAAGAATTTTATTTTGGTGGGACAAGTGAAATAGGGTATTAAAATGATTAATTAACTATCTGCTCGGAGACTAAACGGACTTTTAAGAAAAGTATGATTAACATCAGAGCTATTTTATTTATATAGTTGCACAATGTACTAAAAATTCGGCAAACAAATGAAACTCTATTGTAACATAAAATAAATTACAAGTTTCACTGACATTGGAGAAAACTGAACTGGAGCTTTGAGCTTTCCATATTAATTTGTTAAAGGCATGAAACACCTATATGATTTTTGATACACTTGTATAAAATACAACAAATAAAGCATTTTCAAAAGTAACCAACAAAGTTAACAAATAGGAAGAGGAGCACCGTTCCACTCTCCCAAACATTCAAGAAGAGGATCGATGATTTTTCCCTGACACATAGCTGAAAATAGTTTGTCGCACTCCTCACCGGGTGAAATGACATTTTCTCCGGTTAGTAAACCAGTTCCTAGCCCCTCTCTCACAAATTTGTAAAGTGGATAAGATCTGCATCCATTGATCTTGTTTGGGATTGTTGGGTTTCCACTCTCATATGCCGTCCTTGCACTTTCAACCTCTTTTGGCAAGAGGCTTTTCAACTCTTCCTCGAAAGTCGCAATCTTTTGAAAGATTGAAGTGTTAAAATTCTTCTCACTCTCTCCATTAACTAGTGCGTGATCTACCAACACTTGTCTGAGTTTTTGACTCAACGGGTATGTAGCGCTACAAGGATCGTCAATATAAGCAAATACATGCTCCCTGTCAACCACTTTCAACAAGTCTTTTTCACAGAATCTTGAAGGGTGAAGTTCTCCATTGACACCCATGGTAAGGGTCTTTTTGGCAACTTGACTTACGGTGTTCTTGACTGAGTTTTTCAAATTCTCCTCCAAATGTCTTAAATCAATTGCTTGGCAAAGTGCAATCAAGAATGTGGAAGACATGAGTTGAAGGATCTCAATGGCTTCATAGGTTTTTCTAGAAGAAATCAAACCCAAAGAGTTCACATCTTGGTTGTGTTGCTCAGCACTCTGGACATGGGTTGTAACTGGATTTGCAAGATATTGTAACTCAGAACAATAGGAAGCCATGGCAATTTCAGCTCCCTTGAAACCATAATCCAAGCTAG
>Ga0315914_1002992_pt1 | contig 25847 bp, 11 predicted proteins | sample MpolenodulesMG_FD_203920 | JGI IMG/M metagenome (GOLD analysis project Ga0315914, IMG submission 203920) | Medicago polymorpha root nodule microbial communities from Los Angeles, California, United States - elongated nodules | ecosystem: Host-associated > Plants > Roots > Nodule | place: USA... | reverse complement strand
CAACCCCCGGACCTGATCTCTAAGGGTTTTTCTCTTTTTCCCTTCCCAAAAAATAAAAGTAGAAAGTTCAAAGATTGAAGGTGCAATACCAATCAATGGATTGATACCCAAAAATCACGAGCACAACAGTAAACAAACGCAAAATAGATTCTGATTTTTCAAAAATCTCTAAAATATAATCTCTAAATTATTTTATGTCAAAATCACTTTTATGTGGCATGGACTCAGATATTGATAATGCTTTGGATGGTCTTCATGGTACGATTCTAGATTTTGATGTTAGCAGTTTTACTGGCAAAGACACCGTCCCTCCTAAAGCACAACTTGTTTTGGCGAGTACTATTTCTAGTAAAATTGTTCAGGATATGGAAGTTAAGTTTGACATGACCACGAGACAGAAGGCAATTTTTGGATGTTTGCAAGCAGATGCTCATGATTTTCTTCTAGCTATCCCGATTAATGGGTTAGGTCAACATATGTCACCGGTGGAGTATCATACTATTCTTAGATATCGTCTTATGATTCCACTATTTCCTATTGATGAGGTGTGCCCTGTTTGTCGTAAGGCGTGCCTGAATACTTTTGGGGAGCATACCGTTCATTGTAAGGAGCTTCCCGGCTTTAAGTACAGATACGACTTTGTTAGGGATGTACTTTTTGATATATTCAGACGGGCAGAAGTATTAGTGAAGAAGGAGGCGTCTATGAACTTCCTGACTGACCCACTAGATAGAAGATCAACACTCAGGCCTGCAGATGTCATGTGTACTGATGGCTAGAGGAAAATATGCATGTGTAGACTTGACTGGGGTTTCACCACTTGTGGGATTAGGTGTCAGGTCTTTTTCTGTAGGACAGACAACCCTAAAAGCTGTGTCAAGCAAAGTGGCTAAACATGAGAAAGCGCGTTCTGACAATCAACATGCTTTTATACCATTTGCTTTTGACACTTTCGATTTTCTAGCACCAGAGACTGTTGATCATAGAGTTCAAAAGGTCATGCATAGCAATGTCATGTCTTCTAGATCCATTGTGTTTACGGGGATTGGTTTTGCCATTCAAAAAGGCCTAGCGGCGCAACTTGTTGCCTACTTGCTTTCTATTTAAGTGTAAATAATGATTTATATAATTATATATGTTTATCCGTAATAAACGGGCCCATAGTAAGAACATACATTGAAGACACTCCAACGACGCTTTTCATGGGAACATAATAACTTGAAGGAATAGAAGAATCAATCTTTGTTGTTTTTTTTACATGAAATAAAAACTAAAGCACCCTTAACTTTACTCTTTTGTTTTTTAAAATTTTGGAAAACATCCACCTATCTAGTTCGTATGATGTACATGAACCATATCAATAAAGTTATCTTTTGACCGCCTTTATTCATTCTTAAATCTCTTAACTTAGTTAAAAATCCATTAATCTTATTCTTCAAATTATATTAATATATTCTGTTCTTCCATGTTTATATTAATGCAAACAAGTAACCAAATTGAATAAGTATGTTTAACTGTTCATTGTATCCTGTCACTTCCAATGTGAACAGGTATACTAATCTTTTTGAATAACATAATCAGGTTCTTAAGCTATTATTTTTTCATATAACAATTTTTTATATTAATTATATGCTCTCATATCTAGATATGAGATGTTCTTTTGAGATCATAATAAAACCTGATGTCTAGTTTAGTTTATACTACAAATTTCAAAAGATTGATCTAGATATTTATCAGATATTTTAGTTCTAGAAAAGTTATTCGAAGTTAGAAAGATCATAATTCTAGCTCATTAGATTATTAATATAGTAAAAAGAGTAACACCCGCCGATACTTAATGGGTCCTGCTAATCGGTGTCCGGGGCATTGGTAACATACCATAAAAGAGAATTATTATTATAAAAGAAAATTATTTTTGACTTTATTATAAATTAATTACACAATTTCAATGCATTAACTACTATATAATTTCCTTTTTCATATCCTTAACCAATGCCCCGGGAGCACCGGTTAGTATTTCCCATGCTTAATTAGTAAAGGAATGAATAAGTATAAGAAAGAAGGAGAATTTGATTGCCTAAACTCAATTAGTTATAAATCAAATCTGATATGTGCTGTCTAGTTTAAAATGCACACAAATTCATTCTTAAACAGTAAAATGTTCCTTATAATAATTAAAGAAAAACACAAAGAAACAGTACTAAAAGTAACTTGACCATTAAACTCAGAGGCGATTGAAATGAAAGTCCTAAACAAATGTGCACCATTGAACAAAAAAACACAACCAACACCCAATCACATGAGTATCAAGTCAAGCAAGAAACCATCGGACCACAGAAAATGTACCTTTTCCAAAAGTTGAATCATAATTTACTGTTTCATGTGATCTTGTTTCAACTTTGAAGAATTTAGGTATGTCTCGTAGAGTCGTAGTTTACTGATAAGTGGAAAAGTTATTCAAGTGGGTCAATCGAGGATAATTTTATAAACTAGACCATAGTATTTAAACACATGTTGTACTACATAAACTTTAAGTTTGAATAATAGAAAGGTACTGCATCTGCCTTGATGTTAGAGATGCAGACACAATTAACCGAACCCCGAGATCAAATATCCTGTATGTCTATGTTTTTTGAATCTTTTTACTTTTGAATGAGAGTTATTGTTCTAACAAAGTTTGAACCATGAATATTGGACTCACCCCCAGTTATTTGAATCAGATTCCCTTTGTCTTAGTTTAACAAAAGGGTGTTTAGTAATAATCAGTACTATATAAATTGAGACCCCCTAGCTTCCAATTTGTAGCACAACATAATCACACTTCCTTCATTCAACTCTTATCTAGTCACAAGTCTAAGAGTCACCACTCACCACTCTCTACTAACTAGTGAAATGGGAGGAAACAATCAAAGGAAATCATCTAAATCATCATCATTCAGGTCAGTCTTCAACATATTCAAATCTAGCAGTAACAAGCAAAGAGGGTATTATTATGATCATGGTGCATATGATAACAAAGTATGGCCTAGTGATGAAGACAGAGGAAGTTGGGGTGTAGCTGATCCTGTCATTGACATGAGAGCTACAGCATTCATTGCTCAATACAAGAAACGAATTTCTGAATCTGAAATTCACTGGCAAGCTCAACCTGAACAGTAGGAAGGAAAAAGCTTTTTCTGTTTATCCATTTTTAATTTGTTTGTGCCTCTCTGTTGTAATTAGTTATTGATTATCATTTGTAAACTATGATAAGTAATGATTAATATGAATAATATTTCATGTTTATACTCTCTTGATGTTTCTTTTGCTTCCAACAACATAATTTTTGCTAAAGAAATTCAATATGGAGAATGAATGGGTTAAGGGGCTTAATTGTTTTAATCACCATGCATGGTATTGCCTATCCCATCTTCAATCAATGTAATGGTTGAAATCTTCTCCAAGTCATGCAGTTTTAACTTCATCCTTCAACCAATGCACAACTCTGCATGGCTCCCTTAAGACCAGGGGTGGACAAAAAGAACCAAAAATAGAACTGAACTGCAAACCGAACTGAACCAAATTGCAATTAACCAAACCATTTAAGTGGTTCGCGAACCGAACTGGTAATTTAATAACAGTTATTGAATCATAACTGAACTGTTTTGAACCGAACCAAACCATAAGCAAAATACAAACTTCATATTTTAATAATGAAGTTCTATTTTCCCTTTCATCATGCATTGTCATTGGAATTTGTTGATGTTTTTGTTGATATTCCAAAAATACAACTAGTAAAACTACAAGAAATTAATAACTAGTGTGATTTAATTTTTAAAAAGGCTTAATACATTTGGTCATAGTTTAAATATAATTAATAAATAGTCTTAATACATTTTTGAGAGGATAAAAATTCATAACACATGTCGCACAATTTCAATTTGTGAAAAAGAATAACAAAAAAACAATTTGGTTCACAAAAGGATAAGAAAATATATTTCGGTTCAAAATATTATTTTAGGTTCGGTTTGTAGACAACAAAATGGTTAATCGAACCATAATTTTGGTTTGGTTCGACTACTCGCAAAGCTTAAATGATCGGTTCAGTTTTTCAAACCACTGAAACAGTTTGGTTCAATTCGGTTCAATTTTCTTCAAAAAAACAACCATGCCCACCCCACTGTGTTAAGACATTTGTGTTGTATCGTGTATGTGGATCGAACTCATAGCAGGAAATCAAGTGACACCTGATCACTAGATAGCTTGGAGGATTATGCAATGGTTGTTCTATTAATGTGTTTCTTCTCCTCACATCTTGCTTCTATGTAGTGATTTTTTTTTCCTTTTTTCCCTTCTATTTGACATGGAAATGATATGAAGGTATCTTATTTTTTGACATAGTGAAAGAATGAAGTTTGTATCCAAGTTCCTTCCCCAATATACAGTCTTCTCCTCCTTTTATATTGTCAAAGTATATTGCTATTTTATACATTGGATTCCTTTATGTCATTTGTTACAGAAGCCAAAAACCAAATGCAAGGAATGCATGCTTTGACATATTTTGTGAAAGTAAACTCTAAGGAGGCAAAAGTAATTTGACTAAGACTCAAAAAATAGAAGATGTTTTTTTTTAAAAAAACAAAAAATGCTCAATAGTTTGATTTGGGAAATGTATCAAAGTTCAATTATAATAGTCAAGTTTGTGAATAATTTATTGTTTTTTACATCACTATATTTATACTCTTATTACAAACATAATGTAAATGCCATATAATATCTGTTAATTATCAATTGTTAAAAAAAGTATAGGTTTTTTTTTCTTTCTAAATTCTATCGCACAGGTCATGCGTCTAGTAATATTAAAACCTACTTATCACTACTTAATTAAAATATGATCCAAAATTTTTTAAATCAACTTTTGAAATATTAAGAATTAATTTTACTCCTTCTGTTCCAAATTATATGACGTTTTAACTATTTCACACGTATTAAGAAATGTAATTAATTTTGTATAGGAAAAAGATATTATAAATTGTTTTACAAAATTGTCCTTGATAAATGGTATGAGAAATTTTTCATATAAATAATGAGTACACCAAAGTCCATGAAAATTTTCCATGTAAATAATGAGTACAGCAGTCTTTCTAATAACACTAGAAAACAACAAGCATCAAACAATCATTATCCAATGGTGGTGTACAAGTAACATATAGAACCTCTACAAAAGTGGGTATCCAAACCAAGGTAAAAAATGTAAAACTACTAAAAAAAAATAGAGTCTTATTTTTCCCACCCTGCTGCATTCTCACGCGTCCTGCAAAAATTCTAAAAATACCTCTGGTCTGGATTATATTTTCCGAACCAGATTGTTAGTGCTTTCCGGATTTTAAAATCCGGACAAAATCGATATGAAATTTCTGTGTCTTTCTTTGATGTCAAGGGTCTCTGTTGACCGTTATATAACCTCCACATAAGCTGCAATGCAATTGCAGAGGTCATATGAACGGTCAACAATGACCATGACATCATAGACACACCTAAAAAACTAATTTTTTTTTTGAAGAAAATGTAAGAAAGGAGGTGAAGGGAAGAATGAAGGAAATTGTTGAAAATCCAAGCCTTTTTATAGCCTTATACAAGTCCAAGGCCATAAGTTCAGTCAATAAAAACGTTTTTTTAAATGCTAACCTACAAAAATGCATTAATGGCTCCACTAACCGGCCAAACCTTTGGTGAAACGCCACCGGTCAAAATAAACTGAGGGGTTACAGATTTTATATTCCGGACTACATGAACGTTGTCTGGATTATAAAATCCGGAATGTCCCTCACCTCACATAAGGTGCGCAATTTCCTTCAGTTTGCCCCAATATTGTAAAAATTCGAATTACATAATCTGGAAACCATTAGAGTTGTCTGGATTATGAAATCCGAACTGCATCAGTTTGTTTTGGCCGGTGGTATGCACCACAAGAAACACGTTTTCAATGGTTTTTACCAGCATTAATGGCTGGTAAAACTCCTTTGAACACGTTTTTTGAACGTTTTGGACCAAAATTAATGGCTAGGCAATTTGTTTTCCTATAAATAGCATCCAAACTTGCACATTTCTTCACACCATCACACTTTATCCTCCTCTTCCTTCTTCACAATGTGTTTCCATCGTTGGTCTTTCATAAAACGAGGCTACTTTGGAAACTCAGGAATTATATGACCGATCAACGGAGAAGGCAACGCGCTGCAACGAAGCATGATTTGTCTGGGTGTCAGGTTGATAAAATGGTTTCTTTTTATCTTTGTGTTTTTTTTAATTTTTTTTTTTTTATGTTTATTTGCATTTGATTTTACGAATTTGAAAGGCTAAAATAAAAAAATTATGGAAAAAGAGCATTCCGGATTTTAAAATCCGAAAAATCCTAACAATGTAATTCGGAAAACTAAATCCGGTACAAGGATAATTTTGGAAAAAAGATAGGACGCGTGAGAATAACATAGGGTGGGAAAAGTAATACTCAAAAATATATATCAAAATGACAAGCTCGACGTATAAACAATAGACAAAAATTACAACAAAATCTTAACAAGTTTGCAACACAACAATCCACTACCGGAACAACTTTTATTCCTTCTTCTCTTTCGCTTCGCTGCTCTCTCTCTCTCACTCTCTCTCTCTCTCTCTCTCTCTCTCTCTCTCTCTCTCTCTCTCTCTCTCTCTCTCTCTCTCTCTCTCTCTATGGGACGAGCCCATTAGTTTAATCTTTTCTTTTAGAGTTTTACTTTTTCCATCCTATGGCATTCCTCGCGCGCCCTATTTTTTTTCCACTTTTACCCCGGGTCCGAATTTAGTTTTTCGAAATGAATTGTTAGAATTTTCCAGATTTATCCTGATTTTAAAATCTGGAATGGTTTTTTTCCACAATTTTTTCAATTTTAAGCTTTGAAATTCGTAAAATAAATGCAAATAAACATGCAAAACAGAAATAAAAAGATAAAAACAACTCATTTTCACCAATATAGGTAGCTGCTTCGGCTCGAGTGTTGATATGAGGATGAGGTGGTGGTTGAGTCCGTGTGACAGCCATCAATTTCACCAATTGAGTCAATTTTTCCATCTCAGTCTTCATGGATGTTAATTCTTCCATCTTGGTCTGCATAGACGCCACCTGTTCACAGAGTACCTGATTCTCTTGCTCAAGATTTTCCATTTTCTTTCTCTTGTTTGGCCGAGTGTGTACAAACGAGTTGGTTTGTAGAGGATACGTCGGGCCACTTTAAGACGGCTTGACCTTTTAATGGAAAAGACAACTTTGTGAGACTCAGACTTGAAACTATGAAATGCAAGATGATGCATGATGTTTATGCAAAAATAGACACAATTTTTTTTATTTATCGAAGGACTTGTCAAAGTGATTGTAAATATCATAAGGAACATTGTTTCATTTTAAATATTTATAAACGACTCCCTTTTTAAGAGCAAAAGCAAAGCCAAGGAAAGAAGGACCCCAACAAAAGCTAAGGTCTAGTCAAGACTTTTTGAAGATGTATTTCTTGGTGTCCCTTTGTACAAGGTCCACACCTCTGATATTTACAAGACGACTAGTCCAAGTCCTTTGAGAAAAAAGTTTTTTTATGAATGAATGCATGATTTATGATACACAAATGGTGAAAACATGATGAGGTTTAGGTTCCACAAAGTTGGAGTCAAGGGTAACAACACCATTTGGTAAGGACTATGGTTTCATATGTACTTGTAACAAGGGTTCTACCAAGTTCCCAAAGTTTAACCCCCTCCGAATTTTATTGGGTGACGAGACAACACCCGGTCCAACAACGTTCGTAGGAAAGTCTCGTTTGAGTGTAACATCGCGTGTCGACTAATTCCAAGACAACACTTAGTTATCCACCGCACTACGTCCTAAGAGGCCAAGATGAGTTAAAGGTAACTAGGTCCTTTGCCTACGTACCCGTGAGGGATCAAAACCTCGTAGTTCGGGGTAGAAATTACCGTTTGATTGGTTTTATATTTTTTATTAGTTTTTTCAAAAAAGTTTTAAAGAAGAAAAAGCCAAAGTGGCAAATAAGAATTGGTTTGTGTTTTTTAATATTCAAAGAAAATAGACTCAAGATATAATTAAATTGATTAACATTTAATTAAGAAAATAAAATAAAAATGGGATCACTTGATTGAAAATCAAGGTTTATTATGAAAATATTTTTTGTGATTTTTGTTATTTGAGTGTTTTTGTTGTTTTGGAAAAATAAATGAAAATTAAACTAACGGAACAATAAAAATAAAAGCGCGTTCATTTTTGTAGTGACGTTGGATCACCACAAAATCCCTAAATAATTTTTTTGCATTTTTAGATATATAAAGCGGTAAAGAAATAAAAGGACACACACGCACACTTTTCTCATTTATATTGTTTACATTGAACCTAGATACATTCTAATTGCTAGAAAATAAATGACGATAATTAAAATGCTAAATGATAGAAATAAAATGAAATGCAAAGAATTCTAGAAAATAAATGAAACTAAGAGAGAGGGACAACCGAAGGGACAAAATTTCGAAGGGCCAAAATTCCGAAGGGACTTTTCCGAAGGGACAGAAATAGAGGGAGAAGAAAAGAATAACTCGTCAACACAAGCTAAATGAGGGAGAAGAGAGAAAAGTTCTTTGACAACTCAAGATAACTTTTGGTGTGTTTTGAAGTGTGTAATGAGGGCTCTATTTATAGGTGAGGAGGTTGATGAAAATGAGAAAGTGATTTAATGGTTTTTTATGACAATTATGGTGAATTTTGAAAAAGGAATGTTAAAGTTGACACTTGACTTGAATTTTTTTGGACCTTGGACATTTTATTTTTGGACCTATTCTAAGTAATAAATAAAAAGAAAATAACCTAAAAAATACAAAATAAAATAAATATAAAAATAATATAAAAGATGGAGATAAAATAAAATAAAAACTAATAAAAATACAAATAAAGTAAATAAAAAAAGACTAATAATAAAATAAAAATACGGCCCCCAAAACGAACCAAAAAATGAGGTATTTTAAAGTACCTCTCTGCCGAATTTTTCTCTGAAAAGTCAGATAATATTCCGGATCAGAGGGTGTATGAACGTAAGGTCTTAGGTCAAAAATTGGGGTACGACAATTCTTATGGTTTTTTTAAATGTTTATTTGTCTTATGTTGCTTCTATTTATGTTATGTACCTTTGTTCTACTTTTTTCAAGGCAATTGCAACGAAAACGATTCAAACAAAAGGGTCTGGTGCAGTTCAGACTTTATAATCCGGACCACCTTCATGCTTTCCAGATTATAAAATCCGGAAACCCTCAGAAACATTTTGGCCGGTGACGTTTCACCAAAGGTTAGGCCGGTTAGTGGAGTTTGAATGCATTTTGACGGTTTTGAATGTGGAACACATTTTATTTGACTGTAATTAAGACCTATGACTTATTTAAGGCTATAAAAAGGCTTGGATGTTCAACATTTTCGATTCTTCTTCACCTCCTTTCTTACATTTTCTTCAATTTATTTTAGTTTTTTAGGTAGGTTTTATGAGTGTTTGTGGTGTCATGGTCATTGTTGACCGCTCATACGACCCCTGCAATTGCATTGCAGCTTATGCGGGGGTCGTATAATGGTCAACAAAGACCTTTGACATCAAAGAAAGACACAAAATATTCATATCGTATTTGTCCGGAATATTTTATTTTCCGGAAACACTAACAATCTTGTTTGGAAAACGAAATCCAGACTAAGGGTATTATTGGAATTTTTGCAGGGCGCGCGAGAAGGCAGCAGGGTGGAAAAAGTAAAACTCTTTCTTTTATTTAATAATTTGGTGTGGGCTCCACTTGGGGAGTGACCCATCCAACAAATCTTCAGCTCACGAATCAATTGGAAAGACACTTGATAGTTCTTCATTAAGTTAGATGCAGGATTTTAAAGTGTTTTGAATTCTTATTTATTTTATTTTTTCAGGTTTAATGTTGAACCTAGTCATGTTTAAATAAATTTTTGTTTGTAAACAAAAAAAAAAAAAAATTTGTTTTTGAATTCTTGAGGCAATTAGGTGTGCTAGCTTTTAATTTCTCCCTAACGAGACAATTCATGTAGTGTTCTATTTCTTGTTTGATGAAGTTAATGGTTTTGATTGATATTTTGATATACCATTGTCCAAAAGTTGAATAATAATTTAATATGTTCCATGTGATCTTGTTTAAACCATGAATATTGGACTCACCCTAGTGGTTTGAATCAGATTCCTTTTGTCTTAGTTTAACAAAAGGGTGTTTAGTAGTAATTAGTACTATAAATTGAGACCCCCTTGCTTCTAAGTTGAAGCACAACACACCATACTTCCTTCCAATTAAGACTACTTTCTAGTCACCAACTATAATTAATATTCTCACTCACCAGTCGTTTCTCACTTGTAAAATGGGAGGAAACAATCAAAGGAAGTCTTCTAAGTCATCATCATTCAGGTCAGTTTTCAACATATTCAAATCTAGCAGTAACAAGCAAAGAGGGTATTATTATGATCATGGTGCATATGATAACAAAGTATGGCCTAGTGATGAAGACAGAGGCAGTTGGGGTGTAGCTGATCCTGTCATTGACATGAGAGCTACAGCATTCATTGCTCAATACAAGAAACGAATTTCTGAATCTGAAATTCATTGGCAAGCTCAACCTGATCAGTAGGATAGGAACAATCTTTTCTCTTTATCCATTTTTAATTTGTTTATACCTCTGTTGTAATTAGTTATTGATTATCATTTGTGAACTATGCTAAGTAATGTTAAATATCAATAATCTTTCATGTTTCATGTGAGTTAATGTTTCTTTAGTAAGTTAATGTTTTTCTTAAAGAATTTCTTTACGGAGAATCAATGGATTAAGGGGCTTAACCATTTCAAATTTCTATCACTATGCATGGTCTTGTTGCAGTAATTGTGGTGTGAAATCTTATATCTTCTGCCCCTCCAAAATCTCAACTTTCCCTTGTTACCAATTCGAAAGATATCAGAAGACAGAAGACCAAGAGTTTTTTCATCAAATCATATTCTACATCAACAACATAATTCGACCACAACGATATCAACAACAATAACATAATAAAACAACAATAGAAACATAAATTAAAAACATAAGTTAAACAAAAAAAACATCATGAAAGAGTCAAACTAGTTTCTTCATCGGGTTTATCCACGCATGCCACAACTTCTTTGTATGTCCTGAGACGAATCAAACTTACTCGAATAGCATAAATAAATCTCAACAAGGTAACTTCACTTTTGATCGGCCCCTTAAAACTATAAGGACAAAATATAGATGTTGTTACTGGGGCCTAACTCATCCTTACAAAACCGACTTGTAAGGTGAGGAACGTCTCGTCTTTACAAACTCTTATCAAGAGTCATATCTATCTGATATGAGACTCTTTAGCACACCTCCTCACGACCAACACCATTGGATTTGGTTCGTGGACATAAATGATGGATGGTCCGATAATGAAAACCTGATAGTAGGTGGCCCAATGGATCTTGGAGGAGGCTCTGATACCATGCATGTTAGATATCGTGGTTGAGTCTTACACAACCCTACAAAACCGGCTTGTGAGGTGATGATTACCCTCACTTATAAACACGTCAGAACATCTCTTATCCGATGTGAGACTCTTTAACACATCACACCCAAGACTGGACATCTGGAGCGTGGATATAAATGATGAGTGGTCTGATAGTGGAAACTTGATAGTAGACGACCCAATGGATCTAGGAGGAGGATCTGATACCATGTTGAAATTGAGGTCTAACTCATCCTTACAAAACCGACTTATAAGGTGAGGGGTGTCCCTTCTTTATAAATAATAGAGAACATCGTTTGTTGCCGTTTTGAAGTTTCATTTGGATGAATTGAACACATCCATTTGAGTCGATTGATGGACGACGATATTCAACACTGACCATCATTCTCATGTCGTTGTGGTTGAGATGGCCATTATTTGAACCAATTGATCATTCAAATCAAATATTGTAACATCAACAATGATCTTAAATAGATTGGATTTCCCTTTTGTTGTAATAAACTGTAACTAGGTTAGAGTTCATTTTGACCGGATAAGTGTTTATTGTTATATGGTGGGGGAATGAAAATGAACCAAACACACCAATTCATAGAAATTTATGTGCCTTGTGGACCATAGAAACTCTCGGTGCATTGTAGACCACTAAAATCATGTGTCTTGCTGGTTCGGATTCTATAATCTGAAACTTTTACAAGCATATATGTTTCGGTTTATAAAACAAGAATTGTGCTAAACCCCCAAACTCACATGTTTTCAAACAGAATTAGCTTCGGTGTATTGACATGTTTCAGATTCTATAAACCGAACATGTAAAATACTAGTTCAATTTATAGAATCCAAATCAGTACTTGTATTTTACATAATAATATACAAAATATAATAAAATAATTCAAAATATTATACATCATAATGCAACACATAATAATATTTTCAAGCTGATCTCCATGGGAGGATGATTGCTATTAAGATAGATTATAAGAAGAATTGGAGTACGTTTTGGTTAGAGAGTGACTCTCAATTAGTTATTTAGACTTTTAAAAATTCTAGCATTGTTCCTTGAAAACTAAGGAGTAGATTGCTTAATTGCATGTAGTTAACGAAACACATGCAATTTTACATTTATCATATTTTTAGAGAGGACAGGCGGTGTAACAAATTTGCTTCTATTGGCCTTTAGTAGAATGAGTTGATTTGAATGGAATCTATTTTGATGTGTGTTTTAGATAATTGAATCCTAATTAAATTTGCTTCTATTGGTCTTTACCAGACTTGTGGCTGGCCCAAGCCCCATCACCACCTCTCAAACTATGCACTATTCTAAACCTAGCACCCACCTTAAACTTCAGAGTGTTTGCAGATACGTCTTGATCACCAATGTGGATTCCGACCAAGCATCACCTTTGAGGAGCTTTCTTCCACATATCCACTATACCACATGTTGAGTGTGAGCTATGAAGCATATATATGGCAACCAAGTACAAAACTGATACGTCGACACCGATAATCATTTTAAAAAAAACGACATAATTAGTATGTATTCACATGTGTCGTTGTCATGTCCGTATAAGACTGACAATGACATATATTGGACACCAAACACAACTTCTAGAAGAAGTAACGGTGCTACATAGAGTGTGCGGTCTGTGCAGAACACTTTCATTAATTTGATCAACGTATTGCTCTAGTGTGCAAAACTATTAATTATCTTCAAGTAATTATTATCTAATTCTAAACCATGTGGAAAACCATTATGGTGCACATAGTTTGTTTGGATTCAGAAGTGGAAATGTGCCAATAATAATAACTAACGTGAATCTTGAGAAGAGAAGAAAGTACAAAAGCAGAACCAACAATAATCGGTGTTTTTGGTAGAATTCTCTCATGTACGAAACTAGCGGACCACAGAAAATGTGCTTGACAAAGTTGTTACAACCCTGCCAACTCAGCATGATTTGAACCATTTACGTTAGTCTTTACCACTCCTTTAACAGATTCTTAATTTCACATTCTTAATCACTTATATATAAATAAGAGATATTACATTGTCATTTGAAAACCAAAACAATCATTTCTAGCCAAAAAAAGTAGCAGAAATTAGTGTTGTCCTTATCCAGCAGCTAGCATTAATCATCATGGTTGGTGGTAGGCAGAACAAGTCTTCTTCAGGTTTCTTCTCAATTTTCAGTTGCTTCACATCTAAGAATAAGTCTAGAGCAGGGTACTATGATGATTGCGGGTGCAAGACATGGCCTAGCGACGATGACAAAGGTAACTGGGGTGTTGCTGAGCCTAACATTAACAGGAGAGCTGAAGATTTCATCCGCAAATACAAGAATCGCATTTCAGAATCCGAACGTTATGAAGTTGATCCGTCTGCCGAGAATGCATAATATGAGTTAATATTTGCCATATGAATATATTTTATCGTGTTTATTTCTCTAGATTATCATTATTAAGTTAATATTTGCTTCTACTATAAGTTCATAAGTTCAACTAATACTCATGACCATGATCACCAAGTATGTTGCATTGTCAACTTACATATATACTTGCACGTAATTTGTTCTCCCCTTCTTTATGTAATATAATATATGCTTTCAATATATTGCGCCTTAGCATTTTCTTTATGGCCACCATTCGTGTAAAGATCCCTCGGAATATATAGCACTTCTCTGAATTTAATTAAATAGACCTCAATTGAACTTCATTGATCACTTGAGTTGAATGACATGATAAAATTACAATTTGATTTGAACATTTGAAAATTATATATGCGACTCTTGTACATTTAGGTTGCCCGCCAATGATCAAGTTATGCACAATAAGTTAATAATGTTGATTGTCGATGATACTTAGCCATACTCATGTTATTCACCTCAAGTTCTCAGCGTTAAGATTCATCAACAGCCTATTCAAATTTATTACTAATTAATACTTGGCATATAAGAAACTTAGTTGCTTGTATGGGCGGGGGTGGAGGAGGAAGGAGAGGGAGTGATAAAAGAAAATTCTATTGTTTGATTTGCTTGGTTGAAGAAGAGAATAACGAGAGAAGATAAACATAATTTACTATATGCCCTAAAGTGAAATAAAGAAAATTGATTTGTATAAATATGTATTAACAATGATGAATTTTGTATGTGTTTTGGGGAGCATTTGAAAAGTTAAATTTTGAGTAAAATTGAGTTGGTTAAAATTGAATGTGAAATAATTGATCAGACTTGAAAGTCTTGACAAAAACATATATGTACTTTAAAAAGTTTCATGACCTTTCGTGTTACACTTGACCGGTCTATAGAGTTATCTATTCCCTCCAAACTTTTTAGTCAAATACAAAAGTATAAAAACTCTTAACCCCTTCCTCTGTTGTTCTCCAACCAAACATTTAGCAAGTGTTAGCCAGCTTGTGGAATCATACATGTTTCCACAGACAGAGAACTGTGTTTGTTTCATGAAGACTCATGTTTATTTCGTACTTCCTTTTGTGTGGTTTGGATTTTAGAAAAGTCCCTTTATTTTTTCTTCTTTTTAACTATTTTTATTCCTTCCTTATATTATCTACCAGTTTCATCTTCCTTTTTTTTGGTAATTCAAGCATGAAAATGGCAATGGAGTACGTAGGGAAAAAAGAACTCCACAATCCAAAATAGTAAGGAATTGGAGTTAGTGTTGGATACCAAAACACGATGTCTTGTGAAAATTAGCCAGGAAAAGAATAATAGAAAGGAGGTGAATGTACAGGTGCCATTTTATAAGCAGATCATTTCAGCTGCATAAAATATTTACTATTTAATCAAGAAGCTGAAATATATAATTGAACTTTGTTAATTTAGATCAATTTATTTTATAATTGTCTACCCAAATCTGATGACGTAATGCACATGAAACAGTCACAAGTGATAGAATCTCTCTTGGGTGTATGTTGCAATAACTTGTTATATATCTTGATTGCTGAAAAGAGGCTGCTGCACTTGAAGCCTGAAAAGTTTAATAGTTATGCATGTAAAACTCAAAGCGCATGGGGTTTCCACACTAACCTTTAGGTTCGATTCGCTCCCACCAATGTATATTGGATGCAATAAGAATGGCTAGCGAATCCCCTTCAGGATACTATGAGTTCCTTGATGTGTATTGCGCAACCACACTAAGCGTATCTCCTACCAGTATTTTACAGATTTAGGGTTCCAGCAATTCACTCATGCATTAGAGAATTGATGAATGATTTAGACTAAGAGAATGAGGGAGAATTATGTTGTTAATGTAACAAAATTCATTTTTTTGTGTGTGTCTCCAAATTAATGTCCAAATGCCAAGCATTTATAGTGCATTATATGATCATTCACATGAGAGAAAACACCTATTTGACTTGAATCAATGCTATGATTCATTAAACATCCATTTGTCAAAGGTTATGATCATATACACCTGAATCAATGCTATGGTTCATTAAACACCCCTTTGTCAAAAGTTCCAATGAATATGAATGATTCCCATGAAGAGTTACAACTCTTGGTGAAGAGTTACAACTTTTGGTTCTAAAGTGATTCCATTATTTTGGAAATCACCAACAATCCCCCACCATTTTCAAAATATTAAATCTCATAAATCTGGAGATTCCATGCCTTCAGATAATGGTATCTCACAATTTGAACCATTACTTAGTAAGTTAAGTTTTCGCTCATTCCCAAATAGTATGGTAGGCAAGCTTTGAACCAACTATTCATTAGAACAAGTATAACTTACACATAAAATCTCGGTACCGTTGATAAAGAGACTTAAAATGACACATTAAGAAGGTCTTATGTCATGTATCCCTTTTCATGATAACTTAATAGTCAAATCCTTGAACTTCGTGAAGCGGTCAAACTTCATTCTCACATAGGTAGACTATGGGTACGTTTGTTTTAGCTTTAAGAAAAATAGATTTTGTATTAGAAAAATCTAGAGATTTTTAAAAAAATCTAAAGCTATTTGTGTTTGTTTACTATCCAAAAAATCACTTTTTTAAAAATAATGATTTTTAACTAGTTCATGTGTTATCTCCTTGTTTTTGAAAATATAGATTTTGAAAAAAGTTAATCCTAATAGCTTTTCATTTTAGAGAAAAGAAGAATGATTTAGTATAATTTTCGACAGAATTTTGACACACAACAATGTGATTTTTTGTCTATATTTATGACCTTTTTTCTGCCTCCAAAGTGTCTCTATTTATAAAGAAACTTATGTCATATGGTGAAGAGAAACAACTCTTTAAAAAAATTTATTCATTAATGGTTACATTGCTTCAATTGTCAAACATTATACCTTTTCTCTAATTAGTTAAGTTTATTTTTTATTAATGACCAATTTCCTCAATTCATTCTGAAAATTCAATATATATTTTTTGAATTTATGTTAGTTTTTAAATCATCGTATTGTGCAAGAAGTACAAATTATATATTTCTTGTTGTTCAATATGACTCATTTTTGCTGATGCATGATCACACAGTTGGTCAAACGTAGCAGAGCGGGTGGAGTTGAAAGCGCAACAAATACATGACCTATTCACATGTTGGGTTATGACTAGGAAGGTTGGAGGTGTGGGGGAGAAACCAGCGAATTTGGTTCACGGGTAAGCTTGTAATCTAGACCAGACCAGGGGCGACCCTGAGGGTGTGCGCGAAGAGCGACCACACATGGTAATTCTTGCATTAATATTTGTTTAGTATTGAAAGACTTAGGTCATTTTTTGACGAGGACTGGGAGTTATCTTGCATTAGTCTTGAAACTTATTTAAAAACGGTGATTCTTATGATCTTTATGGTGAAATTCTATTTGAAGAATTAAAATTTTTAGAGTGATTTTAACAATTGAATCAAAATCAAGTTTTATGATATTGAGTTCTCTTAGGACATTTTTTTTTCTTTTTCTGAAATATCTTAGGACATTTAATTGTTTTCCTAATGCATGCATAACTTTATGATATGGAATATATTTATGACTTACAAAGAAAAAGGGACCATATTTATGACGGTATGTATACTTTTGTGACTTGTAACAGAAGTAATACTGAATGACAATGATATTCATTCACTCATTCAATTATGGTGAATGATGGATCATGGAGCATATAAAATCAGGAAGATTACTAGTATAATAGAGAACATTATTGAATGAATGAGAAATAAAATAGAGTAACCTTAGCTTAAACATTCTGCATTAAACCCACCTTTATACCTTTATATCGGTGGTGCTTAAGCTCTCTATGCCATTCTTCCATCCCCTCATTAATCATAACACATCCATTTTCACAACATAGCACGTTCCATGTACCCTCCAATGTAAACAAAGATCAATAAACATCGTAGAATTTCAAAACATAAGGTATCAACATACTATAACCAACAATTTTTTGAGATTTGTGTTGTCTTCATTTTTTTAGGATTCAGATCCCAAAAAGAAAGAAAAAAAAAATTAAATCAGTGAGTTTTTTTTTGGGTTAATAGTGCTTTACTCCACCTGTAATATAGACTATTTTCGGTTTTTCATCTTATAAATTTGTTTTTTTTTTTGTTTTCATCCTTGTATTTTTATTTTTGTTTTGTTTTGGACCTTCATGACAAATTTCGCCCCATGTAATTTGAGCAAATTTTGGTTTACCCCCTGGTAATTTGAGCAAATTTCGGTTTACACCCTGCCATATCATCAATTTTGTACGGTTAGGTGACCTGGGGGGTATTTTGAAGCAAAATTATTTACAAGGACCGAATCCAATTTTTTTTAGAGGAGGCAAACTCGGAAATGACCTATATTACAGGAGATAAAACACTATTAAACCTTTTTTTTACATCAATCAGCGAGTACTCAGTACTACTCCCTCCGTCCCTATATGTAAACCCCCTTTGTTTTTTTTTCTTCACATTTCTTAAGAAAAGTTGTTAGTGTAATTAATGTGTCTGTTTTGTGTGTTAATATTACCAAATTATCCTTTGTTTGTATGTGTATTAAATTTGGACTATTCATATTTCAAGATAAGTTAATAGTATTAATTAAGGGTATGTTTAAGAAAAAAAATAACAAATGCATTTAGTAATTTGAAAAGATGTTTATATTTAGGGATAAAAATAAAGTCAAATTGGTGCTTAAATACAGAGACGGATGAAATACTCATCACTGTTTCCATACTCTTGTGTAACAAGTTGTGAAATGGAATAACAACCATCTATATTTGTGTAAGATTCTACTTTTTCTCAAGGAATCACAAAGAGTTCCTTTTGATGGTTTCATAACCGATTATTTTTAACTTTCAGTCTCTAGTCTCAAGAATCACCCTTTTCAAAAGTACTCTTACTATTGCTTTCTTGTCCTTTGTCAGATCTTAATGCAGAGAATTTATTATGTATCAAATCTTCAAAGTATTAATTATAATTAGCAAGAAGCTTAAATAAGATTATTTGAGATATTTTGTTATTGCTCAACTGTTCTTGTTTCATAGGAATAAATGCACCTTTACTGGTTTCAACAAAATACACAATTTGTTGCTGTAAAATATTATTTTCCACATAGATTTGTTTGAATTGCTGGCAGTCAATGCTGAAGAATAAATAAATCAATTTGGCTGAATGTTACAGAATCAGTTTGCAAAGAAATAGGCAAAAAGCATGACTCACTTTTACCAATGCCATCCTTTAAGTGCAAAAAGTACAATGGTTTTTGATTCAAGAATCAGTGGCAGTAATGGCTCATATCTGTAGTAAAAAGTAAGCAACAGTTTCATAATCTTGATCATATTAAATATGTAATATTTTGGCACTATGAAGCAGATAAGAATCACTTTTCACAGTATTGTATATGAGAATGTTGTTGAATTGTGATCCTAAGCGGGGAGCTTTTGCCTTGAAGTGAAAATTATCAATCCATTTAGTCATTTTCTCATATTTTGCACTACAATTTTAAATATTATATGCTTATTTTGATGTAGCAATGTCTTTTATTGGTTTTGACAGAGCCACTGAATTGAATGATATTTTTCAATTTAATGGACTAAATTGCTGCCTCGTAAATTTGAGTTGCTAAATTACCCGACTCTTAAATTTCAATGACTAAAATGCTTATTTAGTCTATCACTAATATAGTAAATAAAGTAACAGCTTCCAAAACTTAATTAGTAAAGGACTGAACAAAGAAAGAAGAAGAATTTGATTGCCTCAACTAAGTTAGTTAAAAATCAAATCTGCTAGGTATCTGTCTAGTTTAAAGTGCACAAAAACTCATTCTTACACCGGAAAATGTTCCATTTAGTGCTACACCAACAAATATGCATCATTGAACAACAAACACAGCCAAAAGCAATCACATGATTAATGAAGTCATGTCAAGCAAAGAAATCATCTGACCGCAGAAAATGTTCCTATTCAAAAGTTGAATCATAATTTACAGTTCCATGTGATCTTGTTTAAACCATGAATATTGGATTCACCCCCGAAAATGTAAAAAATAACTAAAATAAAAAGTAAAAAAAAAAACGAATAAAAAAAAATTAAAAATTAATAAAAGATGGAAATTAAATAAATAAATAAAACTTAAAGATAAAAAGTAAATAAAAAACTAAAAATAAAAATAAAGAGAGAAGAGGGTCTGAATCAGAACCAAAAATGAGGTATTTTAAAATACCTCTCTACCGAATCTTTCTATGAAAAGTCAAAGACTAATCTGGGTCAAACAGCGTATCAGCGTGGGATCTTGGATCAAAAATTGGAGTATGGCAAACAACGAAGAAAAAGTCTTGAGAAAGAGCTTTGTCATCCATTAATTAATGTGATCCTATACAGCTTGAGGGGTTTAGTCTTTTGCAGTTCTGAGGGTAATGATACATAATTTACACCTAAAATTAAAAAAATCTGCAACAACACCGATTTTGTTGCAACAACACACGAGTACACGAATATTGTTGCTACATAACATGATGTAGTACACAAATATTTAAACTAACAGTGTTGTCATGTGAGTACTAATTTTTCTTCGAATATAAACAAGAACTAAGACCCGTAAGACCTAACTCAACTGATAACACCGATATTGTTAGGCTACAAAACTTCACCCAAAAATCTTGCAGTTGCGTTTAAGTTTCAAGTGCGGCTTGCCACTTCCTCTAAATAAATTGAGAGAATCTTCTTTGTTAAGTTACTTTGTTAACTAAAGAACTTATCAACTAGGATCAGTCGGCTAAGGTTCTTCACTGATTTCATTACTTTGTTTAAATGATCATCTTTTTCATGCAAATTGTACCTTTGAAACTTTCTCAAAGTCACACTAATGGTTTGATTCATCAAATAATAATGGATGATTTCGTTTACTATATCAATATATTGACGTGACACTTGTGTGCATCTTCTACATTTAAGTGATTTTTAAAATTCCTCATGAGAAGGCAACAAACAACAGAGAATTCCCTTGATAATTTCTCTTTTTGTTAAGGTCTCATCAGAAACTCCCTTGGTTGCTAAATTAAAGGTTCCCTTGGTTTCTATGGTTATATTCGAATCTGCTCTATTGTTGTTGCTGCATTAAGGGGGTATGCTTCATGGTCTCCGTAGTGTCAAGCAATTTCTCATCGCTTCCATCTATGTGGAAACTGGAAACCGACTCTCACGTTTTACTCACCACTTTTATTAGGAAAGGACATGCTAACACAACCTTCCTCCATCCTCTCTTCAATGAAATTCTTCACCTGAAATTTACATTGATCATGTCATCGTAAGACAAATTCTTGCGCGGATGCTCTTGCTTGTTTAGGCAACTGTGATGACTTATCTAGGACTATCCTCCACATTTGCGTCTTCTTTTGCACTTTGATGTAATTGTGTCTAGTCCCCCTCATTTTTTTTTTTACGGTATAGTACCCCTTGTCTTGTGCCTTTTGACAAATTTTTGTTATATAGATCAAAAAAATGTTTACACTTTAGTAAAAAGAAATATCTAACACAGATAAAAATTTGAAACTAATCCTATAAAAAAGACAAAATTGTCAAGAAATGAACTGAGCAGAATTTACAATTGAGAAGGGACAGGATATCGAGTTTAGTTCATGTTGAAGGTCAGCTAGATCCCACAACCCTGTCATCAACATGGGTTAGGTATATTTTGCTCTTATGTAAAAGTATTAATTAATTATCTTCGCTTAATACAAATCTAATTCTAAACTATGTTTAAAACTATTATCGTGGACATAGTTTAGGTACTTGTGAACTAGAAGTGGAAAAGTGTAAAATCAGAGAAGAGAAGAAAAGTACAAAATCAGAACCAATAATAATCAGTGTTTTTTGGTAGAATTCTCTCATGTACGAAACTAGCGGACCACAGAAAATGTGCTTGACAAAGTTGTTACAACCCTGCCAACTCAGCATGATTTGAACCATTTACATTGGTCCTTACCACTCCTTTAACAGATTCTTAATTTCACATTCTTAATCACTTATATATAAATAAGAGATATCACACTGTCATTTGAAAACCAAGACAACCACTTCTCGCAAAACAAAGAAACAGAAATTAGTGTTGTCCTTATCCAGCAGCTAGCATTAATCATCATGGGAGGTGGTAATAGGCAGAACAAGTCTTCTTCAGGTTTCTTCTCAATTTTCAATTGCTTCACATCTAAGAATAAGTATAGAGACTATGGGTGCAAGACTTGGCCTAGCGATGATGACAAAGATAACTGGGCTGTTGCTGAACCTAACATTAACAGGAGAGCTGAAGATTTCATCCACAAATACAAGAATAGAGTTTCAGAATCCAAACGCTATCAAGTTGATCCGGCCGCTGAGAATTGATGCATATATGTTACCAAATACCTACCTTGTGTATATGTTTCATTGTTTTATTTCTCTAGATTATCATTTATTACGTTAGTATTAATTGCTTCTACACTATAGGATCATAAATCCAAGTGATAAACTAATACTAAGTATGTTGCATGCTTAACTCATATAATTTTTTTTTTTTGAAGGAAATCATATAATATTGTTCTTCCTTCTTAATTATGTAATATAATTTATGCTCTTGCTATATTTAAGTGGCCTTGGATTTTGATAGTTACAGTTACATAAATTATGGCTCTAATTTTTTATGTATGTCTATAATTGTGTGAAGTTGGTTCCGAAACGAGTGATCGTATAATTAACTTGTTCCAATTCACTAATCTCTTAACTTGTTCCAATTCACTTATCTCTTTGGTTGTTTCTTCACAAAGTTCAATTAAACTGCATACTTTGTTTTTAACTCTCTGATTTTTCATCAGAAAGGGTTTTTTTTATTAAAAAAAGGAGAAGAAGAAGAAAGGGTTTCGGTCATGTAGTCGGAAAATAATTAATATATGGTCGATGATTGTTATAGTCGGGGATCAAACTCGAGAAAATTTAATCGATTTGATCTTACCTGAATCTCATTGATCACCTGAATTCGCTTGATTAAACTACATATGGTGGTTTGAACATTTAAGAAGTATGCGACTCTTTTTGTCTGGCTTCTAACTAATATGTAATGTGAAGGTAATTAGCATTAATTCATGTTAGAATAACTGTCAGGTTGCCAGCCTATGTTTGAGTTATTCATATGTTAATGTTGTTTTCCTTTGCCAAATATCATGCTATATTCGCCTCAAGTTCTCTGCTTTCAAGCCTATTCCAATTTCAACTATATATTTCACTCTTTTGTTGACAAACTAACATTTGACTTGTATATGTTATAAAAGATCATAATAAACACTTAGTACCTTGTATGGAAAAATAAATACTGAGTTTTGAAGAATCCAAAGGAAGAGAGTGGAGAAATGAAGTGGTAAAAGAACATTATCTTGTTGGGAAAACTAAACTATTTTGAGATTATGTTAGATTTAATTCAATCTAGAATATTTTGAGTTTATTGTTGGAGCACTAATTTATTTCCTTGTTTTTTATTGAATGACAAAATATATTATATATATAAGGGGATTAAATCCCAAATATTACACCAAAAAGAGAATATAAAAACACCAAAAACCCCCGAAGAAAAACCACCAACACCCTCAAAATGCCGAAACCCCTAACAACAGCTCCTCAAAGAACCAACACCGCCAACAATGATCAATTATGCACCCGAAGTGACTTTGCTTCAAACGTTCAGCTTCGACCACCACTCAAGTTCCGGTCTATCGTAGGAGACATCACAACAACCTAAAAGAACCTGAGTCACAAACTTGCTCCTGACCTCGAATCAAAAGCGATCGGCCCACAAGACTCCCGACATAAGTCAAAAAGGCACCCCTCAACTCACGAACCACCATAGCAAACACCTTAACTTGTCCAAAAACTCGACCCACAAATAACCTGATGCCAAAATCCAAAGACAGAGAAAAGGTGGAACAGTAGCGCAAAGCGAACCAGCTCGAACACAAACAAATCAAAACAAGCCACCAAAACAACCTGCATCACCACCTCCTGAATAGACCGGCGCACACCCCAACCCTCGGCTAGACAACCACAAAACACCACGATCCTTACGACGACGAACGATCCGGGAGTTGCGAAGGAGGATTAATCGTAACAGACCTGCACCCGTTGGCAACTGAGCAATCAGGACGGCTAAAGGTGCGACAAACGACTACGCCGTCAACACGAAGCATCTGCACACCTGACTCTTTCGAGCAACAATAGCCAAGCAACCAAATCCTAATCCAAGAGCAGGAGGCCTCTAACGGCAAGGCTCCGAAGGAACAAAACGGCAACACCGATAAAACACAGCCCAAACAACACACATAAATCGACCCTGAGGAGAAAGTGAACCACCAAAAAGGCTGAGGAAGATCTAGAAAGCCTCGACCCTAGACCCTTGACAGAACACAACACCTAAAACACAAAACATAATAAAACAAACACAGACAGAACAGAAAGACAATGAACCACCAAGAGACTGAGAGAGATCTAAACAGCCTCGACCCTAGACCCGAGACAAAACACAACACCTAAAACATAAACACAACAAAACAAGCACAAACAAAACAAACCAAAACAACGAACAACACGTACCAACCAGTCGTAAACCCAAACAACGAACAACTCGTAGGCGACGAAAACCAGCCACCCACTAACGCCATCAACGACCCGACCCAAACAAGCAAAACACCAACAAGGAAAAAACAAAGACCCCGGAGGGAATCTGCCACAAAAACTTAAAAAACAGTCACCACCAAATCTGAAAAAGTGACAGCAACACGACAACCAACACACACCACGGCCACCAACACGAGCTACAACCGTCCACCACGATCCTTGGGACAACGATCTAGAGAAAGATGCACTGAAGTAGGATTAATCGTGAGAGATGGAGAGGCCACAAACCAGCCATCGAGTTAAACGCATAACTACCGTGACAGAGTGCCACAACAAACACAACAGAGAACTGAAACAAAAATGAAGCTTAGACGCCCAACGAGGAAAGCACCAACTTTGTGCATCGACCCATCCTCCTCTGCCTTCTCTACCACATCGATTGGAACAAGCAAATCCAAACCACCCATAGCTGAAAACGGCAACAGGCAGCGGCGGAATCCGACGAAGACCGTCGACGAAGAAGAAACAAACAGCGACGTAACGACAACGAGCAACCTCCAAGTTGTACCGTGATGGTGATGCCGCCGTGAAGGTCAGGCATACCATCACCGACGTTGGGTCTACATCCTAGAGTAACAAGTTTGGATTGACAAGGCAGAAACGTTAGGATGCGGGAGAAGAAAAGGGTTATGTTTAGAGAGAAGTGTGAGTGTTTTCTATCTAGAGAGAGAAACTTTTTGTCTGATTTATTCAATTTATTTCCTTGATATTATTTTTAATTATTGATTTGGGGAATAAACAATATCAAATTTGGTATGATGATTTGGTAGCTAATGTGGATGTATGTTTGTTGTTGGTGTAATTTTTCTTGTTAAATTCATGATGGTTGATTATTGATGTTATTAGTTTTTAGATCATGACAAAAAAAGATATTTTTTTACAACAATAGTTGATCATCAAGGTATGATTCTACTAGTGTTTCATAACCTGTTAAAAACCAGAAGTTTTTGTTTTCAGTATATTTTTTTTTTTGTGGATCTTTTTTTTTCCTTCAGTAGATTGTACCTTAGAATTGTGCCAAGGTTTCAGAACAAAAGGGTATAAGATCCTTATCTGAATACCCTCGTTGAACCAGTTTTTTGGCAATTCTTTGTGGGATACTGGAATGCCCTGATAGGTGCATTTAATATGAACTTCC
>Ga0315914_1002991_pt1 | contig 25850 bp, 14 predicted proteins | sample MpolenodulesMG_FD_203920 | JGI IMG/M metagenome (GOLD analysis project Ga0315914, IMG submission 203920) | Medicago polymorpha root nodule microbial communities from Los Angeles, California, United States - elongated nodules | ecosystem: Host-associated > Plants > Roots > Nodule | place: USA... | reverse complement strand
ATTGATACTATTTCAATCTTCAATTTCCTTTACGATTGCTTTGGAATTGGGTTGTTCTTCAATTTCCTTTGTAGCATATCTAATTTAATTAGGGCTGAATCTGGATTCGATCAATTGTTGGAACAAAAATAATGGAAAGAGGAAAAAAAACGAGAGGACAAGTGGTGAGAGGTTGGAGAACAGTGGAGGACAGAAGACGCAGAGATAAAAGAAAATGAAGAGGCAGGGTTGAGCGATGAGTAGAGGAGAGAAAAGAAGAGAAGGTTATGAGTCATGGGTATATCAGTCAAAATAATAAAAGAGTTTTCAATCCTTGGAAAGGATAACTCTAACCCAGCCTATAGTCAGGATAGAAAATACAAAGGCTGATCAAGATAGGATTAATAACATGATTAATGTATCATATCCAATTGGTGCATCAAACGAAAGATATGGGTAGGATATGATAGATTTATCATATCCTGACCATCAAACGCACCCTAAAAAGCTTTGTTTCTTAAAAAAACGGTGAATGGTCACTTTGGTCCATTCAATGTATGTGCACCTTATTGTCATATTGTTCCCAGACTCATACAAAAACACAAAATAGTCCTTTAATTTGTTGTTAATCAAATTAATCTAAAAGTTATGTTAACTTTGTTGATGTGTGATGCTAACTAAGATATTTTAGCGATCTGTTGAATTTTTTTATTTATGTCCACTAGGCTTTTATTTTATTTTAAAAACATAATAAAACACAAAAATTAAAAACAATTTCTTGATGTTCTTTCTTCTTCTTCTTCCTTTTTAATCTCTCGAAACCCAGAAACCAACTTTGACTACTAAAAAAAGGTCATAGTTTATTCCGTCTCCAAACTTCTTTCCTAAGCAACTCAATTGTCTAGAGAAAAAACATAAATACTGAAACATATACATACACATTACACATTGTGTTTGTAGATGACTTGTAATTCATTGACTATTTTATATCTTCAAACAAAAATACAACAAATATCAAGACATGTGTATTTCAAATGCTCAAGTACATTATATAATAAGACCATCCTACAAAAACAGGGTATTCGACTCTATTTTCATTAAGCAACTTAGAAACAATTATGTAGCTTCCATGAAGTGGTTTGTGTCAATTAATTGGGCAAATATTATAAGAGCAGTTACTATTACCTTTTTTCATTGGTTAGCACCTATGAAGCACAAACACGTCGACACCGATAAAATTATGAAACAAATGATAAAATTCAATATAATCACAAAGTATCTGTATCCTGTCGGTGCAACAAAGGTTATCATAGACTTCAATAGCCGGTTGAGAAGCAAATTCAAATTAAAAAAAATATAGTTCACTAACAAATTTAACAACATATATCAAGATTCCCCCAAATCACTAATCATTTTTTTTAACAACAAAATTTATTAATCAGCCTCTGTAATGGAAGCTATGAAAACCAAATACAAATAGTTTACACCCAGAGCGATGAAAACCGAATAAAACACACACAAAACCTACACCCAAATTGGAACAACAAAAACCCGCAAAACCCACAACATATTTAAACAGCAAACATGAATATGGGTTCTAGGTAGTTGAGCACACTAAAAATCCCAATAAGTAAAACAAAATAAACCTCAATAGTTGAGCATATTATAATAGAGAGAATGAATGCTAATACCTTGAAGAGCTTGAGAAATTAAAAAAACTGAGAATCTAAAGCAAATGTTCGGGTTTATGGGGGAGATGTATGAGAAAAAGCAGATCTCTGTGAACTTGGTGAGAAGAGGAGATTGATAAATTAATTGAAAAACTATAGAAGTAGCAGCACACGATTGTGAAATTGGAAACAACCGTGAAATTGATTGTGAAACTGATTTTAGGGTTATGAAAGAGATCTCAGAGAGAGAGAGAGAGCAGCACACGAGGGAAAATTTTATGTCATATGTGGGATATGAAAACAATTTTCCAATTAAAAATAATATAAAAACCCTTTAATATTGGTCATCCGAAAATCTGTCTCAATATTTCACATGATTTTGGGACGGATTTGTTTTCTTAACGAAATTTGTGCGAAAGTATCTTGTTTGAAAAGGGTTTAAACGATTCACACAATTTTGGGATGAAAATTTTGCTCCTTAAAAACTGTCCCAAATCTGTCTGAAAATTAAGACGAAAACTTATCCATTTGAAAATTCCGTCCAAAAACACTGTTTTTTAGGCCAAGAAATTCACGCGCGCCTCAAACAGCTTCTAGAAGCATTCGACAAAGGGAAATGCATGACTTGGGCTCTAATTTACTTAGGGCCTAAGTCACGCGAATAGTATCCCAAGAAAGGCTATAAATATCCAACTTGGGATCATTCTCAAGGCATGACCTAAAAAGTATTAAACCCTAGTTTTTAGATATTGTACTCACTACAAGTACATTTGACGCCCACCGTGGGGCCTCGGTAAAACTAACCTAGCTCGCACACAAAACCTAAAAATATTCGATCATCTCACAAAACGATGGCCGATGATAACCAAGCAAATCGCGAGGCTATGGCAACAATGAAACTCCAAATGGAAAGCTGCTACAGTAGAACGAGGCCGTTCACACCTCCATGACCACGATCTAACAACATGAGAAGGGCAATACTCATTAGGAGGAAACGAAGGAGACAGACCCGTAACTTCTTTCGACGGATATTTGGAACACCTCAGTTCTAGACAATTTCAAATAGCCATCTTTATCCCCATTCAGCGACAAAAACAATCATGTAGAGCACGTCACAACTTTGAACACCCGGCTGACCGTCATCGGCGCGTCAGAATCCCTCAAAAGCAAGTTATTATCCGGTACCCTAAAAGAAGCCGACCTACAGTGGTACATGAATCTTCCCCGCTTCTCTATCGTAAGTTTTCAAGACATGACTCGCAAACGCATCCACCAATTCTCGGCAAAATAGATTAGATTTCTCGGCGAAGAGACTGGTGACTTGTTCTCGGCGACTTGATCTTTCACAAGAGAAGATAATTCCCCATGCACTAACCTTATCTAGATCCTCCACCAAGTGAGAAAGTACAACATGCACCTCAATCCCGCAAAATGCTCCTTCGGCGTACATAAATGATTTTTTTTGGGTTTCATGCTCATACGACGAAGAATATAAGCAAACACCAATACGAGTCAGTCCATAATTAACACGCGGAGTCCTTATAACATCAAATAAGTTCAGCAGCTAACAGCGGAAACGCATCCACCAATTCTCGGCGAAAGAGATTAGATTTCTCGGCGAAGAGAGTGGTGACTTGTTCACGGCGACTTGATCTTTCACAAGAGAAGATAATTCCCACTACACTGACCTTGTCTAGATCCTCCACCAAGTGAGAAAGTACAACATGCACCTCAATCCCGCAAAATGCTCCTTCGGCGTACATAAATGATTTTTTTTGGGTTTCATGCTCATACAACGAGGAATATAAAATAACACCAATACGAGCCCATCCATAATTAACATGCAGAGTCCTTATAACATCAAATAAGTTCAGCAGCTAACAGCGCAAATGAATCCACCAATTCTCGGCGAAAGAGATTAGATTTCTCGGCGAAGAGACTAGTGACTTGTTCTCGGCGACTTGATCTTTCACAAGAGAAGATAATTCCCACTACACTGACCTTGTCTAGATCCTCCACCAACTGAGAAAGTACAATATGCACCTCAATCCCGCAAAATGCTCCTTCGGCGTACATAAATGATTTTTTTTTGGGTTTCATGCTCATACGACGAGGAATATAAGCAAAGACCAATACGAGCCAGTCCATAATTAACATGCAGAGTCTTTATAACATCAAATAAGTTCAGCAGCTAACAGGGCGATTGGCGGCATTATCCAGATTCCTCTTATGTGCCGACGACAAAGCCTTCTCGTTCTTCTTGTCGATAGAGAAGAAAGAAAATTTCAAATGGAACAAAGAATGCGAGGAAGCCTCTAACAAGATTAAAACCTTCCTATCCAGTCCATCAATTTTAATCCGCCCAATTACATGATCCATCATTTTCCTTTCTTTATCCATCTCTGACAATGCCATGAGTTCAGTGTTACTACAAGACTCTCTAGAAGGCAAGAAATCAGTTTACTTCGTTAACAAGGTTTTTAAAGGGAGCACACTAGAATAATTAAACATTAGGGAAATTTGGGCCATCCATCTAGTTTGGATGAAGCTTTAGTCGAACGAAAAAGAAGCAAAAGTCCACTGATGTAGCATATTTACGTATATCAAAAGTAAGTATTTATATCGTCTCCTCAGGGACTAGTGCGATATCATGGACATCAATTATCATTCTAAGTTGAAAGAGTAATTTGTTTGTTTGTTTAACATCTAAGTATCTATGTTATAAGATTAAAACTTGAGATTAATAGGGCGTGAAACTTGTTAGGATTAGAGTTCCTTAATCAAGCGTCACACGTAACCTAAAGATCATGCATGGATTCTAGCTTTTCTTTGATATTACCACGTATCCCTCGTCAATATTATTCGTGTCCAAATAATATTGTGACTTCAATTTTATCGTTTAATCGTCGATGTCTCGCACTGTTAAACGATCCAAGAGTCGTTCCTATCATTCAATCGATGATTTCTCAATCTATTAAATGATAGGAAAGCATTAAGTTTGGATACAAGTAGTGGTTATCAAAACATCAATTCCATGTCTAGAATTCATGTTGTGATAGATGATTATTCTAAACCTAGATTCAAAAGTATTTTTCAATCACAATTAAATCAAACATGAACAATAAAGTGCAAGAATAATCTCAATATCAAATCAAATGCTAGAACCATACATTTATAGATCAATTGATTACATGATTAGCTTAGATCAAGTACCTCTAATCCCAACAATGGAGATTTAGCTACTCATTGTCATGGAAGCCTTGCAAGAATGAATTGAAATGGAAAGATTCATTACAACTTTGTGATTTCTCACCAAATGAGGAAGAATCCAACTTCTATCACTCTTACTCTATGAAGACCAAGCCCTATCTCTCTAAGTATCTTTTTGTATTTCTTTGCAATAAAAACTAACTTCCCACTAAGAAATGATCAAGGGCTATTTATAAGCTTTCTCATTTGCATCAACTCGCCTTGCGAGTTCCTCTGCTCGCCATGGCGAGTAGAGGTTTCTTCCCCAGTGGGTTTGTTCCACGTCATCAATGGGGAGTTTAGCCGCCCTTGCTCGCCTCCCAAGTAACTGCACTCACCATGGCGAGTAAACCCATGCTCCTGCCTATGCTTTCCTTTGATGACTCGCCACTGCGAGTTGGGGGCGAGCTGAGGGCGAGTAAATGTGCCTCTCTGCCTATTTCTTTCTGATGCTGCTCGCCACTGCGAGTTGGGTGCGAGCAACTGTGCCTCTCTGCCTATTTTTGGCCTTGTTGTGTTTGTTTCTTGTTTTCCTTCTTTGCTCAGTGCCTTGAGTAACTTTCCTGCAAAATTAGGTAAAGTAAGATAGATAAAGCGAAAAAGGACCATAATCAATCATCTCTCGGCTTTTTCCTTAATAACTTGCAAAACAAGTAACAAAAGTGCCCTAAATCTTCATTTGAATTACTACTTTCTGGCACTTATCATCCACCGTAAAACAACCCAATGATGAAGACAAATACGCAAAAATGAGAAGAATAGAGGTACTAGAACAGATTTGATCAAGATTTGAACACGCCATTGAAACTGTAAGGTTGCCAAACGTCAACCGTTGAATCAAAACAGGCGGCCTAGTATACCACGCCAGTAAACACAATTGTGACGCCTGGAATTCGAACCACTTTGCCCTGTCCCAAGACTACATATATTATACCTAACCACTTCGCTTTGTTCCAAAATTCATGATTGGGGATCTATGGATCGCAATTTAATATTAAGGGCCTATCATTCCTTCATAAAGGCCAAAGAGCCTAGGGCGTGCCCCCTGACTCACGCCGCATCAAATAGCTTCTAGAAGCATCCGAAAACATTCTACAAATGGAAAGGTGTGACTTGGGTTCTAAGTTACTTAGGGCCTAAGTCACGAGAATACAAGCCCAAGAAAGACCATAAATAACCCACTTGGGTTGCCCTGGTGGTATTGGCTTGGGACATAGGAGTGTGCTCCTCCTCGAGGTCTCATGTTCGATTCTCCCAGGTGTCAATTTAGGTGGGCTAATTTAACTTTTAAAAAAAGAAGACTATAAATACCCACCTCATGATCATTCTCAAGACATGACCTAAAAATTATTAAACTATAGTTTTTAGATATTGTACTCACTACAAGTACATCATATTATTATCTTTTTAAATAAATTTATCTTATTAATAATAATAACGGTTAAATATGTTTTTATTCCCTACAAAATTATAAACTTTCAAGTTTGGCCCCTAATTTTTTTTATTCACTTTTAGTGTCTATTTGTATTTTTATTATGACTATTTTGGAGAACTAAAAGAATCCATTTTTCGTTTAAAAAAGTTTTCAAAATAGGGACTTAACCACCAACATCATATTAAGGGCTCATCGTCCTCTCGTAAGGGCCAAATAACCCTAGGGCGCACCCTTCCCCCTAGGGACCTCGACGCCACCTTAAAAAGTCTTCTAAAAGCCTCTAGAGCGCACCAGGACCTAAGTCACAAAAATACAAGTTCAAGAAAGTTGTAAATATCCGGATCATTCATGACCAAAATATATATTAAACCCTAGTTTTATAGATTGTACTCACTGCACATCACCTTAGGGCTTTTGTAAAACTGAGTTGGGCCTTAAGATAAAAAAAAGAGAAATGATATTTGTACAACCATTTTAGTACAACTTTCTCTTTCATACTCACATTATGTTTTTACTTTTTTTTCCTCTCTCCATTCTTTTTGACCAATAAGAAGAGAGAACAACAAAGTTGTCTCAAAGGTTGTACCAAAATAGTTGTTAAAATATCACTACTCTAAAAAATAAAACCCCTCAATTCAGCTCCTCAATTCATGATGGTCGACCGCCATCCTCCTTATGCCATCGTCACTATGAACAAACCGAGATGAATCATTCGTTGCTTCTCTTAACGCCATAACACCAAGGAATAACGGTTTTATTTTTCAAATCTCTTTTGTATCTTTCGGCTTGCTTTATTTTAAATTTTGATTGACGAGACGTAGCTGATTGTTAAAAAATTGGATTCTCTTCATCATCGCTGTTTCAAGTTTTGATTGGCTTCTCTCAAGTCCACAACACTTTTATATTTCTTGACTTTTTGTTTGTTAATAAAGTCAATTAATTAAAAAAATTTGGTTCCTATATTAATATCATGTTTTTTTTTTTGGTTCAATATATCATGTTCTTTTATTTTAAAAGAAAGTGGAATTGTTTTCTTAAATAGGTGCAGGAAGATTTAAAATGAACCTGTTCAATTTTAAATAGATATCTCTCTGTGTTATTATTTTAGTGCATACAAGCACAGGGCAGCACTTCGGTGCCTTTTAGGCGCCAAAGGAACAGAGCATTCAGCTTAAAAAACACCAAAACATGCCATGTCTTTCTTTCCTTCCTCTTCCTCACATATCTTCAACCCGCCGTCCTCCACCTTTCTTCACTTTGATTGCTTCGCCTCCGACACCAAACAAGGCTTCCGCATCAATTTCGGCGACCCCTTCGACGAAATTTTCTGCTGCAATTTTGGATCAATGTATCTCCTCTTGGAGTTTTATCCATCAATAAAATCATTTTGTTGAATCTACTAAAAATATACAAATTATAATATAACAACCAAAACACCAAAATTGGTTATGTAATACAACCATCAATTTACTGAAAACCGCTGCAAATAGAACAACTCAATATACAAACAGAACAGTTCAACAATATACAACAACATTGACAAACATCAGCAAGAACAAGACTTAAAATTAACAGAGCAACAGCATTAGCAAACTTGCATAATTTCTTTGTTTGATTCTCAATTAAAAAAACAGAGTATGACCATATCCATTAGATAAAGAAAAAAAAGGATAAAGAAAAAAAAACCCTAAGAATGACATTAGGGAGGCGACAGCGCAACAGAGGTGGTAATTGGCGGCGGACGGTGGAGCAAACTGGTGGTGGTGAGTGGATTAGGATTGAAGTGGAAAGGAAGAAACTGGTGGTGTTGTTGTTAAGCGTCTCTCTTCAGTTCTATAGCCCATTTTTATTTTTTTATTTTTTAAATTGGCAATAACACGTGGCAGATTTTGATTGGCACAAAGGCATGTGCCTTTGGCGCCTAAAAGGCACCGATGTGCTTCCCTACAAGCACATATGATATTTTAGAGGTGTGAGTGTTAGCATTTGAAATATCTAGACCGTGACATTTTAAGTGAAAAAATCAATTTGTGTTAAGCGAACATAAAGTCAATTTTAGTGGATATCATGTTTGCCCTCAAAACTCGACGCCTTAAATTTTAAACGATTAGTTTTTTTTTTTTTGCAAACAAAATGATATTCATTCATTCAAATTGATAGATTACACAGATAGAAACATCGCTAAAAACGTAAATGGTGAAACTGCGAACAAACTCACAACACACTCAAATTGATAGCATACGACAACAAAATGCCTACAAATAATATGATGAAACCTAAGTCACCGAAATACTCATGCTTCCGGATCTGCAACGTTGCTGCCGAAATCATTGATTGAATTTGTAAATGACTGATGTCGATCTTTCAATAGGAACTAAACGAACACCGCGACAAGACGCGAAATCAAATGCCGCACAAGACGACGAACAACACAACGTTGCACTTAGACGTCGAAATCACAAAAATAAAATAAAAGGAAACACTTGGTATATGTGAAAACCACTTATTTAGATTGAAAGAAAAGGAGAAGAAAGATGTAGAGGGGGTGATTCTAGGTCAAAAAATGACCTAAAACCACCCCCTCGATGAATGAAGAAGAAAGAAAGTTTAGAGAGAAGTTGAAGTTTCTCTCACTAAAAAACTGACCGACTCAAAGACATGTTACCATCGATTGGTTAATTAGCCCGCTTTTAAAAGAACAAAATCTGCACATATAATTTTGTAATACCATTGTTTTGTTGGATCTTAATTATGCTGCTGGATCGGTTTGGCTGACTCTCCCGGACCATATTTATCGATATGATATTGCTATTTCAATCAATCATTGGTATAGATTAAAATGCCTCTTCTAAACAAGTCCTTTATATTATGCTTTTTGTAAAATCCAATGTTATCACATGTTACAAAGGATTCTGCACATTCCTTCAAAAAACCAAAGGATTCTGCACATAGTAAGTTTAAGTCCTTTATACTTTGAAAAAATGGAATCCGAACATCCCTATGTGTCGTGAATCCAGGGTCGGAATCTTCTTCGAATTTATAGCATTTATAATATTACTCTTTCCCTCGATGTTCAGCTAATTTCTAACAACTTGAGGGTTCAAAAAATATATCAATTTTTAAGATAGAGGAACTTGGGACAGCAACAGGAATACAGGGAACATCCCGCAGGAGAAACGACATCGTATAAAGAAAAGAGCAATGCTATATAGCAAGAAAGATTTTATCAAGAAATAGTTCCGAAATTAATGTTAGCCAATAATCTCTGCCTGGCTGGAAATCATGGAGTGGTGGGTCTTATTATGTACTTTTTTTTATGAAACTGTTATCAAATAAGACAGAAATCTAAAGGATATTAGTTTGCCACATTTTCTGGAAATCTTCGTGATGCAAATATTCGCTTGAACAAGCATTTCAGTAAAGAAAATTATCCAGGGCAACGTTTTATCGCCCCTCCATCCTCTACGCAAAAAAGAAAAGAAAAGAAGCTCTTTTCCATCTTGTCCGGTTTGTATAGTTGTTTGTTCTTAATATATGTTTTTTGTGTTCGATCATTGGAGCAAGCATGGATTGAAAAAGACTAATTAATTTTAAGAACCGTTGTTATTATATTATGTGATCTCTCACTTTTCGAAACATGGATCATATACTCTACTTCTCTAAATTTTCATGTATAGACTTCAACAAAAACGGTGTAAGGTTTGATGAGCAGTTGACAATTGTTTATACTCTACTTCTCACCCGCATCAACATCAGATAAGAACACTATTTATGTGCTCAACAACTGTTTAATTAGTTGTTCCAGGTAAGTACCACTAATTATTATTATGATCGCTCCATTACATTCTAATAGTGTTGTTACATATGAAACCCTTTCCCACGCCCTCATTGATTAAATCTCTTGTATATATTATATATTCCGATGTTTGTAAACTTAGGTCAGACGCAAAAACTGAAAAATGCTATTGTGTAGGCTGAAGCTATCACTTGTTAGTTCTCACAGTAAATTAAATTAATTAGTTAATAACAACACTGACACCAACCAATAAGAAATTATAGGAAGGTAGAGCGGACTAAGTCAAATTCATTCAACACATACCAGTTTACGGAATTCCTGGTGTTTTTATTTTTTTGGAAGAGGCTAAAATGGAATATATTACCAAAACAAAGTGTCCTTTCTAACACAAGGTGTACGAAGGATAGAACAACAAGTAGGAATAATATTTACAAAGGATAGAACCGAATTCCTGGTGTTGATAAGCTTTTACTTCTAATTTTATAAAAAATGGTTTTAGTATGATTGTTTTACTATCCTACTAACTAGCAATCAAGAATATAAGGTAGAATTAGCTTACTAAAACTTGACTTCTCGGTAAGCTTGTAGTAATTCCCTTCACTACTTAAGTATCTTTCGTTTGACAAACTACTAGCTCTCAACAAAATTATCTGATGAGTTTATTTCCTCCCGTAAGAGCATATGCTAGTATCACAACTAGCCATCCATTCCACGATGATTATATCAAACTTCTTATTTAAGATTTAAGTGATATCATTTGTTTTGGAATTATTTTTGGTGCATATACATATATATGCGGACAATGAGGTTTGAGCGACTCAGTCAAAACAACTTATTTCTCGCTGGTCCGTAATTCTAGCAACATTATTTTGCATTTATTCTGATGGACGAATGAGTAGGATGAGCAGCAGGAAATAAGACAATGGGTGTGTTAGTTCCAACCTAATAGGGGAAAAAAAATAATTCAACAGAAAATTGAGTTACGATTTAATAACTGAAAAGAGAAGAGTATAATTGAATAAAAGGTTTGATTCCAATCTAACAGGAGAAGTAGAATTGAATAAAATATTTATTCCCAATTTAGTAGGAGATTGAAGACGAATAGGAAGAAGAGTAGAAAACATGGATGAGTTAATAGAAGCAGCACAAAGAGTAGTTAGTTTCCATTGAAGATGATTAAATACGATTAAAACTCCTTTATTTATACTAGTTACTAAAGTTTGGAAAGTATTATTATGTTTAGATAAATCAGGGATACGAAGCAAACAAGCTCGTCAAGGGCAAGAATAAGAAAGAACTCAGCAAACAACACGCCAAAATCAGAATGTGGAAAAAAATACATATGGAAGCAACTGTCGTGCCATCAAGAACATAAAGATGAAACACAGAGTTATCCTAATCTTTTTCGATCTTTGAGATTTGTTTTGCAGGTTTTTAACGAGGCACCATAATTTCTAAAATATTTACAGATTGTAGAAAGAAATCAGAGTCACCTTCCAAGAAAATTAAATAATAACCAACATAAGTCTTCCCTCAGGGTGGGAAGTCGTTAGCGTAAGACTTCCCCTTAAGAAGGGAAACAACTCGCCTAAAGTCTCCCCTAAGATGGGGGTGGCTAACGTAAGTCTTCACTCAGAGTGGGTAGCCGTTAGCGTAACCCTAGGAGGGGGGTGGTGGTGGTTAACGTAAGTCTTCCCTCAGAGTGGGAAGCCGTCAGCGTAAGACTTCCCCCTGAAAAGGGAAGCAGCTCACCTAAAACCTCCCCTAAGAGAGGGGTCGCTAACGAAAGTCTTCCCTCAGAGTGGGAAGTCGTTAGTGTAAGACTTCCCCCTAAAAAGGGAAGCAGCCATCCTAAAGTTCCATCTAAGAAGGGATGCGGCCAATGTAAGTCTTCCCTCAGAGTGGGAAGTAGAACATTTAGTAAGTCTTCCCTCAGAGTGGGACGTAGAACATTCAATAAGTCTTCCCTTAGAGTGTGAAGTAGAAATAAATCTCCCCTCAGAGTGGGAAGCAAAGGATTCAGTAAGTCTTCCCTTGGAGTGGGAAACTGAACAATCAAATAAGTCTTCCCTCAGAGTGGGAAGTCTCCCCCTCGTTAAATACGAGGGCACTGTAAAAATTGAAAAAAGCAAAGATCATCTAGGAAGCAGAAGCCATCGATAAAAAACGAAAAAATATCCTAAAAATGGATCAAAATGGGCAAAATCATAGAGCTCGCCCAAAATCAAACCACATCGCCTTGTTTCAATACTCGTGCTTGGGGTGTTGTGGACCGTTAATCTACTCCCTTAAACCACTTCGCTCTGTTCCAAGACTCATGCTTGGGGGGATGTGGACCGTCAATATCATATTAAGGGCTCAACGTCCTCTCGTAAAGGCCAAATAACCGTAAGGCGCACCCTTCCCCCTAGGGACCTCGACACCGCCTTAAAAAGATTTCTAGAAGCCTTTAGAGCGCACCAGAACGTAAAAGGCGTGAACTTGGGTCCTAAGTTACTTAGGGATTAAGTCACGGAAATAGAAGCCCAAGAAAAGCTATAAATACCCACCTTGAGATCATTTTTGATGCAAGACCAAAATAAATACTACACCCTAGTTTTATAGATTGTACTCACTACAAGTACGACATGAACTATTCTTACAAACTAAAATACAATGTAGGACTAAAATTACCATTAAAATTTTATATGGATTAAACTTGAAAACTGATGTTTTTGCAGGGATAAGTAAAAACATATTGAACCCTAATAATGTTACTATATATAAAAAAGTAGAGTGTTGTGGACTGACTTTTCTCCTTACTTTTCTCCTTTCTATTATACTCTTAAGCAAATTTGACCATAAGAATGCTATTTTGTTAGTGTCCTTCAAAAAGATAAAAATTTATATTATATTTGTTATATTTTTTTGAAAGATATTATTTTTGTTACATTGTTGATAGCATTGAAAAATATAAACATAGTTTTTTTTTTTTGTGGTGGCTGGAGTTTGAACCCCGGACCTTGCATATATTATGCATGGTCCATATCAACTGAGGTAAGCTCACAAAGACAACATAGTTTGTTACAATATAAAAGTGCAAAATATCTATTATCTATACCTATAATTCTAATAAAAATAAAATTAATTTTTATCAAAATTCCATAAAATCAAATTAATTTCAATCAAACTTTCATAAAAATTATTGTTCGTAATTTATACGCATTAACGTGATAAAGAGAGCGGAAAGACAAGCACACGGGTGTCCGTGTTAATGCTAGTAATATTATTATTATTATTATTATTATTATTATTATTATAATTAAATGATTTATAAATATCAATAAAGACGGTCAACATCCAGGTCAACGAAGAACTCCGACAAACCCTGACAGCACACGACGACACATGGTGGTTTTTTTGATGAGTCATAGTGGATCTTCAACGTTGACTACCACCACCTCACCACCATCTTTTATATTTTTACTCCAATATTTTTTTTTGACAAAATATTTTTACTCCAATTAAAACTACATAATTATTGGGCCTTAGGCCCTCTTTTGTACCAAAAAAAAAACTACATAATTATTACATTAAATATTATGTTTTATTTTTGTTTGCATAAAAAATTCATTTTTTTAATACACTATTAAATGATCATTGACTATTGATGACTTACTTGTGTCGAGAAATTAGTCTTTGCAATTGAACAGAGATGATACCCCGATTCACAGAAAAATAATGACCATTGACCACAATATTTACCCACATTAAATATTCATTTTTCTTTTAAATTTATTTTAAATTTTTAAGATGTTATTAATATATTTAAATATTAAATTAATTAAATATGCAGTTTTTCTTTTTATGTTTTTTATTTATCAATTTAATTAATATCTTGTCAAAAAAATTAAATATTAATTTTACAAATAAAGTAGTTAGACTTTATCCAATGGATTTATATTTTGATGTTAGTTGATCCATTTGATTAAAAAATATAAATGGTTGAATTGTGATCCATTCATATTATGAAATGGATGGATTTATTCCAATCCACTAACTTGTTGGTTGAATAATTTGGATGGATTAATAAGTGGATCAGATGGATAATAGATCAAATTGCCATCCTAATTTTTAGGAATTTGCTAAATTAAAAATGTCATGTCACATGGCATGAGAAGGTGAATGTGATGGTCTAATCACACAATTCAATCACCCATACTAATTAGATAGCTCAAGAGTAAGACAAATAAATATACATTGATTTGTACAACTTTAAAATAATCATTACAATGTAATCAAAAGGGAACTAATACTCCTTTTGACAATTACAATTTCTGCAAATTAAACATAAGCTAACACAAAAAACATCAAAGAATTAAGAATCTAAAGAGGCCATAGTCTTTGTCTAACCATCATGTTATTGTGTTTCCTCCTCCTTGTAACTTTAGGCCACCTCTACTGAATGAGTGAAGACAAGCAACACTAAACATCAAAAGTACATACATGCATGTACTTTTTGTGATACACTTGCATGTACTTTTTGTGATGAGTGAAAGTTTTAAGACTAAACCCCTTTAAATGTATAGTTCGATCAACTACCCTAAAAATCAACGGTACTAAAACCCTTCAATTTTGAAAAAGAAAAACAAGACATTCAATTTAAGCAAGCACCCAAGAAGGAGTAGAGATTCTCTCCCTAAGAAGAAGCTCCCTTTCTTTAACCAAAAAAATCTTCTTCACTTAGTCACAATAAAACTTTTTTTCATTATTTTTTTGGTTACAAAAACTATTTTTTCATTTGAGCAAATTTAAAAGCAACGATTCAAATATGGCTTTTTGTTGCATTTTGAAATTAAAGTGCTTGCATTAATAAACAAGCTTACAAAATTTATGATAATTAAATATATTTTCATAAAAACCTTTAGAAAAATATATTTTAATGTCTTCCTAAAATTAATCAAACCTTTAGAAAGGGGTCATAATTTATGAAAAACACACGAGGCAATTGCTTACACCTATCATATCTGAATTCTGACTAAAATAATTTTTGACCATACTTACCTCCAAATCGAATTTCAGATTATGGGGGGTCATTCTTCTAAAAATTGGAAGGTTGAACAAAATATCTTATCAGTTTACTTGAGGCACTCACAAACCATATAATGTCAAATAAATTTATATCCATAACCACCTGAATACTCTAGGTGAAATTAAACAAATCCAATTCCAACTCACCACCAATAAATAAATCCAATTCTTCAATGGAAGAACCAAACCTACCCAAAAAAAGGAATGCAAAAATTCATGTAAATGAAAATATATACAACAGTTCATAAATCCATCTCAACTAAATCCTTCTTGGCTTCTTGCAGCACAAGCAACCAAGAAAAATCAATCTAGCAAGAAACAGTTGCTTCAGTATCTTCAACTTGAGAGTGAAATACGAAGCTGGGAAATGTAGTTGTGATTTCTCTGCAAATAAAACAATTTGTAAGATGTTAGATTCTAGAGCTATCTAATCAACGTTGAACTAAACATGTTTCCAATTCATTGAGCTACAAAATATAGATATATTCAAGATGCTAACTAGGACAAAATCAAAGTCATTGATTAGGTTTGTATATTAACTACATAATCCAATATGCCATCTCTACATTATATTATCTAATCATTTGATACATGACCAAGGAACTTTTTTTTTTCTCTTTTCTATTTTATCCTTGAATTTAGCATTAACTTTTAAGTTATACTAAGTTGGTAGTTTTTGGTGTAGATTGTGTATCTTCTACGTGCATCTACATAGACTAATCTCTCGAGCTGGGTAAGACCACAATTAGTGGCCAGACTCTTCTTCAAGAGTTTTAATTCTTCTGCATTCTCAAAGTTGAATTTGAACCCAAGACCTATAAGCTGGAAGAGACTCAAATGGTCTCAGTCAATATTCTTGGGCGAGTTCGTGGTATTTTTAACAAATAGAAAGGCATATACATAAGGGCAAGCAGCTAAGAGAATGAAAGAAAAATAGAATGTTCTCATCAATTGTTTAGGTAGGTTGGAGGGTTAAGATTGATAACATACATGGTTGAAATATTAGTTATTAAGTTGAGACACAATTCTTATATAAATAGCCATTAAAATCTATTAACAAATTTAGATTTGTTTAAGAATCTGAAACATTTAAACTAATAAAAAGATGCACACATTCTGATATATACTAGCAAGACTTGCAAAATTGAAATGGTGTTAATAGCGACCAGAAGAAACTCACGTGAGATACATAAGAGACATATTTTTCAGAAGAGATGGATGCCGCAGTGCAAGGTTGTAGAATTCTTCTTTGTCAATCTTCCAATCATGATTTCTGTCCGCATCCTCAAATGTCTGAAACATCATAGAAAGATTATGATAGTACAATGATTTTGGTTTTGTCAAAATCTTGAAGTCAACCTATACATAATTTGCATGTTTGTTAATGTTTCTTTTCTTTCTAAAGATTAACAAGAGTGAAAAGGAAAATAAATGGTGTAGTGTAGATTAACTTAACATAAAAAGAAAGATACATAACATATTAATTTCTCAATCTACCTAAACTTGTGAACATAATAAGATTTGACATGCATATAATGCTATCAGATGAATAAATTACCTTGTCAATGATGCGATTGATCACTTGATCTGGAAGTTTCATGCCAGATTCAGATAGGGAAGCTACCACCATTTCTTTCAACTATACACAAAATTAGAAATTATAAGTGCATATCAGAAACATACCAAAACATGAAGCATGTTGGTGTAGATAAACTCCATAGAAACAAAGATAGAATTACAAAAACTTGATTAATGCATTGATTGCTAGTTAGTGTTGAAGGTGAATGGTTGAAAACTCCATTCATTCAACACCATATAAAACTAAATTAAATTACCTGTTCTCTGTCAATGTATCCTTGCTGGTTGAGATCATACAGTCTGAATAAAACTGTAATAAGGGAAAGTTAGGAACCCACAACAAGCAATATGGATTCGGATTTGAATTCCACACAGTTAATGTGTGACGGAATCACACTGTTATTGATCTCAGCTATCAGATCTCAAAACAACGGTAAAGATTATTTAGAAATAATTTAGTGAAATTGTAATGTGAACCGACTGATCTCAAGTCAATGGCCGAGATCAATTAACACGTGTAGCGGCATGCTTTTCTAACTGCATGGAATTCATGTCCAAAATGCCTTTCCTTTCTAATAAAAAAATTGTTGACTAGAAGATGTTTAAAGTCTGAATAAATATTTGTCACACTTACATTCAATCTTATCATCCATTGGTGCAATTGGATGGAAAATAGACATAGCAGATGCAAACTCTTTGAAATTGAGTACTCCATGGGAATTTGTGTCAAACATGTCAAAAACCTACATAATTTGAAAAGAATAAAATTATGAAAAGGACAAGCACATTTTTACCAATGTTCATATCATATATATGTATATAGCAGGTAATATTTTTTTCCTTTTTACTTGGGAAGAAAGGTAAAACGTTGCAAACAAAATCACAAGTGAAAGCTTTTACATACCCTCTCTGCAGACAAACTTCGTTTACTGCTTGTCTTGAATAAGGCCAACTGAAAATCTTCCTGTCATATATAAGGGCACTTATGATTATACTTATGACGTAGGAGGAACACCATTACTCCAAAACGTCGAGCAGAAAAAAATCATAAAAAAGGTTTGAATATATTTTTTCTTCTATGTAATATATAAAACATTATGATTTTAGTCTCTAAACTTTGATTAAAGTCTATATGGTTCACATATTATAAGAACTAATTTCAACAAGGACCAGACATAAAAAAATGGTATGTTTAAGACCATCAAAATCAAGCAAATTTTTTTACATAGAAGAAAAGTGAAAAATTTGTTTACAACCATCAGAATCAAAACAACGTAGCACAATATGAGATTACTAACCTTAGTGATCAGTCCGTCGTCAACAACTGCACTGCTGATCTGCTTAAATAGTTCGTACAAAGCTTCAACCTCGCTTACTGTAACTGCATTGATGCTAAAACAAGTTAATCATATTCAAGCCTTAACAAGAATCTTAGCAAGTGAAAATGGTATAATGATAGTATGAATCTATGATACAAACTCATTTCTACCTAAGAGTTTCCTAGAATTCTATTGCACCACATAAAAATCAAAACAGAAAAACAAGCAATTTGATTCAAAGCAGAACACAGACAGAAGCAAAATAGTCATAGTAATTGGAGCAAATTCAATACATGCTAATGGACTATCGGATTGTCTATTTTCCAGTGAAGTTAAATAACAGCACTATAGCATAGCGGAATTTGAACAAGTCACTACTGTTCTGCGATAGGCTATTAAGTACAAAAAGTTTTCAACTAGGGGTGCTGTAAAACTATTTCGTAGCAAAACTTGAATGAACGTTAATTTCCGCGATGTGCGGTTGACAGCACTGATATTTGGATCCATAAAAAATTGCTAATATCATAAATAGGTAATCAGTATTGCAATGATCATAACATACAAACTGTTTCGTTCGAAATTTCTTCTGCATTATTTAAACCACCATGCGGAGGCGGCTGCTCTGGGCTTGACAATTCGGTATTACACCAATTTACCACAGCAAGACACAATTGTTTCAATCCGGTTAAGCAACGCAACATCTTGTTCTCCAACAGATATCAACAAACTCCATAACTGAAACTCCAAAACACCAAGAGAAAAAACTAGTTATGCTAATTAAATGTGCAAGTATAAAGAAAAGAAAAATTCCAATTTACTGAAATACAAGGGATACTGCAACACATATACAAAACATAGATTATAACATCTACATGACTTAATACAATCAATATGACATAAACACTAGGTTAAACAGTTCAAATCGGAACAAAATTGTGATCGAACTGTTCAAATAATCAAACAGTAAACAATGTCGGTTCACAGTTCAACCGGTTAAACCATCCTATTCTCCTTCTAACACTGATGAACATAAATCTTGAAGTTGTTGTGACATCCCTAATTAAGATGTTAATCAACAATACACATGAAAATGAGGGCAAGTCAATCATGGAACAAGAACTAGACATGTTTGGAATTCCATTCAGCTTACATAAGGTAAACACCATTAACTAATTTAACAATAAGAATTTATACAAATTCCAAATTGAGATAACGTTATTAAATAGTATATAGTTTTGGTGGATGCTTACCTTTAAATAGAAAAACACAAGAAAATTGTAAAGAAAAAAAAGGAAATGAAAGACACAAGAAATAGATTAAATTGCATTCCACATTTGCTAGTTTTAATTTCTTGTTATGATTTCCGGAATGAAGAAAATAGAGTTTCTTTCTATCTTTATACTAACTAGTAGATACTGTGCTACAAATGTGGGTGCTTGAATTTAAATAGATACTGATTTCTTGATTCAAATAGATACTACTAAATCATAAACTAGGTAGATTCATATCAATATCAACTTATAATGGATACTGTTATTTATAGGAAATTTTAATAAAAATGGTAAAAGTCTTGTTAGTGATTAATCTCTGTTGGATAACCTAGAAGGGACATAAGATGGTACTCCTCTCCCAACTGAATTTTTCGATACACTAGATCTGAGATCGAACTCATGACCACATGTTTAAAGGGTTCAAATCTCATGCCACTTCGACCAATTCATTGCTCGTAAATTTAATTTCTATTTGTAACATAAATAATCACAACATGTTAACAAGACACAAACTTAATGGCTATATCAATTAGGGTCATCCCAATAAAACCTATACACAACCCACTAGTCTTATCACCTTTGTTTTGATACTTAAAGAAACGGTCCACAATAAACCATCTCATAATTTGTTCTCACTAATTTTATAACATTATCTCTGGTTTGATATCTTAGCGAAAATTGTTAATATAAAAACGTGTCTCATTCCTTAAAAAAAATTGTCTCATATTTGTTAACACTACTAGAGTAGTTCGTTTTTCTTGGAGAAGTACCATAGTACTTTTTTTTTTTTTTGACAAAAACAAAAACGATATTCTTTCATTCAAACGATAAATTACATAAGTACCATAGTACTTGAATACTTATGTAACGGAATACGTTTATGAAAATTCTAGTGAGGACACTCCCTTGATGTTATCAATGTAGATCTGACGACAATGCTATTAAAAAATTATATATAATTAGGGATGATAAATCAAATTATACAGGTGTAATCAAAGTCGATAGATCTACACTAATAATATCAAGGACATTTGCCCTCATTAAAATTCATCAACTTATTTTGTAGATCTGTCGACATTGATTATTGAGTGCTATTACTTTAAAATAATCAGATATGCTTGAATAGATTTCGAAGAAAAACATAAATTAAAGGTAAACAGATTAATTATTCAAGAAAAAAATTAATTAAAAATCATATAATAATCAGAGCTTCAAAAGCACATCACTAAACTCAGGCAGCCAAACACAACACCACCAAAAAAATGTTATTTTTACATCTCATTGCAAAAATCAAGGCATCAACATTGTGACACTAGCCATGACCTTGAATTGAACCCCAATGCATTCAAATAGCACTTTTTTTTTAATCTTGTAGCAAAAAAAAAAAAATGGTAAGACCCTGCAATATTAGTCTGATTTGTATTATTTGATTATGAATTAATCACATCAAAGGAGCAAGGGCTGGTAAACTTTGATTTGTTACATCTTTGATTGAACAGACAAAGTTGGGCAATTTACAACTAAATAAACATTTGCAAATAATTTACATGAAAGCAGTGTATAAAGGAATTATTGAAGTGGAGAGGAGTGAGATTTACCATTCAGAAAAAGCAGAGAAATGAGAAGCTGGAGTGGCCATGTTTTTCTATAGGTAATTGAGCATGTAATGAAACAAATGAAGAAAAAATTTGGTTTATATATTCATATATAAAATATATTACTTTTTTGTTTGACTAAAAAATATATTACTTAAATTATATATACTTTTACTTGGAGAAAATGGGGATTTTTGTTTAATATACTTTTTAGCAATTGACTAATTGAAAAATAAAATATCACTAAAAAGCAAAAAAATAATAAATTAAATGATATAAATGTATTTAAAAAATGAGCGAGGTAAAATAACGGATAGAAGGAAAAAGATGGGATAATATATTTTTATTTTTATTTTCTGGCAAACAAGATAACATTGTGAATAATTGACTTTTTGACACCAAAAATTTCCACAAATCATTTACTCCCTCTCCCCCTGTCCCATAATAAGTGACTCTTTTGTTAAAAAATATTGAACCAAAATAACTGATTCATTTCACTTTTCAATGCAATATTAATTACCTTTTTATATTTATAATTCTAATTAATATTACTTTCATCACTCCTAATTTAATATATTCCATTTGCGTTTATGATAATAGTAAATGCACCAATACTTGACAAGAACACTTAAAATCATTTTTATCTCTCTTTCACTTATATATTTTTCTTAATAAATGTGAAATGATCAAAAAACTCACTTAATTTAGGACGAAGGGAGTATCTCATTAATCTAATATTATATAAAGAAATCATTGTGAATAATTGAGATCCCAACAATGTTGACGCCGTCCTAAAAAAAAATTATTGACACCAATCTTTCAAAATAAAAAACACTAGGTTGACACCAAAAAAATCCACAAATCATTTATCTCATTGATCTAATACTCTCTATGGTCTTTATTATAAGAAACGATTGAGTTTTTTAGTTCATTGTATAAATAATGTATCTAGTCTATATTTACAATAAGATACATTAATTATTTTATGAACCTACAAAGTCAAAATAAGGACCAAAGGAGGGTATCTCTTATATTTGGAATCCAAGAGGTATCTCTTAAGTTCATTTCAGTATTGGCATGATAAACAAAACTATTAAGCACAAGAGTTATAGAATAAAAATAGGTATCAAATTCATAAACTAGAACTCATAAATTACATGGATTAAATAGATTTAAAGAGGTTCATCTACAATCCCAATCTAAAGGGAACTAAGTACTCATGCAATTTGTATGATCCAGATGGTGTGAATGAAAGCAGAAAGAATAAAGTCATGGACCTTATTACTCCAAGAGAGATTGCAACATCTGAGAACTTAGCGAGGGATCAAAATTTGAAAAATGCTATTCCCACGTTAAAGGATTCTAGGAAACACCACGAAAATACCAAAATAACTTCATCGGTAGTTAACTGCCGATGAAAATTAGGGTTAAATTTGTCATTTCATGATGTTTCTTACCTTTGTGCAAAGTGTAAACAACAATTTTCTCTAAATTTACACAGAAAAGGCCCATAAATGTATTTTCCATGTAGCAAAGGCTGGGGAAACAAGTAGGAATCAAGATTCTATCAACTTCTTCATCATCAATTCATGTGTGATTTCCTAATCTTGTTTCCATGTCTCTTTTAATTATGAGTAGCTAGATTTCTTTGATTAGGTCAAGTAGATGAACTTCTTCCTAGATATTTGATCTGTGTAATCCGTTGAGTACTTCCATATGCAATTGAATTCTTAGTATTATACAGTCAATCTTTGTTCTTAATGTTTTTTTTATTGATTTACGAATGTTTATGAATCAATGTAGGTTTCAAATGATTATTGACCCTAACTTTTGATACCCGACTAAGATTAATTGTTCGAATGGTAATAGTTTTAGAAATATCATATTATCGTATTTGTGACAAAGGATTTAACGTTCTAAGTAAAACCACATCCTTACGGGTAACACAACACATCCCACCTAATATGTGAGGCGTCCCAAGCGAACATAAAAACCTATAATTTTCATCCCACATCCATACACGAGGCGTTTAGTGTTAAACGCCATCATGAGATATTTTTTTAATCTATTTAAGTTCATCTTCAGTAAATTTCAAGGGTTATGAATTTATAAATAGAGAAGGAGAGACTTCAATTTGAAGGCTAATAGTGGCAATTTTATGCCTTGGAAACCACATTGAAGATTCATACTATCCTATTTTGAATTTATAATTTCCTAAAATATATTGTAATGTCTGTTACTGCCATGAGTACTTAGTTTCCTTTAGATTGGGATTGTAGATGAAACTCTTTAAATCTATTTAATCCATGTAATTTATGAGTTCTAGTTTATGAATTTGATACCTATTTTTATTCTATAACTCTTGTGCTTAATAGTTTTGTTTAGGCCAAATATCTCCCTAGGTCCTTTAAGTTTTACGTTTGTTTCAGATAGGTCTTTTAAGTTTCTAAGGTTTCAGATAGATCCTTTAAGTTTCGAGTTTGTTTCGGATAGGTCCTTTAAGTTTCTAAGGTTTCAGATAGATCCTTTAAGTTTCGAGTTTGTTTCAGATAGGTCCTTTCTATCAACCTCCGTTAAGCCAAAGTTGATATGTCCGTTAAGCGAAACTCGAAACTTAAAGGACCTATCTGAAACCTTAGAAACTTAAATGACATATCCGAAACAAACTCAAAACTTAAATGACCTATCTGAAACCTTGGAAACTTAAAGGACTTATCTGAAACAAACATGAAACTTAAAGGATCCAGGGAGGTATTTGGCCTTTTGTTTATCATGCCAATACTGAAATGAACTTAAGAGATACCCTCTTCGATTCCAAATATAAGAGTAATTTTGGTCAATAAAGTTTGATGTATTTAAACTAAACTTTGGACTAGCCACGTCAATTTTTGTTGGCTTAACATTTTCTTATTTTTAAGACCGAAGGTAGTAGTAGTTCACTACTAGCACTAGGTTTTCATAACTAGATCTAGAATTACTGTTAATTAGATAATTGTTTGGGTTAATAGGGTTTTACCCCCCGTAAATATGTCATTTATGGGTTTACATCCTTTAATTTTTTTTTATTTGCCCCCTGTAATTTTTTTTTCTTCAGAATATCCCCCTAATAGTCTATTCAAAAACGAAAATTTCTGATTTTTTTTTTTGGTTTTTGAATGGCATATTAGGGTCCGTTTGGTTCGAGAGTTTTGGAGGGGAGGGGAGATTTTTAATTTGAAGTGTTTGGTTCAATTTTTAGAAGGGGAAGGGAGGGGAGATGAGCAAATTTTATTGCACTGTCAAAATTATCCTTATATTAATTTAAAATCTCAATATTATCCTTGTAACAACATTTATTATTATTATGTTATATTATCCTTGAAACAACTTTTACTATTATTAGGATATAGGTTATATTATCTTGTAACAACTTTTATTCCATATTATTAACAATTTTTTCTTGTAACAACTTTTATTACTCGTTGTAAAACCCTATTACTGATTCATTATTTCATCGTCTACATTGTGTTGTTATAGATTACATCGTTATTGTTTCGTTACTTTATTATCCTTATTTAATTAAGTTTAAGGGTAAAACAGTAAAATAATTTTAAAATCCCTCCCCTCCCCTTGTGAACCAAACACACTTTTAATTAAAATATCTCCCCTCCCCTTCCTTCCGTTAAAATTCCTCCCCTCCCCTCCCCTCCTAATTCTCGAACCAAACGGACCCTTGGGGGTTTTTTAAGATTTTATTTTATAGGGGGTAAATTTTTTTTTTTTTACAGGATGTAAACCCCAAAATGACCTATATTACATGGGTAAAACACTATTAACCCTAATTGTTTCAGAGGTATCAAATTATTTAGTTGCGACAAAGAATTTATAACTCGATCATGCTTACATTAGTTTCTCCTAAGTGATTTAAGTGTCGTGTTAGATAAATAGGACATTGAGCCAAGAAATTGTTCTTAGTTTGTTTTGCTAAATTGTCGTAAGTATAAAGTTTGCATTTTCCTTATGGATATAACATCTAAAGAGGTTATTCAAAAAATTCTTATATTTTAATCATCGTCTAGTTTAAATCAATTTACTTTCAATCTGCAAACCATTAGTGCAAGAACAATCTTCAATAGGTCCCAAGTCTTATAAGTCACCCCTTGAGGATTTTAAAGCAGTATAGAAATCAGTAATTGATCTTTCTTCTTGTTTCATGGAATGAACTTCTTGTAGAATATACAAAAATGAAAGTAATTATTGCCTGTATTTTTTATTTTAAAAAGTTAAACCAAAGTGTTTCTTCGGTAGACACCCTAGACATGCTTGTTCACTTTACGAGTGGGTAGCAGAGTCAATTCTCTATTTGCACCAAAGTGTTCTTTGTAGGTGACATATATGTGGGGAGTTTGGGGGGTTCCCGGCCTTTAGTGTTGCTTCTATGGGTGGGGGTTTCAAGTTATATTGTCTTCCCTTTGGTGTGATTCTGGAGTTTGTTTCACTCATTGTGGTGGTTTAGTCTTTTCTTTCGGGGTGGTTGAGGTCTCTGTGTTTGGGTGGGTTGTTTTTATTTGGCGTGCATGCTCTTTTGACAGCTTTAGCGACTATTTTCTTGTGTTTTGTAGAGATCTTTTGTAACCATTTTCCTCTTATATAAATTCTATTAAAAAAACTAGAAGCAATTAAAGGAGATAGAACTCGGTTTATCCAAGAATCGACCATACCATTACAATGCACCCGAGAATAAAAATTTGCATCGTGTTCGGTCGGAATAGGTAGATTTCTATTCATGAATTTCAATTTGTTCTTGGCTAATAACGCTCTTTTGATAGATTTGCTCCAAGATTGATAGTTTATTCAAGTGATGGGAGGTGAAACAAGGACAATTCCATGATTTTAACCTGGATGCAAA
>Ga0315914_1002990_pt1 | contig 25851 bp, 6 predicted proteins | sample MpolenodulesMG_FD_203920 | JGI IMG/M metagenome (GOLD analysis project Ga0315914, IMG submission 203920) | Medicago polymorpha root nodule microbial communities from Los Angeles, California, United States - elongated nodules | ecosystem: Host-associated > Plants > Roots > Nodule | place: USA... | reverse complement strand
AATCATTCCAAGTTTCAACTTGAGAATTACTTTTTAAGTTACAGAATAATTATTAAAGGGTCACAATTCAAAAGCACTACTTCAGAAGATTGTGACTATTTTATCTACTTCAAGAAAGACAATTGTCACTATTGAATTCCAAGAACAAAAGATGGTTTTACAAACTAGATGGCTGCTCTATTTATAGTCTAACACTGACTTGAGCCCCAACAATTAAATCACTAAAGTGTTGCACAAGAAACTATGGGCTCTAGGTCAGAAATACTAAAATAGGCAGCTTGTCGAAGAAGCAAAAGCAGCAAAAGGACAATATGGCGCGCGCCTATGCCATATTCAGGTACAAGATTTTCTAATTCTGCGCACAAGATATTTTTGAGTGAGATCTTCATATTTTTGGCACAAATCAGCTCCAATTCTCCTTTCTTTTGATCCAAGACTCAATCTTTTGAATATTTGTTCCTGAAATATAATAACTTGCAATTGAAGTAAAATAGCTCTAAAAGAAAATAAAAACATATTAAATCTAAATAAAATAAACTCAAATATTATATTAAAATAACTAATTATCGACTCATTATTGACTCATTAGCTATTCAAGTATACTTTTTCTGAAAACTTGGAAGAAGAAAAAAATTCGTAAATTTATGGTCCCATTTTACAAAATTAAATTGAAGGTTATTAAGGGGAAAAAAATAGCAATGAGTTAGTTGGCAGTGTATGATAATGTCACTTGACATGTTTCTTTGGTGGTCGATGACAATGTCACTTGAATTTCAAAAATCGAATTAGGAATCAATCGTAACAAACTTTGTGGCTGGCAAACAATATTTGTCAGTGTCACACGTAAGCAGATGTTTACAATTTCAATACTCAATCAACAAATTTAGGAGTATTTTATGACAAAAAGTTCATTTGCTAAGCTTTTCACTGGATTTTGTGTTTTTCACCAAAGATATATAGTGTTGGGTCCACGAGTATGATCCTATGGAAAAAAAAAGTGATAATTTATAAGATTGCCTTGTTGGTATCTGAATAGTCACAAATTTTACAACAACTTGAGAGCATGGAAATGTGTAGAACTATTGAATGAGGCGCATTAGTCCATAATTTAAATCCATGCTTGTAGGATCATCAATAATAACAAATTAACACTAGTATTTTCCTTTTTAAATACTAGCTTATGGTATAAGTTGAAATTGGTGTTTGCATCTCATTTTTTTTAAAACTAATCTTAATTAATTTTTTCGTAATAAGCATATAAAAATATCTCCTTAACTGAAATATCTTCTATGAGCTGGAAAATAGTCCAAATTCACTAGCCTATAATCTATGTTGTTGAAGTGATGCTTTGGTAAAGAAGTCCTTCCAATGCATGTAGGGCTCCACAAAGAGAGAAGCCGTATTCACTAAGTAGACCAAATCAGGAAGTGGATGATCTTTGATGAATCATTTTCACCAAAGATGTTTCATTGGATTTGGATACAACCGTAGCCTTTGATTCCTCATATATCCATTTACAGTACTAGCACTAACTTAATTATAAGTAACTTTATGACTAGTAGTCACTTTCAAGTATATCTCTTCATAAATATCTACACATTTTAAATTGACTCACATTGCACCATGCTACTTGAGTTGCCTCATAACAATAGTTATAGCTTTTGGGTAGTAAAATATGAGGTACGTAGATGATGTTAGAAATGAGTGCGTTGGCCTAAACAAGACCAAATATTGCAAATGAAAATGGATCAATGTCTATTGCATTGGAGCCTTTTAGAGTTCATATGCCTGGAATAACCTTGATATTCATCTCCTATTCTCCGTAACCTTTAACTCGAATCGATTGAACTATCCAACACCCTTTAAATCTAACTGAAATAGTCATTTTAGTGGTAATTAATTGTGGCTACATGTTCTCATTTGTGTTTCAGCCATGGCTCTATCCATTTACTCTTTAACTTTCTTTGATTATCTTTTAGGCTTCATAATTCCTCCACAAACTTTAGACTTGTACATTGGAATAAGGAGAAATTCATCCTCCTATCAAACAAATGAACAACCAACTTCAAAGTAGGCATACCACTTTTTAAGAGAAAATACAAATAAAATGATAACTAACCAATCTTAAAGTGAATGACTCAACACAATTTCTTATATTCCTCCCTTGATCGAAAGCTTTGCTCTGATGTGAGTAAATCAGCAAAATAACAAAAATAACGTACAAGAATGTGGTTCTGAACTTCATACCTACATCCATAGTCGCTCAACAAAATATTTATTACTCAATCTATAAATTTTATAGGAGTAAATCACAAACCATCTCATACAATTTTTCTAGACAAATTTGCAAACCCTCTTAACTGTCATGCACTTGCAATTTTTATAATGACAAAATTGCAAACCTCTCAATTACCAAAGTTGTAAACTCTTCCATGATACACAACTACTCAAACCTCATAAGATGTTTTGACGAAAAAACTTAACATCACTCATATTTATACTAAACTTCTACTTTTTTTCTTCTCACTACTCAGTGTGAGACCTGGATGAGTACTAATTTTATACAACAATAATCTCTAGTGAGTGAATAAGTATGTGTGCACATCATTAAATCGTACGTATAGTAAAAATTTTTTGTAAGTATAAGACAATATAGTCCTTTAAATTTGTTAAATAATAAAATAGTTTCTTCTAGTAATCTAGTCAAATTTTCTAAATTAGTACAACCATTTTGAAGGTTTTTTTTTGGGTAATCATGATATTGGTATGAAGTTTTCAGCGCCATTTAACAATGACTATTCTCTGTCAGAAAACCTGTGAGATACATAAGGTGAGTTCTCTCATTTCAACCGATTTTTTCCTCTTGAACATAAGTTAGGAATGGAACCTCTGATCACATGCTTAAAGAGATTATTTAAGACAGTATTTAAGTGTTTCATTGAGGATTAAAATGTTACTTCACTCAATTTTTAGTGCACAAGAAAACCAATGTATTTTGCATTATTTCCGAATCATACGTTGTTGGTATTTAAGTAGTACAATTTTCATACTTGGTTTTGCCGTGGAGTACTAAATAGGATGAGTGAGTCTTTTCATGTAAACTTCCACATCAGGGGCAGAAGTTTAAGAAGAATGAGGTAGTTTTGGTTACCCAAAATATTTATTTTTGTTGAATTTGTAAGTACATTTTTTTTTTGGTACAGTGTAAGTACATTTTTAAATTTAACTATTCAAATAAATTTTATAACATACTAGACAACACAAACCGATGAAATAATGACTCGAAGCATTTATTTATTTTTGAATAAACTCATAATCTCCAACCCTTTATGTATTAAGCCCTTTTAAAAATAAATGATCTAAACATAACATATTTTAACCATATTTATTTTAACCACTGTATAAACAAAAAGGGTAGTGTTATCTTGCGCCTTTAGGATATATGTTAATAAATTCAAAAAAAGAAATATTCCTTTAAACTTTGTGCATTCAATTCATTAAAACATTAAAGATTAAATTTAATGCACACATTCCAATACATTATTTCTACATTTGACTTCTAAACTTGTGTCTTAAAGGCACAAGTTAACATTTCCCAAACAAAAATGATAGCATAAATAAGATACTGTTAGATTTGTCTCAATGACTATTTTTAAAATATCGATTTCTTAAAAATAATTTTTGTAGTAGAGAATTAAATATATTAAAGATAAAAATTGTGTATTATGTGAAACAACAACTAGATCACTCATTTTAATACAGAAAAAATAATATTGTTTCAAATTACTTCTCAAAATAAAATCTATACAAAAAAATTTCAAACATATTATTCACATCTTATGACATTTAACAAAGTAATTGAGTTCAAGTAATTAATGAACTATCTCTAAAACAAATCAGTAGGAATAACCTAAGTTCGTTAGAACATTTTTTTGCCAAACTTTACTTATCTAACTAAAGGCTGAACTCACAATTACTGAGATCTATTTTCCTTAAAAGGGTTAAAAAAAGAGTTGTGTTATTTGAACAATCATTTATATAAGAACTTTCGAGACAACCAAAATTTTTCAAAGGAAAGATTGTATTGACAGAAAGTAAGTATGAGAAAGAAAATTTTTCATAAAATTATCGAAAAATGGTTGTATAAATATGATTTCTAAAAAAAAAAAAAATACTCATGACATTTGAAGTGATACCTTGTTGTGCAAGCATGAAGGAAAATTGTACCGCGTTTTATTTTATGGTCTAGTTCTTTTGTCCTTTCATTACCCAACATATTTTCGTTTCGAACACTGACAAAAGCAAAATGGAACCATTTTTTCATTACCAATGCGCGCGCGAACGCGATAGAAAGAAACCCTAACATTCGAGAACATTCTTGTTCCCCCAAATTTTCCTTCCATCTTCATTATTTTCTCCTCTGTTCTGTATCGCGAACCTACCTCCACCTCAATCATGGCGAATCAATCTAGCGCCAAAGGTTCTTCGTCGTCCAATCCCGCGGAATCGTACATTGGTTGTTTCATAAGCTTGATTTCTAACTACGACATTCGTTATGAGGGTGTTCTTTATTTTCTTAATGTCCAGGATTCTACCATCGGATTGAACAATGGTTTGTTAACCGGTTTCTGTTGCTTGCTTTCATAGTACATGAAATGATTGATTCATGGTTTGTTACTTTTTTTTTTTATGAAAGGCGTCTCTGATGTCCAACACCCGACACGACGCCAACACATGTGATTATGTTCAATTAATTCATTTTTACAATTTTTTTTTTTTTTTTTATCAATGTTGATGGTTAAGTGTATGTGTCAGTGTCGTGTATCTGTGTTTTTGTATGTGCTTCATAAACGATTGTGGTTCTTCAATTTGTATGAAATCAAATGTTTGAGAATTGAGAACATGTCTTTAGCTAAATTACTTTTCTTATTGATAAATGGTATATGCAAGAGAAATTGAACCCAAGTTGATCCAGAGTTTGCAACATTAGCGACTGAGCTTGCTGGTGAAATGTGAAACTGTTTGGAATATGAAATTACTCATAGAGGTTTTGCTTAAATTATTTTGTACTGTTGTTTGAATGCTTAATGCTAATTTCGGATGAAGGTGAAGAATTAATATGTTGATGATGACATGATTTTATACTTTTAGACAGTGTTGTTAAATGCCGCCTAGCCGATTATAGTGCTATTGCATAGAGGAAATTCGAACAATCGCTATTGTTCCATAATACGTTATTTAGTACAAAATATTGTACAGTACCAGCTATAGTGACTCTATCGCACTGTTGCGTAGCTGAATTTGAACAAGCCTTTATTTTCCGCGATTTGCAAATTGCAATTGACAACATTGCTTCGAGAAGAATTGGAATGTGGAGGAACTATCATTTCCCTAAGATAGCAAAGCACCACATAGTCGTATTTACTAGTAATTCTTCCATCTGGATAATCTGACCTTAGAATTAGTTCTAACATTTTTGACTGGCAATTCTTCCTTTTGGACACTCTTCACCTTCTTTTGCAATGTTTACATGGTAGAATTTGCAACTCTACTATTATTGTAGACTTGAAAGGATAGAGGTGTGTGAAGATTTCTTTACGTTACGAAAAGTATGATTTCTTGATCTGATACACTTTACTTAAGACCCCACTTCCATTTCTCCTTTTTTCACTTCTGTTGCACGGGTAATAAACATGTTACCAGCATTGATAACAAGTGCATGTATCACGGCCCCGTGCACAATGAAGATCTGTACATGTCAGCAAGACTTGCAATTGAAAGCAGACTTGTAGGCTATTGATGTTGTCAGTATATTTTTATTTCATAGGCATTAATACAAGCATGCTATGGTATGAGTGTCCTCGTGTGTCTTATGTAATTTATTTGTTTGAAATATATATACTTATGTCTTAAATTTAAGGTGTTACTGTGTTAGTAATTGTTTAACGTGGAAGTTCCTTTCTAACTTGGAGATCGTTGTGATATGTTATTGCAGTTAGATGCTATGGAACAGAGGGGAGAAGAAAAGATGGTGAACAAGTACCTCCAAGTGACAAGGTTTATGAATGCATTCTTTTTAGAGGAAGTGACATTAAGGTAACCATATTATCATTATTTAACTGATCTGCAATCTATTGTTAATAAGAGAAATAAGCATATGATGAAATATTTCTGATTTATTGCTCGGAAGCATCTCACCCCGCGTAGGGGAGTTAACAAGGGAGTTAATAAGGCTTGGCCGATGTTGTTGTATTGCTGTGATATATCTTAGTTTTGAGGTTTTAGAATATTATTATAATAATATGAATGATTTCTGATCGAGGCTTTAAAAAAATTGGTTGTCCCTAGTTCGTTTATGCAACTTTTCACTGATCATAACCTTTTACTTAATAGATTGATGTGTATGGTTTTCTTGTTCAGTATTTCTCAAATTCAGGTTCTTGGTGCAACTGATGTATTTTGGGGCCTTTGTTTATATTATTTTGGGGCCTTTGTTTATATTATTTTCCTTTTACTTCTACAAAATTCTCCTTTTTAGGTTGATCATATTCTTTTTAGTAGGTGATTTGCTTTATAAAACTCTCACCAAAAAGATTGCTTTTGTCTCCTTCTCATCTGTTCTCATTAAACATTCATCTACTTGGTTTCAAACAATGGCTTACCAGACATTTTTTGTATTCTTTAGTTCGGAGGTATGGTAGTTGATGTCTATCAGAAATATGATGAAGTTATAACAAAATTTTATCAATGAAAGCCAGCTGTTGAAAGCTTAATCGACTGATGGGTCAAATATTTCTTTATAGACTTTTGCTAGATATATAATTTTACCGCACAACCGATGAGGCTTAAGTCTAAACAGAGTGAAGTTTTTCTGTTTCAAGTTTTGCTACACATGTAATCTTTACTTTGATATATCCATCTTAATATTTATATGGAATGTAGCTTTGAAAAGTGAAGAATAAACACATCAAGTCTGAAAATCTAAAATAATAAAGCATAGAGAAATTGACTGCTTTCCATTAAACAGTATTATGAAGTTTTGATTCATTTCGCTTTAAAGAATGTAATCATTGGTGTATATGTATATGTATATGTACATGTCGATCACCACTAATGGCAGTGAAACAGCCATTTGGTGACAATAACTTGAGCTGTATGCAGGACAAATATGCTTATCTAAGCTGTGCATGTCCATGTCCTTATAAGTTTTTATCATTTCAGGATTTGCAGATCAAGTCCCCCTCCACATCTGGCAGGGCAGAAGAGCAGATAAGTAGTGATCAAGCTATTATGCAGGTTATATATATATTCAAATTATCTACTTATTAATGAATTTAATGTTTGTTTTAAATCTTTAAATCACACGCCTTTTTTTTTGCAGTCACAATATTCTGGGGTGCTAAGTTCTCCGGTGGCCCCAGTTTGTGGGAGAAGTTTGACGGAATCGATCCAAAGGCAAGATAGTCCTGCTAATGCATGCAATGCCCTTCCTGTTGGGCGGCCTTCTCATCAGTCTGTAACTGAGATGACACCTATGCCTTATTCTGTGTCTGTGACTACTGATGCATCAAACACACCTTCATTTTGTTCACCTCTCCAAGACATAAATTCTGTGGAAGGTCGAATAACTGGAAAGATTTGTCCTTACCTAAGTCCAATTTCTCCTCAATATTCTGTCCATAATCCTGGTTCTTCAATTGTGGATTCTACTTTAGGTCGCTTTCCAACACCTCAATCTTTGTTAACTTCTGATCGATTTGCACATCCTAGAGAACAGTTATTAGCACAAAATTTGAACCCTAATTGGAAGGATATGGGTTCACTGCCTCTAACTTCCTCTGTACCAATGCCTTCTCCAGCATTTCAATCACCATTGCAGCATCTACCAACCTCCGTGCACAAGGTTAGTAAATTTGCTCATTTGTTCTTTTTGAGGGTGGTGCAGGTGGGGTAAGGTGCGGCAGGATATTGGAGTTCATGATATCAATAACAGTGGCTTCTTCTTTGCCTGTTTCTGAAACCAGAATTGCATGCAAATTGTTGTATATTAGTGTTTCTTAATACTGATTGGAATTTTAAGAATATTTATCAGGAACACTCAACCTTACATAGTTTTTGTCCATTTGTAATTTAAATGTGTTTTTTTTGGATTGAAGATTTTGCTGGATGTGGATGGTGTTTTAAGAGATAAGGATATTGTTACTATTAAACCTGCACTTATATGGGACAGAAAATGGAAATCTAGTAAAGAGATTGTTAAAATAGTTTGTTTACCCAAATACCAAATTAACATCGTAACATATTTGCATAGTTTTGCCCTCTGATTAGTGCTTTTGAAATTTTACAAAACTTTATCATTGTTCTCTGCTCACAGGTTAACAACAAATATGCTCAACCATACCAATTGCATGAGTTTTGTCTGTGTTCTCTCAAATACTGTTTATATAAGCTTTGTGGGTTGCATGCATTTTATAGTTTACCTATCACAGTATTAGGGTAAAAACACAGCTAGTTTCAGTATTTACTACAAACACATTACCATTACCAATTAGGAAAAATTTCAATGCTTGTGTGTTAACTAAAGAAGGGTGGCTCCATGCTTGAGGCTCCCACCATGGGGTTTGAGGACAGTTACACGTACATAGCCTTGCCTTATGAGTAGAAAGGCTATTTAAACAACGAAAAAATATAACCACCAGATGATTCCTCAAATTGTGGAAACTAACACTAAAATATTATGATAACTATTGGCACATATTTAAATTTAGTGTGAATACATTTATTCATTTGTGTGTTAATATTCTTATAGTATTGGTGTTGTTCATTTTTGCAGGCTCAATACCCAAGTCCACAGTTTACTGAAGAGTTTGATTTTGCGGCTATGAATGAAAAGTTCAAAAAGGACGAGGTCTGGAATTCTATTGCAAATGCAACCACAAAAATAGAGGGAGTGGAAGACATTGAGTTTCTCAATTTGGGTGAACGAGAATGTCACAAATTAAAGGTATGAGTATGGCATGGTTATGATATGTTTGCTTTTGATGATAATTTTCTTCTCTTGATTTGTTGAAAGGAACATGAATTGAACTAAGTAACATGCTGTTTGTGGCAGTATAAAACAAGTTGTATTTGAACTTGAATGAAAACTTATGACTTGCTTTTACTTGCAGTCTGCATACAAAAAAGATGACTTTTTTGACACAATTTCTTCCAACTCTATGACTCGCGGATCAAGGAATCGTTTATCTGCAAGAACAAAACAGGACACTGAGGTCTGTACATGTACATGCATTAGGAACTGAAATTTCCAAGTGTAAATTACTCACTATTAAGTAAATTGACATGTTTACGTGTTTATTTTCAGAGATTTGGCAATTTCCATCAGAGGCCTAATGCAGGTTATGGTGATTATGGCGCTGGACGCGGTGAGACTTTCAGGGGCTATTTGGGAAGGGGTTATGGTTATGGCGGGAGAGGGCATGGACCAAACTTTCCTTTCTAGTGGTATCCCTATTTTCTGTTAACATCCCGTCTTCCGCAACATCCCGCTAAACTTTCCTTTATTTTCTGCTTCATCTTTGGCTTTATGCCAACGATGTTTACATATTTTTGGAGCTTTCATGCTGGAGTTTTATACTTTCAAATTGCCACCAAGTTCATGTTTTACTTTTGGGCTCATGAGCTGGTGATTGGGGTCTACTTTTAAGCAATTGCTGTCTATATGTCTATTAAGCAATCGGTAGCCAATGGAAAAATGGATCATTTTTCTTGGTAGTTTTAAATTTTTATATGTTGAGATGTGCATATCAATTAGTCAGCAGTTCAAGTAATCTTGGTAGATGACAGGATTCATTCTTATATTGAGAATTGAAATGGAATATTACTGTAATTGTTTTTTTTTAACCATACAAAAAATGATTCCAAATTAAATACAATCTCATTATTGAGTATTGAAATGCTGACCAGGGTCCAGCATCCTTCAGAAAGAAGTATGACCTGGCCTAGTTCATAGAATCATCCGTTATTTTAGAGCTAAATTATAATTCCTTGCGTGGCCTTTGACTTGTAGTAACAAGGAACATTTAAATTAAACAACAATTAATACAACTGGGCATCTTTTTAAAAATAATAATAATACAACTGGGTAGTGGAAAATTAAATATTAAATATACAAAACAATTACATATATGCAGGTGGGATCTAAAATGGGTTCCTATATGAGGTAGTCTCCAACTACGAAATGAGGTAGTCTCCAACTACCTCGTAGAGAATGTGTACAAATGAAGTATCTTTTTCTCTTATGCAAGTCCAAAAATAAAGTTATTCCTTAGGACATAGGATAAGCAAGTTAATGAATATTTGTATGCCTCGGATCCTTCTCCCTGCAACTTGTAAGGCATCTTAGTGTACAGTTTCCTAGAATAAATTCTATAATCTAATTTTAATTTGTGTTACCCCATTTGTGCATGTATTTTGCGATCTTGGTCTGCTTGATTAACTTTTATTGTTGAAAAAGATGAACCAATTGCTGAGCCTATTGTAACTAGAATCAATATGGCTGAGCCTGCGTAGGTTCCTCCTTTGACTAAATAGCATTCACCATTCAACCAACCTGCCCCATAGGGTTGCCTTTTGCTCATGCTTGTTGCAACAATTAGTAAAATAACTGTAACTCCAAAGCTAAGCCTGCCAAGTATGACCATGACCAATTTTAGATTTATATTGAGCATATCTAAAAGTCAAATATTCAATTTAAGGTATTTAGCATATTTCAAAGGAAATGTAAAACTGCCAATTGGTTTGGCACATCTAGTCCAACCAAATTTATTGATCAATTATAAGTAAATTTTATCATTGAATTTACAAGATCAACGGTTCTTTTTGCCTTACATGGAAGCTGTCTGTCTTACATTAGTCATTTACTTTAGTCATGTTTGACTTCCATGTCTGCCTTACATGGAAGTCGAATTGTTTTTATATAAGTTATAAACCGTTTTTATAAACTGTCATGAAGAGCTTATATAAATAAGTTGACACAATTTATGTGCATGTTCAAAGTTGTTTTCATAAACTTTATCAATTAATCTCGCAAATGTATATGCAAGTAAGTTCAAATAAACCAATCAAAACAACACTTAATTTCAACTTCTTTTGGGTTTAATCTAAAGATTCAAATTGCTTTTATTCAAGGAGAAATATTTTTGGCATTTGAAGGACAAACAATATCTAGAGTTTGAGACAGACCAACTGTCCCATGTTAAATTTGGATTTTTCCATTCTAAAAATGATTCATCTTGCTAACCTGTGGCCAGTAACAGCAAGCCACATGGCACCAATATAATAGAATACTATAATTTTAACTTCACCATCAAAAACCAGAACAAACCAAAAGAAAAAAATATATCAATATGACAACTAGATTGTATGGTGGCATGTCCTTTTTTCTAGAACTTGGTTACGTTAATCAAACTTTAGAGCAAATAAGTCAATTTCTTATACGCAAATAATGATGATAAGCAAGCCAATAATTAACCTAGCATTCTAGTTTCTATTATTGAATATGAAGTAACAACTAACAGCAAATATAGCAAAAAAGTTTGATAACATACCAAGAGATCAAAATTAGAAGTCTTGCAAAGAAAGGTAGCTTGCATTGTGCATTTCTTTTCCTTCTTGAACAAGAATTCTTGAACAACATAGAATTACCAATAATTTGAGCCAAGAATAAACAAACCAAAGCTGCAATACCCAATCCAAATGCTTGGCTTGATGGCAAATAACATAGTTTTCCATTCCATCTAAGATCATCCATCTGCAAAACAAACAAAACAAAATAAAAACTCTTAATTTCAAAGACTTAATAAATAAATTAATGTGAAGAAGAATTCATATGAAATATACAATATGCATCAACTACCTTGTTCTTCGTAATTTCCGACGCTATACATAGAGTGAATGAAACCAAGCCAAGAAAAATAGAGATGATGATGGAGAGAATCAATGCATCTTTGCATTTAGGAGGATTTTCCATGGTGTGAGGTGATTGTGTTTGTGAAGAGAGAATAGGGAATATGTTTTGGAAATAAGTTACTCAAGAAACAAAAAGATGAGTTTGGTGCCTTGAAAGTGTTTTCCATTCCCTTTTTCTTTGAGTTCCATCCTTTGTGATAGTTGTGGATGCTTCCTTCCAAATTTGTATATCATTGTTTTGAATGAGATACCATTCCTAATTGCATGTATCCTGTTTTTGGGAAAAAGCCAAATTGAAAACTTTCCTTTTAATTTGATGCTAGCTAGTCAACAGCTTGGTGTAAAAGGATTATTACCAAGATACATATAGATGGCCAAGAGTCAGAATCTCCTCTAAACGGTGACAAAAAATACACCTAATATAGTATAATATAATAATAATAATAATAATAATAATAATAATAATAATAATAATAACAACAACAACACAATAATGATATAAACAGCAACTAAATCACATGTTACAATTAGGATTATAGTCAACTCCTTAAATAGATCTTAATATCTTGACAAAATAGATCTATAGACAAAATAATAAAATCACATAAAATTCACAAAGAAAACTATGAGGTAGATTCAAACTCGGTGACATGTCTAACCTAACAATATCAACATTTCTATTTGAGATAGACTTGTGACCAATTCTAGCTTCTAAAATTATATGACAAGAATGGTCAAATTCAACAATGTTGTAAGAAAAAGGTTTCATACTATTGAAAAAAACTCAAATCCTACGTCGGATAGATAAGACACCCAATAAAAGTTTACAAACAGGAGATATTTCTCACCTTATAAGTCGGTTTTGTAAGAATCAGTTAGATCCAATTTCAACGCATATTCTCATTCTATTCAAATTTAGTAAAGTATATATAATTACTTGCAACCTCCTTTACAGGTAGGCTTCTACTATATCGGTTCATGCGGTGAAGGTTCTCTTTTTATGCCACTTATGACAAATGACAAAAGAGAGTTTCATATCTCTTTATGATTAGGTCATTGTGTGGGGCCCACATTAAATTGATTTGGAAGAAAAAGTTTTCTGAAAAAACTAAAAACAAAGGTGTTACCTTTGGTAATTGAGGTAATTTCCATGACCCTCTTCTGTTTTTAAGGTCCTTTCTTCAATGTCTCACTCTTTAATTGCTCAGATTCGATTCCATTCAGAAACATGTTGGCTTGTAATGAAAGAAAGCATCTTAAACTAAACATATTGTAATAATTTGTAAGTTCCATTTACATTTCAATTTGACTTTGATTTGTTTAATTTTAGAAAACCCAATTCCCAATTTAATATGCTTTTGATTCTCAATGCTTAAAAATTGTTGCTTTTGATGATTTTAGAGAAAAATATTCAACATGGCTTGTAAATGGGTGCTTCAAGAATAATAATTTATTGTTTTTTTCTTTCTTCTGGGTCATTTTGTGGTTTTCTTGTTGATGAAGATTGCAGGAGTATCATTATCAACTGGTGCTAGTGTGCTACTATCATTCAATTTGTAAGAGTCCTTTAATTTTCAATGAAATTGGCCCTTCACCAATCACCAAAAACAGATAAGGATGCTTTTTCTGTTAGTGCTTCTCAGTTAGAATCACTTACCTTGTTTTTGAAGTTACATAAAAATGTTCTCTTTTACAAGTTTTGGGTAGTTAACAACCTTATTTATTTCTTTATTAGTTTTTGGCATGTGTTGGTATTGAAGATTATAATCTTGTATTTCAGTGTGTTTATAACACTATGAATAAATTACTGAGGTTGTTTTAGGGTTTGACTGTTACAACATGAGAAGAATATCTTATCTTGAAGACTAACTAGTAAAACTTGACATAAACATTTGTCTTTTTATTTGATTTGGAGTGCTTTCATTGTTGATCAGTTCATCTTTGTTGATTATGTGCCTGATTCTTTGTTTACGAAATATCATGACTGCTATTTGTAGAATCAAACTTAATGTAAACCAAAAGGACAATGTTACATATTTCATATGGTATATGAACTTGTTTAACCGGAAAAAGAGTATTATTCATACATAATGCATTAAAAGTTTATGTTTGCTTTCTGTTGATTTTGCGAAGAAGTTTCTTTATGACGAGTATAGGAACTTAACTATCATGCCACTCTAATTTTCCTGACCCTTGTTTTTTCGTGCTGTTGTAAATGAGTAGCGGACAATTGTAATGTTTAAGGTATGACAGCTGACTCGTATGAATCAAAATTAGTATTGATCTGAGCTTCCCTTGATCGTGAAACTGCAGGGTAAATTTGTAAAATCGAATTCCTATGTGTATGCGCGCGCACGCGCACACACATTTTTTTGAGTAATTCTTTCATACTTAACATTTATTACTCTTTAGAGTCTTAATTATTTTATTTCAAAGTTAAAATGATGTTAGATTTTATCTGTGATGTGCCAATACGTCACATTGTCCCTGGTTGATAGTACTACTTTGAGGGCATGTAAATTTTATGCAGATTTAAGTGAGCAACCTTTGGAGGTGTTATCTTACTTTGTGCATAGATAAAAAGTTGATTTCATATTTTTAACAAGCTTTAAAAAAAATCGAGGCTTTGCTATAATTATATCGTACATAAGATTTAGAACTCTGCCACTCTTTTCGAATTATTGAACAACTCTAAAATTATTGCAAACTTTCAAACTTCGTTTTTTTGGGAATGCTGTGTTATTTGAACAAGGATTTTCTTCCCAATGCTATGGATATTTAGTGCAATTGGGGTACAATACAGATACAAAAGTAGGAAAAGATTTATTTACTCTTTCATTTAGTTCGTTTCCTTTTAAGAACCTGAAGAACAGATTGTGCAGTGCAGTAAGCAATTGATTGAACAGTGATCATTGGATTCACGCCCAACGCTGTAGGAAAGACACTTGCATCTGCCACAAAAAGGTCCTCCACTTCCCATGTCTCCCCTGTCTCCTTCACCACCGATTCCTTCGGATTAGATCCCATCCGACAAGACCCCATCTGATGTGCCGAGCACAAAGGCGTTGAAAGGTCTGTTAACGACCTTGAACTTTCCTTTTTAACAAATTGCTCAAATTCATGGTAACTCGCGTTCTTTATATTTAAGGTATTTCCCTTGTTATGATGAGTTCCAATCTCTTCAGCACCGGCTGCAGCCAGAATTCTCAGTACCTTATCAATTCCCTTCTGTAAATTCTCTTCATCAACATCTTCCATTTCATAACTTATACGGCTTGGCGAGTGCACATTTCCCGATCCTTGATCCCTTGCTAGTGCAAATATATGAGCTGTTCTTGAAAACTTTCGCATTCTATCTTTTATATCGCTTCCAGAAACCCACGGCATGACAATCGAGAATGTACCGGGATGCAATGCAGGTGTTTGGATCACAGCACCGTATCCTGATTTCTCAAACTCTGCGACAACAGGAGACATTGCTGTCATTATCCCTCCTTCGTAGCTCTTTTTCCATGTCTCGGGCCACACCTCAGATGCACCTGTAGGTTCTGTAGGTGCATCAGGGAAGTAGCCCCAGGCCATTACCACCGGATGAAGATGCAAGTTTCTCCCTATGTTGTTATTTTTTAATCCGCTTCTTTTAAGCAATGATGGAGTATTGAGTGTTCCACAAGCAACAATTGTGACCTTGGATTCGACCACAAAGATGTCTTTACTTCCTTTGTATTCAAATTCAAATGCCACTCCTCGCGCGGTCTTTTCACCGCTTCCTTTCTTTTTCTTATGCAAAACTTTCATCGCTGTACAGCCTGGAAGAATCGCTCCATTGCCAGATTTCACCAAGTCCACCAACCATGTTTCTGATGTACCCTTCTTCTTTCCATCCTTACATCCCAAACAGCACCATCCACAGTAGTGATCAGGCGAAGCATTCCTTGGAATGTTATTCACAGGATATCCCATTTCTTGACACCCTTTTCTCAAAATCGCGTTGTTGAAACCTTCCTCTTCTATCTCGGACTGAACTCCCATTTTCTCGCAAACAGTTTCCATAGCTTCTTGATACAATTCACTTTCGAACAATTCTAGCCCGTGTTTTTCGCACCACTCTTTGCACACATGCTGAGGTGTTTTGATGCTTGCAGACCAATTGATTGCAGACCCTCCACCAACAGTTGATCCTGATAATATGAAGATATTCATATCATCAGTTGCAACCAAACCACCAGATTGGTACATTTGATCCATAGTTGGTCCTTCAAGAAGAGAAAGATTGCTCCTAGCAGAATAGCCTCCTTTCTCCAAAACCAACACTTTGTAACCGGCATTCGCCAGAATTCCGGCTACAACTCCACCTCCTGAGCCGGAACCAACTACCACAGCGTCGCATTGTATAACTAAAGAAGGAGATGATAAGCTTGGAGCAGTTTTCTGTTTTCGACGGGTAACTGAGACAGGGAATCCGAATCGTCTTAGAGTGTCGACAGTGATGTCTCTTGGATAGTTGAGATGGACGAGCCCTTTGTAAAGAGGTCCTATGGCTTGTTCAGCATCATCATCACCTTCCTCAGAATCTTGTTTTTCTTTACATGTTCCCTGTAAAAAATGGTTCTTTAACTGAGCTTTGAATTCTGGATCAGGTCCACAGTATCCAATTGCTTTCCATGAACAATTGTCTTCTGATTCATCTAGCTGAAAGTAAGTGTCATGCAATGATGAGTACAATAGGTCATTTCCTAACAAAAATAAAATCTTGTATTATACATTTAATAATATATGCTAAATCTTGTAGGCCCAATAGGGTCATTTAATTTTTTTCTAACATAACCAAGTTATGGTTCAACTAATAAAAATATATAAAAAATTATGCATAACCAAGTTATAAAATCATAGAACTGTGTAATTAAAATTTAAGTTCATTTTTTTTAATTCTAAATATCAGCATGTTATGTTGGATGTATTAATTTAGAGAGCAACTTTTTTTCACTTTCTCTATTTTTTAAAAACCACACATGATTCCGAAAGTGTATTTTTGAACGGAAAAAAATGTGCTTTTGTTCGAAAGTACACATCTAAATAGAAAAGAAACTGTCCATGTGTTTTGAGATATAGTGAAATGTCTTTCAACGCCCGGTGAGTTACGTTTGTGGCATTGGACTAAACTCGTGATCGTACCATGGAAATAAATAAGTTTTTTTTTTCCTTTTGATTGCTCACAAGTCTCTCAAATTCTCGAAATTTCCTATCTCATATGACAATCTGCCTTCCTGTTCTGATGTTATACCAAAACTTACCGGAAGATAACTTTTGATAACGACAGTGCTATTGGAACTTAACTTCCGATAGCTTTACAAAGAGTAATTTTGGAAATTTGGAACCGTATGAGCAATTAATGGGCTCTACATAGCAAAATTCCAAGCTTATGGACCATTGATATTTTTGTTTTCAAAATTTGACGCTAAACAGCATGGCCCAATTGTAAAAGCTCCCTCGTTGAAATAACTTGCATGTATGACAAAAAAATACCAAGTTGCTTGATGCAAAGGTAGTATGAGGAAGAAGCTATAATATTATGACTCCTTCTTTTCTTGTCCTATTGATTTCTCGCGCGCCCTATACAGTTCGGATTATATAATCCGAACGGCATAAACATCTCATAAAAACCTCCAAAATACGTTAAAATATAGGGCGTGCGAGAAACTCATAGGATGGAGAAAGAATGGCCTAATATTATAAGCAAGGTTGAAGTTTTGCAACTAGTGATGCCCAAAATTAATACTTTTTTGTCTCTACAAATAGAAAAAACACTAGCCCTCACAGGTCAGAAAAAAACTGCAGAATTTTAGTGTAGTACAATATTCCTATAAATTTATGTGGATGACTATTTCTAAATTCTTGCATCATATTTGGGTCTGTATACTTATTGGCATTTGCATGATTTGCTTAAATATTTGACACATGGAGGTGTAAATTAAAAACATCATAACATGATAACAAAATAAAAAGTTTAACATTCATGTCAAACATAGTTCCATTTCACTAAAAAATAGTCTTCTTAGATTGCCTTATTTAAACACGTCTATTGACATAAACATTTGTGATATTATTTGAGACAACTTATCAAAACATCTTATGACATGTAAATAAATTATCTTCAGCTTAATTCTATTAATTTTCTAGTAGAGCTTATAAATTATATGAAAATAATTACGACAATCATTTTAAAAAGGAGTCAATACCCAATATGGAAATAAAATTGTACGACCATGCCTACTTAGCCACTTACATTGTCGGTATTTTAAAACGATCTTTAAAATGTTAATCTAGTTTGTCCATTTACCAGATCTATTACTCATTTATCAAATACGTTTATTTTTTTGTGGTATTTGGGGTTCGAACCCGGACATTGCATATATTATGCATTGTCCTTACTAACTGAGCTAAGTTCATGAGGACAATCATATACGTTTATGATTTTATTAACTTAGTTTCATATGCCTTGACCAAAAAAAAACTTAGTTTCATATGCATTGCTGATAAAAAAAAAAAAAAAATCAGTGTAGTCTTTGCAAATATCAACGGGGTCTAATCTAATTAAATACTATTATACAATTCTAGACCTCAAATTATATAGGATCTGCAAATATCATTATACTATTATTTAGGGTTCAAATTATGTAGTACTTACTTATTTAAATGGCTACCAACTTGCCATGGATCAATTGTATGCGGTTTCCGGTTGGAGATCCAATTATTGAGAAAGTGACATAGATTCAATTTAAATTACTTTTTTGATTGAAATACAAACATTTAGTTCATAGCTTATTAACTTATTTATTATACAAAAAAAATTAAAAAAATTGTCAACTTATGTACAGCTCTTGTTAATTTTTTTTATCGGTAGGTTAAATTGGGAAAATTAATAATATTTTGAGGTGTAAGAGTACTTCAGTTATGTGAAAAAATAACTTATTTTTCAAAAAATAAGTTATGTGAAAAAATATTAAATAAAATGAATATTTAGTTCATTGCCAGCAAGTGCAGTGTAAGTTTTTACTTATTTATCAAAAAAAAGGTTATGTGAAAAAATATTAAATAAAATGCTATATAATTATTATAAAATCATTTTAACTTTAAATATTCTATAATGGTATTTTTTTTTTACTAGTTCTCTAACTGTTTGTTGAAAAGTTTATTTTTTAATTTTTTGACAAGAGTTGAAAAGTTTATTTAAACTATAGTAGATAAATTCCTTTCAACTCAACTTGAAAAAATGAATGACATCGAGTATATGTTTTATGTGAGCATTTTGAAAAGTGATTCTAAGTGAATTTGATTTCGTTAAAAGAGAACATGAAGTGAAATTATTCTGGCATGTGTCTATCTATAAAACACATATACATATACAATATGAAAACCGACACGGATAGTAATTTAAGAAAGTTACATTATTAAGTGTAATTATAAGGGTCAAGGTCGAACGCCGACTCAAACACCGACGCGTATCCAATACCAGAACACACCTAATCGGAGGAGTGTCCTATAACTGACACAGAAAGGACACTGTCTTACAGGTTGGATTGAATGCAGCTGGGCCGTGGGAGTTATTAAGGACTTTGAGAAATAGCCAATTAGGGCAGAAAGCTTTGGATCTAAATCTTAGTTTATCTTCTTTTGTACAAAAGAGGGAAATCTTAGTTGTTTTATACCACTTCATATGGGACAAACAGGGGCCTATGTAATTGATTGTAAATATGTGACCTTTATTATACATACGACTATTTACATTAAATGGATGGCTTTTGGAATGGACACATCATCCGTTTCCTCCCACTTGATCTACATTAGTTAAATTAATAAAGTTGGTCTCTACCAAAAAAAATAAAAATTATTAAAGTTGGAAAAAATATATTATTAAATGAAATTTAAATATCTTACTAAATGACGCATGATTCATTCCCCTAAAAAAAATTACAAACTAATATTGTACAAAAAAGAATCTATATAATTTTCACCAAAAAAAAATGAAGATATTAATCTTTTGACAAAAATACAAATGAAGATATTTTTTTTGAAGGATATAAAATAAAAATGAAGATATTAAAAGTGAGATTTATATAAAAAATAAAATAAAAAATAGGTTTACAGGTTAGGATTTTTCATCTATAATATTTTTTTAGTGAATGATCGTCATCTATGACATTTTAATCAAATTTTATTGTAAAAAAATCAATAGTTAATTATTTTTCCTTAATAAAAAAGAGACACACTTTAGAGAATAAATACAATCACTGTTTTAGGTTAAATATTTATTCACAGACGCACATGTATTCAAGTAGCGTACGTACGTCTGAATAAAATGGTTGGTCGAATAAATGAATTGTCCCCAATAAGTACAAACCCTAAAAAATTACAAACCTCTCACAAAAAAAAAAAAAACATGTCACAAAGAATACAAATATTACTCCAAGTAGGTTTTAACAATAACAATGTAAACTAGAATTCAATAATTAAAGTCAATTATTATTTGAAAGAAGCAAATGTTACTATTAATATAAATTCTGTAATTAAATTTTCTCAACACTTTTTTATACTAATAAAACAGTAAATGTTTTTACAATAAATACATATTTGAAAGCACACAAATTTCATTTGGGTTTCTTGTGGAGCAGGGTAGGGTAGTATTGGATTTAAGAAAGTACGTACACGACGACATCAAATGTTGTGGATGAAGTGAAATAACCCGTGATTTGCGAAAAAATATGATACTTCCATTATGGGTCATGTGAAATTGAGTTTCAATTGACTTTAATGTGTAAACACTCTTCACAAATTGATAGGTTCATCATCACTTTCACCAACCCAATCTCAACTATATGCAATTTATTATCCCTTTTCAAATTTCAAGTTTCATCTAATATTTTCTACAACTCTTCACTTACAACATGCAAGTTGCACTATCTTGTTTAAATTTGTACTACGTGTATCATCTTTTATTTTTAAGTACTACGTGTATACTACGAAAAGTCAACATGAAAAATTAATGTAATTAGCTACCTTGTTTAAATTAAGGGCCCCCCTAATTAAAATCTTTGATGGTTATTGCTTATATCGTTTTTAGTCTTGTGGTATTCTCTTTGCCCATTGCTTTTAATTAGGCTGTTGTTGTTTTGGTTTTTGATCTTTATTGTTCATCTTCTCCTTTTTGTAATGGATATTTGAGTATCCATTGTACTCATTTTTCTAATGTCTCATTTTCTATTTAAAAAAATGAAGAAGTCTCGGAAGTAAAAATTTGAAAGGTTTTTTTTTTTTTGTGCGAATAAAATTTTTAAGGTAGATAAAAAAAGGTAGCAACAAGTATGACGGAGGTAGAAAAAAGGTGTCATTATTTGGGGAACCATGCATGTGGCTCATGGAAAACATAATAAAATGTAACCCCATATAGATATCACTATAGGGAATATGGCAAAACATATCACAAACTATAGTAATAGCAAGTTAACCTAAAAAAAATTAGTAATAGTAAATTACCATTTTTTTTAATGGCAAAAAGATGTATACCATTAAAAATTACTAAGAAGCAAATGGAATATTATTTCAATTTTAAAAGGAAAAAAAAAACAAGAAAGAAAACACCACAAGACATAAATACTTTATAGTATATGTTAGTATTTAATTTTGTGCATCCATGCATGGTATTATCAATTAAATATATTACCTGAGTGAAGAAGATTAGGAGAGTGAGAAGTTTGATTGTTCTGAAAAACATTCTAAGGTGACGAAAGAAACTGAGAGACCAAGATTGCATAATCTGTTGGCGTTTGTGTAGAGGTAAATCAGGGAAAGTGTGTATAAATGGGAACTTTGTGGATAAGCAACCCATGCCACATAAAATGATTGTTCCTAACCATGTAGACAGAAACCATAACACCAACTTCAGTACGATTGTCATTGGATGAATCAGTCTCTCACTTATTACACCCCCAACCTGCACATAAACAACCCAAACTAAAACATTAATTCATATACACACTTACACTAAAATTATTTTAATTTAGTTTGACCATTTTAATCATAATTCCTTTTAATTAAAAACATATACATCATTAATTTTAAAATGGCATGATACGTTAACTATGAAACATTGTAGCCATCTTGGCGTTTGATACAAGAAATGTGCATTAAAGTTCATGCAGTTGCAAATTGTATATGATATGATTCAAATTCACTACAAAAAAAAATAAAAATTACCAACAAAATTTAAGACATAAAAAATAACTACCTTTAATTCTGTCGTTAAATATTAAAAATCAATATCAAAGCCTTTTTTTTGTTATATCAAGTTTTTGTAGACAATTTTTAAAGAAAAAATAGCACTGAATTAAATACATCTTCGAGAGATTATACTAGTATGTTTTTAGCATTAATAAATATGTAATAAAAAAATCTATTATTTAATTCCACTATATATAAAAACTTATATGCAAAAACTAAACTTAAGATCGTTATTATATATGTATATACATATATGTTTTCTAAAAAAAATTGAACATATATATGTAATAAATATATAGGATATATAATATAATTTTAACCGGGTGTTTAAGAGAGAAAAAAAATAAATTGAAGGATTTATGAGTTGCAGCTAGCAAGGTATATATGGGAAAATATACACGTTCAGGTGTTCCAGCCATGGAAGCTGAAATACGGTAGAAGGTAGCAGCGGATTCGTCGTCGTCGGAGACAGGAACAAAGTCATTGATAGAAGGCAAGATAGTATCTGAGAGAGCAGTGAGGGTTTTCATCTGCCTAAGAGAAAGAGAGTTTTTGAGAGTTTTTTGTTTCTCTCTTATTTCTCCACCACCACCTTCTAAGAGAAGTTTTTGTGTGTCAATACTACCTAACTCAACCACTGTGTGATCTTTTCCTCCCAATCTGAAACTACCCTTTCTAAAGCTACTCTTCCTAAAGCTACCACTTTTTATTTGGTTTCCTCTATCACTATTCTCCGTCTCCATCTCCATGTTGCTTTTGTTTCTTTTTTGTTATAGTAATAACAAGCTCTTTGATGGAGAAACCATACCCTCGATAGTTTCTTTTTATAGGCAAGAAAAACAAAGGAAATTTGAAAAAAATAAAAATAATTATATATTTATATCATGGAAAAGGAAAATAGCTTGAGAGAGAAGTGACAGAACGAGGGTTACCACCAACCACGTAGAAGAAGACACTATTAAAGCATTTTATAAAACGTTCTAAGAAGCATATGGATATATTTAGCTTGAAACATATATATTTTTATTAATAATATAATTTAATTAATACATTATGTACAATTATTTTACACATACAACCAATAATGTAATGACACGTCAATTCATGAATATAAAATTATATGAGTTGTCATATTTATTAATCGTTATATATATGTAAAATAAATATATACGGATAAAAAATACCGATTAAACTCTTAATAATAATACAAATTCACGTCACATAATGAGAGGAAAAAGTATCTTTCTAGTTCCATGTTTACCAGAGGTGTCCCATATGTGTTGTTTCAAAGGATCACTAAATGTGATTACCTCTTACAGAGAGATTAATTTATTTTGAAATAAAGCTTTCCATTTATTTTGAGAATAATAATATACACATTTTATAAATAATAGGCCCTGAATCTACGAAAAAATAATAATGATAGGCCCTCAGAAATTAATCTTGAGTTTTCTTTTAGAACAAACTGAAGTTTGTGTTGATATCAAATAGAAAACATTTCTTTTTGAAAAAAAAAATCAATTATCAAAATTAAATTTATGGAAAAACTTCTCGATACAGCATTCCAACTGAAATCTTAACAGATTACTAAAAAAACACTGTAACAAATGGACTAAGACAAATCTTAACAGATTATTAATATTTGTTAAAACAATTACTACTTATATGTTTAAAACTTAATTGGTACACGTTTTATAAAAGAGGATTGAGTTGGTTTAAATGATGAATCAATCGAGCCACCAGTTCAACTACTAAACTCACAAGTCAAATTGACTGTTACTAGATGACGTGTGTTTTTTTCTTAAATGCATTTTTTCTTTCTTTAAAAATAACGAAGTTTAATCTATATACTATTTATTAATTCTATATACTATTTATGATTTTCCATTTTTGCCCCTACGAGGGGCAATTTGGTAATTTCCTAATTCATGGCTTTGGTTGAGTGCCACCTCACCATGCCTTATGAATTTTCATCTTTGCCCCTCACCAATTTTTTTTAATTATTTTCTATTTTTTATATTTTTAATAAATTTTAACTATTTTTCAATTTTTTTCTCAAATTCAATTGCTTCTACATTGCCGTTGTGGGAGATTAAAGTATCGTTTGACCAGGCTTTTTTCCAACTTCTCTACATTTTTAAGGAGAAGTTAGGCCAAACACAATATCAGTTAAGTACTTACTAAAAAAAGTACATTTTTTGAATGCATAAAATTGAATGGAATAAGCTTTGGCCAAAAGTTGTTGAATGTTACTTTAAAAAACTACTTCTCGACAATTTATTTCACAAGCACCTCTTTTCAACTCACGCTGGGATTATCTTTTAATATTATATTTCAATATTTTTTTTCTTCCATTTAACTTTATTTTATTTTATTTTTTTGAACTTTTCTATTTAATTTTTTAAGGAGGTTCCATTTAATTTTATTATTTTTTTTCAAAGGAATTTTTTTTTTCCACTTATATATTTAATTTCAATATCGTTTAATCATCACAACCTTACAAATATTTTTATTCACGTTGTCATTTAATGATATCAAATATTTTTATTTCCTTTCTTCAACCTCGCAAATATATACACACACACACATTAACGTTTAGAGTAATAATTTATGTCCGTCTGTCTGTTTTTTTGTTACGCTAAAGCATATAATTTTTTTAGTGTTGCTTGGTTGAGCGTTACCTCACCGGTTTTTTTTTTTTAACTATTTTCCAATTTTTTTATTTTTAACTATTTTTCAATTTTTTTCTCCCAAATTCAGTTGCTTCTACACTGCCGTTGTGGGAGATTACGATACCGTTTGACCCGGGTTTTTTCAACTTCTCTACATTTTTAAGGAGAAGTTAGGCCTAATACAATATCAATTAAGTACTTACTAAAAAAGGTACTTTTTTTAATGCATAAAATTGAATGGAATGAGCTTTGGCCAAAAGTTGTTGAATGCTACTTCAAAAAACTACTTCTCGATATCGTTTAATCATCACAACCTCACAAATATTTTTATTCACGTTGTCATTTCATGATATCAAATATTTTTATTTCATTTATTCAACCTCGCGAATATATACACACACACATTAACGTTTAGAGTAATATTTTATGTTCGTCTGTCTGTTTTTTTGTTACGCTAAAACATATAATTTTTTTAGTGTTGCTTGGTTGAGCGTTACCTCACCGGTTTTTTTTTTTTTTTAACTATTTTTCAATTTTTTTATTTTTAACTATTTTTCAATTTTTCTCCCAAATTCAGTTGCTTCTACACTGCCGTTGTGGGAGATTAAGATACCGTTTGACCCGGGTTTTTTCAACTTCTCTACATTTTTAAGGAGAAGTTCGGCCTAATACAATATCAATTAAGTACTTACTAAAAAAGGTACTTTTTTTAATGCATAAAATTGAATGGAATGAGCTTTGGCCAAAAGTTGTTGAATGCTACTTCAAAAAACTACTTCTCGATATTGTTTAATCATCACAACCTCACAAATATTTTTATTCACGCTGTCATTTAATGATACCAAATATTTTTATTTTCTTTCTTCAACCTCGCAGATATATATTCACACACACACATTAGTGTTTAGAGTAATACGTTATGTGTGTTTGT